>Ga0081539_10001889_pt1 | contig 32520 bp, 24 predicted proteins | sample TabmetS4T2R2_FD_71023 | JGI IMG/M metagenome (GOLD analysis project Ga0081539, IMG submission 71023) | Tabebuia heterophylla rhizosphere microbial communities from the University of Puerto Rico - S4T2R2 | ecosystem: Host-associated > Plants > Roots > Rhizosphere ... | reverse complement strand
CGGGCCGTGGCCGCCATCCACGAACACGGCTTCGTCATCGGCGACGTCAATCCGAAGAACACCCTGGTCACCCGGAAGGCCACGATCTATCTGCTCGACTGTGACAGCTTTCAGGTCTCGGCCGAGGGCCGGACCTATCGCTGCGAGGGGGGCTTTCCCGAATACACGCCGCCCGAATTGCAGCAGATCCCTTTCAGAGAGGTCGATCGGTCCCAGGAGCACGATTGTTTCGGGCTGGCGATCGTGATCTTTCAGCTGCTGTTTATGGGACGGCATCCATTCTCGGGCCAGTTTCTGGGAGCGGGAGAGATGTCGTTGGAGCGTGCGATCAAGGAATATCGCTGGGCGTATGGCCGCGATGCGGAGACGCGGGAGATGAGGCAGCCGCCCGGAACGCTCAAGCTCGAAGCGGTGCCGGAGCCGATGCAGGAGCTGTTTCGGCGAGCGTTTTTATCAATCCCGAGGGATCGGCCGCAGCCGCGAGAGTGGGTCGAGTCCTTGGAATCGCTGTCCCAATCTCTGACGAAATGCGAGCATCATAGCGGGCATGACTATTATCGGGAACTGTCCGTCTGTCCCTGGTGCGAGATTGAAACTCGCGCCGGCGCTCAACTCTTCAACATCTCGCTGAATGGAGCGGGCCATGAGGGCGGCCACTTCCGGCTGGATCAGATCTGGAAAGAGATTGCTGCGGTCGAAGCTCCGCGCGCAATGTTGATGCCGCAAATCGCGCCGAACAGTCTCTTGCCATCCGTCAGCGTCGCTCCATTCATACGTAAGAGACGCAGCGATCTGATCTATTCAATCGTTATTGCGTTCGTCATGGGGGTGGCGATTGCGTTGATGACGGATGCTCCGTTATCAATCTGGCTGATCTTGCTGGCCACGATCCCCGTGATCAGCGTTGTTAAAGCACTCGATACTGCGACGGGGCCGGGGCAGAGTTTTTTGCTGTCGGGCCAACCGCTTCCGAACAATTCGCTCATTCAGGAGATTTCCAATTTTAAGCAGCGAGCTGCGGAAGAAGTAGAGAAGATTGAGGAACAGTGGAAGCGGGAGGCCGAAGGCGACCGCTTTCTGATCAAGCGTAATGACCTGCGGAGTCAGAAAGAGGCATACGAAGATCTTTCAAAAACACGGGCGGAGAGGCTCAAGCGACTTGAGTTCGTTGCCAGAGTCGAACAACAGGGCAATGTGCTCGTCGCCCATGACGTTTCGGCGCGGGCGCGGCTCGAGATTGAAAAAGAGATCGGACATCTGCGGCTCCGCCTGGAGCGCCAGCTCACCAGTGGGCCATTCTATCTTCGTCGCATTAAAGAAGAGATCGAAACCCGCCGACAAGAACTACAGCCGGCGTTATTGAACGCACGGCAGTCCCTCGCCCGAGCTGAAAAGGACCTGGAGGTCGCAACCAGGCATAATAACCCGGTGCCGGCACTTTTAGTCTTGATCGTCACATTCTCGTTCTGGTCGATCGGAGAGATGATCGAAGGGGATTTCATTAACCCTAAACCTCTCCCTTTGAAGATTCCGATGGTGGTCCAACAGCAGTCCGACTACGCATTTATCTCAAAGAAATACGATGACGCCGTCAAACTGTATAATGAGGGGGTAAAGTATTCCGAAGAAGGAAAATACCAGGCTGCGGTCAACGCCCTCAGTCGTGCCACTGCACTCGATTCGCGATATCCCCCCGCTTATCGGGAACTCGGCGCTGCCTTATACAATCTCGAAAGGTATAATGAGTCTGCTGAGGCATCGTCGATGGCGATCAGACTCGATCCGGGACAATTTGAACCTTACTACAATTTGGGACTCGTCCGGATGGGCCAAATGCGGTGGGCTGAGGCAAAAGTGGCTTTGACGCAAGCAGTGGACCGGCGCGGTTCCGCGCCTTCACCCGAAAAATACGCGCAAGCCTTTTACCATCTGGGACTTTCGTTGAAAGAACTGGGAGAAGTTCAGTCAAACATTCAATTACTGGAGGAAAGTTTACAAGTTTCTCCGACTTCGGTCGTAAATCGGTTCGAACTGGGAATTTTATATCTCTGGGCCAGCAGGGCACAATCTGCTATGGAGCAATACCAAATTTTGAAAGACCAAGATTGGGCATTGGCCGAAGAGCTGAAAAAACTGATTAGAAACCACCAGTGAAATTTGATCGGAATTACGCTATATTATCTTTGATCAGGTAAGTATCCCAGAATGAAAACAATTAATCTGACTCGGATGTTTTCGACCGGCTGCCTCACGGCAGCACAGGGCCGGAGTCTGATCAAGATCACAACTAGACAAGCCCCGAAGGAAACTAAAGACAATGCAAGCAAAAGCCAAACTAGAACAGCAAATCGACGAAGACGTAGAGATGTCCTCAGGCGCGGCGGATAATGACCCGCAGGAGACATCGGAATGGCTGGAGGCCTGGGATCAAATTCTTCATGAAGAAACTCCTCAACGAGCGGCCTATATCCTTAATTTGTTAACTGAACGTGCCCGCCGAGCGGGATTAGCCATACCGCAACGTTTCAATACACCCTATCGCAATACAATCAGTACCGCGGATGAAGTGCCGTATCCCGGCGATCTCCCGATGGAACGGCGAATCAAGAGCATGATTCGTTGGAACGCGATGGCGATGGTTGTCCGCCAGAATAAGAAAGACCCCGGAATCGGCGGCCACATTGCCACTTACGCTTCGATCGCAACTCTGATGGAGGTCGGGTTTAATCATTTCTTTCGCGGGGGGATCGGAGCCGATCCGGGTGATTTCGTCTATTTTCAGGGACATGCTTCACCGGGAATCTATGCGCGCGCCTTTCTCGAAGGGCGTTTGACGCTCGATCATCTCAATAACTTCCGCCATGAATTGCGCGATCAGCCTGGTCTGTCCTCTTATCCACACCCGTGGTTGATGCCGGGATTCTGGAAATTTCCGACCGTCTCGATGGGGCTTGCTTCGCTCAACGCGATCTATCAAGCTCGTTTTATGCGTTATCTCGAAAATCGAGGGTTGATTCAGGCGACGGATCGCAAGATTTGGGCGTTCCTCGGCGACGGCGAGATGGACGAGCCGGAATCAATGGGATCAATCACGCTGGCATCGAGAGAGAAACTCGACAATCTGATCTTCGTCATCAACTGCAATCTGCAGCGCCTGGACGGTCCTGTCCGTGGCAACGGCAAGGTCATTCAGGAATTCGAGGCGGCGTTCCGCGGCGCCGGATGGAATGTCATCAAAGTCATCTGGGGAAGATCTTGGGATCCGCTCTTCGCCAAGGACAAGGACGGTATTTTGCTCAAACGGATGGAAGAGTGCGTTGATGGCGAATACCAATCTTTCCGGGCCAAGGACGGCAAATTTTTACGAGAAAAATTCTTCGGGAAGTATCCCGAACTCGCGGAACTCGTCGCCGATATGAGCGATGAAGAGATCTGGGCGCTACGGCGCGGCGGGCACGATTCGATCAAGGTCTACAACGCTTACAAGCAGGCTTTCGAGCATCGGGGGCAACCGACCGTCATCCTGGCCAAGACGATCAAAGGGTATGGCCTCGGTCCGTCAGGCGGCGAAGGGCGCAATCTCGCGCACCAATCGAAGAAGTTGGACGAGGCCGATCTGGTCAACTTCACCGACCGTTTCGAGCTGCCGATCTCGGACGAGGACGCGAAGGAGGCCAAGTTCTACCTCCCACCTCAGGATAGCCCCGAGATCATCTACCTGCACGAACGCCGCAAGGAACTCGGCGGTTACGTGCCGGTTCGCGAATCTCAATCCGAGAAGCTGCAGACTCCTCCGCTCGAATTTTTCAAAGAGCAACTCGAAGGTTCCGGGGACCGCGAAGTCTCGACGACCATGGCATTCGTCCGCGCCTTGACCAGTTTGTTGAAAGAGAAAGAGATCGGAAAGCACATCGTGCCCATCATTCCTGATGAAGCGCGCACCTTCGGGATGGAGTCGCTGTTCCGTCAGGTTGGGATTTACGCCAGCCAGGGGCAGCTTTATGAGCCGCACGATTCCGATATGTTCCTTTATTACAAGGAATCAAAGGACGGTCAGATCCTCGAGGAGGGAATTACCGAGGCTGGTTCGATGTGCTCGTTCACGGCTGCCGGCACGGCGTATTCGAATTATCGGGTTGAGATGATTCCGTTCTATATCTTCTATTCGATGTTCGGATTCCAGCGCATCGGCGATTTCGCCTGGGCCTTTGCCGATTCGCGAGGCAAAGGGTTCTTGTGCGGCGCGACCGCGGGCCGGACCACGCTGATGGGTGAAGGGCTGCAGCATCAGGACGGTCATAGCCATGTTCTGGCGAGTACCATTCCGACCTGTGCGGCTTATGATCCGGCCTTCGCCTTTGAAATTGCCGTGATCGTCCAGGACGGCATGCGGCGGATGTATCAGGAGCAGGAGAATCTGTTCTATTACATCACGCTCTATAACGAGAACTACCTGCAGCCGGCGATGCCCGCGGGCGCCGAGACGGGCATCATCAAAGGCATCTACCAGCTGAAGTCCTCCGCAGGCGAGCCGCAAGCTCATCTGTTCGGCAGCGGCCCGATGGTCAATGAGGCGCTGCGCGCGCAGAAGATTTTGGCCGAGCAATACAAGGTCATGACCGATGTCTGGAGCGTGACGAGCTACAACGAGCTGCGGCGCGAGGCGCTGCGCGTTGAACGTTGGAATCGTTTACATCCGGCCGAGCCCGCACAGAAGCCCTACATCCAGCAGGTGATGGAAGGGACCAGCGTCCCGATCATCGCCTCGACCGATTACATGAAGATCGTTCCGGACCAGCTTGCTCCGTGGCTTAACGGGCGTCTGGTCAGCCTCGGAACCGACGGCTTCGGGCGAAGCGATAATCGTGAGTATCTGCGCAAGCATTTCGAGGTCAATGCCGAGTCGATCGTCGCGGCGACGTTGTCAAGATTGGCGCGTGACGGGAAGTTCGACGCGGAGAAGGCCGCGCAGGCAATTGCTGAGCTGGGCATCAAGCCCGAATCGATCGATCCAGCGGTTGCATAATTGCTAAGATCCGAAGCGCCGGATGCTGGTGAACAATTCCAGCATCCGGCGCTCGCGATCTAATCTCTCTTCTGATAGTAGCCGGCCCTTCGATACGACTCATCGAGCAATTCAACGAGATGCGCGACTCCGCACCCGGCGTTGAACATTCTGACGCCCGCGCCGAGTTGCATCTGACATCCTGGATTGGCCGTGACCAGGACATTGGCCGCCGTCGCCTTAACTTTGTTGATCTTGTCGGAGAGCAATTTTTCGGACATCTCTGGCTCGCTCAAATTGTAAATGCCCGCGCCGCCGCAGCAATCCTGCATCCCTTCAAGCTGAACATATTCGAGACCGGGAATCGCCGCCAATAACTGTTGTGGAGCGGTCATCACTCGTTGCGCGTGATAGAGATGGCATGGCGCGTCATACGTCACCCGTTGATTGACCGCCGCGCCGCGCCGCACCTCTCCCTGAACCAGGAACTCCGTGATGTCACAGACTCGTTGACTGAAGTAACTCGCCCGTTTGGCATAGTGGGGATCATCCTTCAACAATTCGCCGTACTCTTTGAGAAGAGCGCCGCAGCCGGCCGCGTTGATGATAATGGTTGGAGGCGGCAGGCCATTCTCCGCCGAATTCAAAAACTGCTCGAAGGCGTCGATGTTTCGCCGCGCGAGTTGCCGCGCGGTTTCGACATCGCCCGCGTGCGCGTGTAAGGCGCCGCAGCAGACCTGAGTCAGAACGTTTTTGAGCCGATAGTTGTTGACCGCCAGCACTCGTTTGGTCGCATCATTGGCGTGTTTGAACAATCCTTCCATGACACAGCCTGTAAAGACCGCGACGGATCGCGCGCTGGTTGGACCGCCGGCGATCGGGGCGGGTGCGGATTGGTCATTTGTCGGGCGGGTGGTCATCAAGAGCGAGAGCGCGAAATCGGCTTTTGACGAGAGCTTGCGAATGATCCCGCGCTCGAAGAGGGATTTGATCAGGTTGTTCTCGCGTAACCATTGCGAAAAAGCGAAAGCCTTTTTTAAGCGGGCGGGATAAGGAAAGATATGCCGGAGGGCGAGTTTGAGCATGACCTTTTGAAACCCGGCGCTCTTCTTCGTCTCGTGTTCAAGGATCGTTTCGCGGGCCGATTCGAGCAGATAGCCGTAGCGCACGCCCGCCGGGCACGCCGTTTCACACGCGCGGCAACCGAGACAGAGATCGATATGCCTGGAGAAACTTTTTGAAGAGACATCCAGACGGCCCTCGGCGACGGCTCGCATCAAATAGATGCGGCCACGCGGGCTATCATTTTCATTGCCGAGTTGCTGATAGGTCGGACAAGCCGGAAGGCAGAGTCCACAGTGAATACAACCGAGCAATTTATCCATCTCGGTGTCGAGCGCGGAATGCAATGAAGCTTGTTGGGTCATGTTTGCTATTAAATGCTTTGTCACCTAAGTTTCCTGGCCCAGCCCTCACCTCGGCTGATCCACGATTAAATTCCGGCGACGAACCTCCCAGGGTTGAGCTGTCCATTTGGATCGAACTTCTCTTTGAGCGCGCGCATGAGGCCGGTCGTGGCGCCGACCTCGCCCCACACATCCAGTTGCTCGGTCACGTCGGCGGTCGCCCGCAGGATGACCATCTGACCACCTCGTGATTGCGCCTGTTGCCTTAACTCCGCCAATTTTCTGGCGCGCTCGCGGTTTTTGAATTCATCGAGCCATCCGGCCGCGGCATGGACACGGATCACGCCATTGGCGGCGTGCGCGCGCCAATTGGCCTGGGGAAACAATCGATAGAGATCATCGATCATGAGCTTCAGGTCTTGAGGCAGGACATTGATCCTCAAGCTGTAATCCCATTGAGCGGCAATCTCGCCGGCACGATAATCATCCCAGAAAGTCTTGCTCTCCTCGCCGCTCAAGACCATCGATTTAAGGTTAACGCCCAGACGTAATGCCTCCTGGATTTGCCAGTCGATCGTCTGAGGTTCGTTCATAAATCGCAGCGCGAGCGCCAATTGCCTGGTCTTCACCGGCATGCCGATGTCGTTCGGAGAGATGAGTTCACACGAGGCCGGTTGGAGGTCCGAATCGGTGATCTCGGCGACGAGATTGCAGAGCGCCGTCGGGCCGTCGGCGAAAGAGATCAAAGTCTTTTCACTTGACGGCAGCGCGCGCAGCTTGAAGCTCATCTCGGCGACCACTGCCAGCGTGCCATAGCTGCCGGTGTATAGTTTGCACAGATCGTAACCGGCGACGTTTTTGACGACTTTACCGCCGGCTCTGGTGATTTTGCCGGTCGCATCGACGACGCACACGCCGATCAGCCAATCGCGCGGCGTACCGTAAGCGCAACGCAGGGGGCCGCTGCTGGCGGTCGAGATAATTCCACCGATCGTCGAATTTTCTTCTCCAAACGGATCGAGCGGAATGAACTGCCGATGTTCCGCGGCGAGCCGGTTGAACGTGGCCAGCGGACATCCGGCCTGGACCGTCGCCGTCAAATCGGCCGGCTCATATTCGAGCACGCGGTTCATCTTTTCAGTTGCCACAACGAGGTGGAATTGTGATGGCCGGTTGCCCATCTCCAACCACGTCCCTGCTCCTGCCGGGATCACTCGCCAGCATTCGCTCGCGGCGAGTTGTAAGATCTCGCTCAGCTCTTCAATGCTTTGCGGAAATGCGACGATACGCGAGTCTTCATTGGCAATGCGGAAATGATGATCAGTATAAACCTGCGCCCGGTCTTCGCCGAACATCTCGCGCAAGCGGAAAAGAGTTCGGTCACTGGAGACGGAACGCGGATTGTGGGGCTCGGTTTGAGGTCTATTCATATTCAGATGTTAATAACTACCGGATGCCGAATCTCTCCCAATTTCGAGAGACAGAACCGGCAATTCGTTCGATTAAAGCAGAGAGTCTATTTTTCCTTTATCAGGGGCGCGAAAGAATACTCCACCCATCACCGCCATCTTGCTCCCCAAGATCTGATGAGTGGGCGGCTTGGATGGGGATGAATTTTGCATCGCGTAAGCGATGAAATATTGTTTCAACAGCAAACCGGTTAGTGTATCTTCGCACCATCATCATGATGAAAACATATAAGTTCAAGCTGAAAACGAAACAAAATCCTGAATTCGTTCAAGGAGTAGAGAAAACGCTTGAACTTTGCCGTGAATTGTACAATGCGGCTTTAGAAGAACGAAAGAATGCGTGGACATTGAACCGCGTCTCGATCAATCGTTCAATTCAAAGCTCTCAGCTTCCCGAAATAAAAGGAATCAGACCTGAATTCCTCACCGTTCATTCTCAAGTATTGCAAGACGTTTTAGCGAGGGTCGACAAAGCGTTCGAAGCTTTCTTTCGCCGCATCAATAACGGTGAAACACCCGGCTCTCCACGATTCAAATCGTTCGATCGATATGATAGTTTCACCTATCCTCAATCCGGCTTCACCGTCGATGGAACGAAACTGACATTATCAAAGATCGGTTCCGTTCGCATGAGACTGTCACGTGCGATCGAAGGACGGATTAAGACGTGTACGATTAAACGTGAAGCCGGAGCGTATTACGTCACGTTTACGTTTGAACCGAATCAATCGAGATTCATTCCAAAAACCGGAAAGAAGGTCGGAATCGATCTCGGTCTTCATACTTTTGCCGCTCTTTCAACCGGAGACGAGATCGTCAATCCCCGCTTCTATCGGACTTCCGAAGCTGAATTAGCTAAAGCGAATCAAGTTTTAGCCAGGAAGAAAAAGAAGTCGAATAATCGCAAGAAAGCGAAAATCAGACTTCAAAAAGTTCATCGAAAAATTGCTGATCAACGAAAAGATTTTGCTCACAAAGAAGTCAATAAGCTGATTGAACGATTCGATGAATTTCACGTTGAAGACCTCAATCTAAAGGGGATGGTTCGTCATCCGAATCTTTCCAAATCGATCCACGACGCAAGCTGGAATCTTTTCGTCAATGTCTTAACGAACAAAGTGGAAGAGACTGGTCGAAAAGTAATACGAAAAGTAGCTGCGTATACTAGTCAAACCTGTTCGGACTGCGGTCAACGATTACCGGAAAAAATTGATCTGTCAGTTCGTCTTTTCGTTTGTCCTTTTTGCGGTCTGACCGCTGATCGGGATACGAACGCCGCAATCAATATTCTCAATTCGGAACAAGTTGTCAAAGAAAAATCAAAAACTTCCGGATACGGAATTCGGAAATACGGGCGGACGGCTCGTTTGAGTGGCGCTTCCGCACCCCGTAAAGAATCCCCCACGATAACCGCGTAGCGGTTTAGTGGGGGAGGATGTCAAACCACGGCACCTTGAATTTGATCGAGAGCGGCGCGCAACGCATCGATCGCCAGCACTGAGCAATGTTCTTTGTTGCGAGGGAGCGTTTCGAGCGCCCTCGTGATGTCCTGTGGTTTGAGCCGGCGCGCTTCTTCAAGTGTGAGATCGGTGATCAGCTCCGTTAAGACCGAGCCGGCGGCAATACTCGGCGGACAGCCCTGCACCTGAAAGCCGGCGGCGATGATCTTGCCGTCGGTGACCTTGAGATAAAGATATAACAGATCGCCACAGACGGGATTGGACGCTTCACCACGCGCCGTCGCATCGGCCATTTCGCCGGAATTACGCGGGTTCTCTAAATGTTCGAGGACTTTCGCGCTGTACATTATGATGTTCCGTGCATCAGTTTTGCGCGCGGCGAGAGCCGGCGCAGTTTGGCGACGATTGCCGGGAGCGTCTCCAGGACATAATCGACCTCTTCTTTCGTGTTGTCCTTACTGAAACTGAAGCGCAAAGAGCCATAACCTGTATCGCGCGGCAACCCGATCGCCATCAGGACGTGCGATGGCTCTTGTGAACCGGATGAACAGGCCGAGCCGGTCGAAACCGCCACCCCCTTCAGATCCAGCGAAATTTGCAGCCCTTCGCCTTCGGCATGGTCGAAATTGAGATTGGAGATCTGGGGCGCCCGGCGTTCTTGATCACCATTGCGCGAGATCTGCGGAATCAGTTTGAAGAGTTCTTCTTCAAGGTAATCACGGAGCGCACGCGCATGCGCGGCTCGCTCGGAGAGCTGAATCCTTGCCAGTTCAGCGGCCTTGCCGGCGCCGACGATGAGCGGCACGCTTTCAGTCCCCGCGCGGCGATCACGTTCGTGATGCCCGCCATGCATCTGGGATGTGAGACGAACGTTGCGGCGGACATAGAGCACGCCGATTCCTTTCGGCCCGTGGATCTTATGTGCCGTTAAGGTGAGCAGATCGACGCCGAGGTCATTGACGTCGATTGGCAGGTGGCCGGCCGATTGCACCGCATCGGTATGCAAATAAAGATGCTTCTGTCCGGCCTGACGGCGTTCCTTGACCACTGCGCTGATCTCTTTGATCGGTTGAATCGTGCCGATCTCATTGTTCACGTGCATGATCGTGATCAACACCGTTTGATCATCGATCGCGGCCCGCACGTCTTCGACCTGCACCAGGCCCTGGCGAGAGACGGGAAGATAGGTGACGCGCCATCCCTCTTTTTCAAGATGCGCGCACGTCGTCAAGACCGCAGGATGTTCGATCTGCGAAGTGATGAGATGACGGCCTTTCTCCCGGTGTTCTTCAGCGATCCCTTTAATCGCCAGATTATCGGCTTCGGTGCCGCCGGACAGAAATGTGATCTCCGGCGGCTGGGCATTGATCAATAACGCGACCTGACGGCGCGCATCTTCAACTGCCTGCCTTGCCCGCTGGCCCCATTGATGAGTGCTCGATGCGTTGCCATAACTATCGGTGAAATATGGCAGCATCGCCTCTAAGACTTCGTCGTCAAGGCGGGTCGTGGCGCTGTTGTCGAGATAGATTCGCTTCGCTGTCATGACCTTTCCTTCATTTGACTTCAGATCAATCTGCTGTATTAAATTGCGATAATCACAATGATTGCAATCACTGACCAACCCCAGACCACAAGCATACATCAACAAGCAGCTTGTGTTGAGTGCCCGTATGGTGTAGAAATTAATCCCCCTCTTCCCTAAGGTGGCAGGTAACTAGAGTAGAAGGAGACAGTATATGAATGCCAGCTCTATTCGCAGAGGATCATTATTGGGAGTAATGATCTTTTCTTTGTTGGTGATAAGTGCTGTGTCGTTTGCCCAACCGAGCACACGCCAGCGCCCGCAGGTGGTCACCAACAGCCCATCATCTTATCGTTATGCCTATCAGCATGGATATCGCGGCGGTTACGAAGACGGATTTACAAAAGGCAAGAGCGATTTCAATGATAACCAGCCGCGCGAGTTTGCCGGCAGCGAAGCCTATCGAAATGCTGATCGAGGTTATGAAAACAGCATGGGAACGCGCGCTGAGTATCAGGAAGGCTACCGCATCGGGTTCGAGTTGGGTTTCAACGATGGCTATCTCGGCCGTCCCTTCTCTGTTTCGATGCCGACGAATTTGGGCCGCGCAGTGGTGGCGGCAGTCAACAGCGCCGGCGGGGGAAGAGACCTTGCCAATGATCCTCCTCGTTCGCGTCCGTCGGATGACCGCATTCCGCCCGATGATCGTGATCGCGACCGCGACCGTGACCGGGGGGACCGCGATTTAGATAGCCGTTCGCGCGGGAATTTGAGAATTCCGGACGGCGTTGAGATGAAGATTCGTTTAACCACGCAGATCAGCACCAAGACCAACAAGGAAGGCGATCGGTTTGTGGCGACGGTGTTGGATCCGAGCGACTACTCCGATGCGGTGGTGGAAGGACACATCGGCAAATTGAATAAATCCGGAAGGGCGACGGGCAAAACCGAACTGGCCCTCGTCTTTGATACGCTCAGACTGCGTGATGGCCGCTCGGGCCGGTTCGCGGCGCAGGTCGAGCGTGTCTACCAGAGCGATAAGGTCAAGAGCGTTGACGAAGAAGGCAATGTCGAGTCTGGTAGCCGGACCAAGGATACGGCCGTTCGTGGCGCCGGCGGTGGAGCGCTCGGCGCGATCATCGGCGGCATCGCCGGCGGCGGTAAAGGCGCGGCGATTGGCGCGATCCTCGGTGCCGGCGTCGGCGCCGGTTCAGTCTTCGTCGAGGGCGGAAAAGACCTGACGCTTGAGCCCGGAACAGAAATACTGATTCGCACTGCGGCTCCCGGCAGATCAGAGAACTGATCGAACAGCATGTGACCGCGAATCAATTGATTGCCGGACACCATTGCCGGACAGAATGTTAGACATTGGATGGCGGATGGCGGATTGGTCAACGGGGTAGATGTAAACTTCTTGACCCATCCGTCATCCGCCATTCTGTTTAATCACCATCTTGTCTTTTATGAACCTCATCCGATCAGCACTCGATCTGGATTCACGCGTCCACATCATGGGGGTGCTCAACGTCACACCGGATTCTTTCTCTGATGGCGGACAGTTCGCCGATGTTGAGCGGGCCGTCGAGCGCGCGTTTGAGATTGAAGCCGAAGGGGCGGACATCCTGGACCTGGGGGGTGAGTCCACCAGGCCCGGATCGGTGGCGATCAGTGTTGAAGAGGAAGCGAGGCGCGTGTGGCCAGTGTTGGAAAGATTGCGAGGAAAGTTGCGCATTCCCATCTCGATCGATACGACCAAACCTGAAGTCGCTCGCGGGGCGATTGAGCTGGGCGCGGAAATAATCAATGACGTGAGCGGGTTGCGTTTCGATCCGGAACTGGCCGTCGTCGCGGCGACCAGCGGCGCGGGGCTGATCTTGATGCATTCGCGTGGCACCCCGGAGACGATGCAGCAGCTCCCGCCTGTTGACGAGATCTTTGAAGAGGTGAGACGAGGGCTGCGCCGGGCTCTCGATACCGCCAAGCATTACGGGGTAGGCCACGACAAGATCATCCTCGATCCCGGCATCGGGTTCGGTAAAACGGCGCAACAGAACCTGCAACTGATCAATGGGCTTGATCGGCTGGTGCTTGAGTTCGGTCTGCCCTTCCTGCTCGGTCCCTCACGCAAATCCTTCATTAAACGGACACTTGATCAACACATCGGCGCAAGTCAACGAGACGAAGAGCGCGAACGAACGGCAGGAACGGCCACCAGTGTGACGATCGGCGTTTTGCGCGGCGCCCGCATCGTCCGTGTCCACGACGTCCTTGAGATGGTGGCGGTCGTCCGCATGACGGAAAAGATCCAACAAGAATAAAGAATACTTAAGGATGAGGAATGAGTGATGAGCGATGAAGTGGGAGGAGGAAGAATTTTCTAATTTTAATAAAAAGAAAAAGTTCCGCCCTTCATCTCCCATCCTTCGTCCTTTATCCCTTTCTTCCTCATTCTTCCCACCTTTCTCCTTTCCCCTTATTTTGTTACCATCTCTCCGACAGGTATTCCCTCTCATCGGGTATTTAGATGGCGATTGAATGGTGGATCTGGCCCCTGCGAAGCATGAAGCGTCTGATTAAATCTCGAACATTCTTTCTCGCGGCGGTTGCCGGCGGGACCCTTGCACTCGGCGTCGGCGCGTTACTGCCGGCTGCTCCGTTGGCTGCTCTAGTTGATACGATCAGCGTGAGGAAAGCGCGCGAACTGATCCAGGGTATAGCCGGAGCAAATTTGAGCAGCGATCAGGTGCATATTAAAGATATCAGTCCCGGCCTGGGCGGCGGCGGAGTGATCGTCGAGGCCCGGATCGAAACGGCTTTTCGCATGACGAAGGAGAACGGTGATTGGCGGATTGCCGAGGTCAGGCTGGGCGATCGTCAATGGGAATCGTTCGATTTGATCGAAGAGGCGGTGCGCCGTGAAAAGGTGCGTCGCACGATGCTCATGCTTAAAGAGTTGGCCGATGCCCTGGCCGCCTATCGACAGGAAAAAGGATTTTTTGCAAAGACTGACGAGATCGAGAAGTTGCTCGACTATCTCTCGCCGCGTTACATCAGCAAACCTTATCGATTCGATTCGTGGGGAAAACAGTTTGAGTATCGCGGTACCGAAACGAGCTATCGTCTGATTTCAGCGGGACCGGATTGTAAGCCGGGCACCAAGGACGATTTAATCATCGAGAATGGTGTCATTCGTTCGATCGTTGAATAAGACCGGGACTTATGGACTATATTTCAGTCGAAAATCAAAAAGCACTCAGCCAGCGGTATAAGACAGCGGTGATCATGGTTTTTGCGTTCAGTGTCTCGGTGATCATCTCGATGTTCGTTGCGAATTTGATATCTCCGGGACAACCGATCCCCGGGAGCGAGAGATGGGCGCGGCCGATCTTCGGCGGCGTGATCCTGATGGGGTTGATCGTCGTGGTTTTGAGGCGGTTCCTGATGTCCCAGATGGTAATGGGGCAGGTCTCATCGCGGGGCACCCAGACGGTGCTCAACAGCCTCATGACGATGACGATCATCTGTCTGGCCATTGCCGAGGCAGTCGGGATTTTCGGTTTGGTCTTCTATCTTTTAACAGGCGACTATCAGTATAGTTGGCGTCTCGGAGTGGTCAGTATTCTTTTACTTCTCTATAGCTTCCCTCGGCGAGGGGAGTGGGAACGAGCGATTATTGCGAGCGCGAAGGCGCAAGCGGACTCCCCATCCGCTGCGCGGAGAGCCGCACAATGATTGAATGCGGGTTACCTCTCGTCAATTGGCTGCAGCTTGAAATTTGAAATAATTGTGAGATCCGCGATCGTTCGATGAAAGTGGCAGGAAAGTGAGAAATTATTGCAATGATAATAAATATCAAAATGGCAGCGGCGTTTTTGATCACCACCTTTTGTTTCTCGAATGCTATTGCCGAGAGCCGCGTCGCTGCGATTGATCGACAAGAGCCGGGGATTCCGACATCACAGACCAATCCAAAACCGACACCGACGCCTGCGCTTCCGAGTCCACCGCAATCGCCGAGCAACGCGGCCGCACCGCGCCAGCGCCAGCAAGGTTACTTACGTTTCATCGAGGCCCAGCGTTTAAAGGGGGAGGCCTACCGTCTCCGCAGCACCAGATTGTTTGATGAGGCGATCAAGGCTTATAAAGAGACGATTCAACTGGACCCGACAGCCGCCGACCCGCACATCGACCTCGGCGAACTCTATCTATTCTATCTCTCGCGCCGCGATGCGGCGGAGCGCGAAGCCCTCGAAGCCATCCGGTTAGATCCGAAGAGTGTCGGCGGGCATTTGCTGCTCGCGCGAATCCATATCTCGATCGCCAAGATGGAGAACAACCCGCGTTCGGTCTATCTCGACAAAGCGATTAGCGAGTATGAAAAGGTGGCGGAGCTGGACGTGGGGATGGCAGAAGCGTGGGCTTTGCTCGCCGAACTCTACCAGATGAAGAACAATACCGATCGGCAAATTTACGCGCTCGAGAGATGGGCGGGCGCTGCTTTGCCGAACGATACCTTCTTCTATCGCATCCTCATGAACAGCGAGCTCAGTCCGGATCAAGCTTACTATCAGCTTTCGCTTCTCTATCTGAGCAAAGGTAAGAACCGGCAGGCGGTCGATGCCGCTCGCCGCGCCTACGAATCGGATCCAGAATCGAACACATACGCGCGCAACCTGATCAGCGTCCTCCGGAGCGCCGGAGAGCCCGCCGAGGAGTTGCGCACCTACGCGCAATTGATTAAGACCGCCAATAATCCGGCGTTGTTGATCGGTTACGGCTCGGCGCTCGTGCGCGCCGGCGTTTATCCCGAAGCCGCGGAACGGTTGCGCGAATACGTCAAACTTGATCCGACGAATGCGAGCGCCGTCGGTTTGCTGGCCATTGCTCAGCGCCGCGCCAATCAGCGGTCGGCTGCCGTCGAAACGCTGAGAAGCGGGCTTGCTCGCGTGGAGGCGAACACTCGCGTCGATCTGACGATCATGTTGGCGGAGACCTATGAAGAGTTGGGGCGCAATGAAGATGCGATCTCGCAGTACGAGCAGACCTTCGAAAGCTTTTTGACGAAAGGGGCGCTGACTCCGGTCAACACTCCGCTCTTTAGCGAGGTGGTCAATCGCTTGGTGCGGGCTTGCCGTCGTGTCGGGAATCAAGCCAAGTTGCAGAGCGTCTTGACCAAAGCGCGGCGAGTCATCGACGATCAAAATCCGATGCTCGATCTGATCGCCGTCGAATCTTTGCGCGAGGACGGGAAACGCCGCGAAGCGCTCGATCTGGTCCGGGCTTCGGTGCGGCGTTATACGGATGATCGCGCTCTCAAGTTCACGGAAGCGATCATTCTCAACGAGTTGAAGCGGTACAAAGAGAGCACCGACCTCCTGGGCGAGATGATCAAGGGATCTCCGGAAAACGCGACCGATGATGCGGGCGTCTATGTGATTTTAAGCAACGTCCAGATGCAGAGCGGAGACCTCAAGGTCGCGGAAGAATCGGCTCGCAAAGCCCTCGATCTGAGCCCGGACGATGCCGACGCGGCAATTCAATTGAGCTCGGTCCTCGACCGGGCGGAACGATCTGAAGAGTCCGAGAAGATTTTGCGCGAAGTGATCAAGCACGATCCCGATCATGCGACGGCCCTCAACAACCTCGGCTATTTTCTGCTTCAACATGGGGCTCATTATGCTGAAGCCCTCAAATTGATCGAGCAGGCGATTGCCATCGAACCGATTAACGGCAGTTATCTGGATAGTCTCGGTTGGGCGCATTACAAGCTCGGAAACATGGAGAAAGCGCGCGAGAGCCTCGAAAAGGCCATGATCTATTCGCACCGCAATTCGACAGTTCACGAACATCTGGGCGATGTGCTGCGCGATCTGGGAAAAATAGCCGAAGCGCGCCGGCAGTGGGAGAAGGCGCTGGAATATTCGGTCGAAGCAAACGAGATTGCGCGGATCAAGGTGAAATTAAAAGACGGCAAGTGAAGGTGCGCTCTGAGAGAGGCGCCGACTACTATTATGATGGAATCCCATCTCTTCTCCGACCTCGATTTGGCGCGGCGCCTCGAAGGAGCCGAAGCTCATAGCAACGCCAAGTTCGTTGAGGCTCGGGCGCGCGTCTTTCCGCAAAGCGGCGCGCGGTGGATCCAAGTCGCGGGGGCTTACGCGATGTATGACGGGGTCTCGTCACCCGTCACTCAGACCTTTGGACTCGGGCTCTTCCAACCGGTGACGAGCGCCGCTCTGGATGAGATCGAAGAGTTCTTCACAGAACGCGGCGCGCCGGTCTTTCATGAAATCAGCCCTCTTGCCGATGCCTCGCTCACGGCTCTGCTCAATGAACGGAATTATCATCCGGTCGAATTTACCAGCGTCCTCTATCGTTCGATCCGGAGAGGCATGGATCTGGGATTTTCGCCGGCTGAGCGGATTCGGGTACGTCCGATCGGCGAGGGCGAGCATGATCTCTGGGCGCGAACTTCGGCGAAAGGATGGGGCCAATCTGCGGAACTCTCCGATTTTATGTCTGATCTGGGACGGGTTATCGCGCAAAGGGAAGATGGAGTATCGTTTCTGGCGGAATTTGACGGAGAACCGATCGCTGCCGGGGCGCTGTGTCTGAGCGCGGGCGTCGCGCACCTGGCCGGCGCCAGCACCATTCCCGAGGGACGCCGGCGAGGAGCACAACTCGCCTTGCTCGATGCCCGCTTGCGTTACGCCGCCGAACAGGGCTGTGAGATCGCGCTGATGGGGGCGCTGCCAGGCAGTTCCTCACAACGTAACGCCGAACGACACGGCTTTCGAATCGCATATACGCGGATCAAGTGGGGACTGGCCCAACAACTGAAATGACTCTGATTCTGCCTTCCTTTGCAAAGATCAACTGGACGCTGGAGATTTTAGGCAAGCGCGTCGATGGATATCACGAACTCCGCACGTTATTGCAAACCGTCAGCGTCAATGATCGCCTGATCTTTACCCCGCGAGACCGAGGCATCGAGATCGTCTGCGATCATCCTGACGTCCCTTGCGATGAGACCAATCTGGCGTATCGCGCGACAAAATTGCTCGGCGAGTTCACGAAAGTTGAGCGGGGCGTATCGATCACTATCGAGAAACGGATTCCAACCGCCGCGGGACTCGGCGGAGGCAGCAGCAATGCTGCCGTGACGCTTCTCGCCTTGCAAAAATTGTGGAATGTGGACCTCGCTCTGCGCGAGCTTTTTATCCTTGGCTCGAAGCTCGGAGCCGATGTGCCGTTCTTCTTGATCGGCGGCACGGGTTTGGGCGTCGGACGGGGGGATGAGGTCTATCCGCTCGCGGATCTGAAGGCCGAATTTCTCTTGCTGGTGAATGCGGGAATCCTTGTCCCGACGCGCGAGGCCTATGCGAATCTGCCTCCCGAGTTGACAAATCCCCAGTCCGTCGTTAAGATGCCTCTTTCTCTTGAGGCCGCTTACGCCAACACGGCAGCGCGCAGTGAGCAGTCCGGGACGGCCTGGACCTGGCTACATAATGATCTTGAGATTCCAGTGCTCGCTCGTTACGCGTTGCTCGGTGAGATGAAAGAGAGGCTCACTAAGCTTGGCGCACGCGGCGTTTTGATGTCGGGCAGCGGCTCGACAGTCTTTGCGATCTTTGACACTGAAGAGGCGCGTTTGGGCGCTCTGAGCGATTTGAGCGAGACCGGCTGGTGGTGCGTACCAGTGCGCACGCTGAGCCACCATGAATATCAAAAGGTTTATGACCAGGCACTGTCGGCATCTAGCGCTTGAGCAATGAGACCTGAGCAGTGGTCAGTGAAGCGGACCGTGGAAGCTCGCGCATGCAAGTCAATCGATCAAATCATGACGAATTTGCTCTAATGATTTTATCCGCTCGAATCGTGGTTAACGTCAAATTCTCCAAGCATTCGCCATAGACAAGCTCGTTGGGGAGTCGCCAAGTGGTAAGGCAGCGGCCTTTGGAGCCGCCATTCGTAGGTTCGAATCCTACCTCCCCAGCCACTATACAGAGGGATGAAGGATGAGGGTGAAGGATGAGGAATGAAAGGTCGAACTTTTCATCTTTATTCGTCCCTCATCCTTCATCTTTCATCCCTATCAAAGCGCCGTGAATAGCCTACAGATATTTTCGGGCAACGCTAATCGCCCGTTAGCCGAAGAGATCTGCCAATACCTTGGGATACCGCTCGGTCGCGCCAATACGACGCGCTTCCCCGACGGAGAGTTCAACTTTCAGATCCTTGAGAATGTGCGCGGGAGCGACGTTTTCATTGTGCAATCGAGCTCTCCGCCGGTCGATGCGAACCTCATGGAATTACTGATCATGATCGATGCCTTCAGGCGTTCATCCGCCGATCGCATCACGGCAGTCATCCCATATTACGGTTACGCGCGCGGTGACAAGAAAGACAAACCGCGAATTCCGATCTCGGCCAGGCTCGTCGCCAATTTGATTACGACAGCCGGGGCCAACCGCGTACTTGCTGTCGATCTGCATGCGCCGCAGATTCAAGGGTTCTTCGACATTCCAGTCGATCACCTCTTCGCCGCGCCGGTCATCATCGAGTATTTCGCCAGACATCCCATCGACGATCTGGTCGTCATCGCCCCTGATCCGGGCGGAGCCGAAAGGGCACGGGCCTATGCCAAGCGCCTCAATGCCGATTTTGCGATCGTTGATAAACGACGCGATAAATCGCAGCCCGGCCACGCCGAAGCGGAAGTGATGAACGTCGTCGGCAACGTTGAGGGACGTAACGTGTTGATCGTCGATGATATGGTCGATACGGCGGGCACCCTGACCAAGGTGGCCGAGGCGTTGCGCGCCAACGGCGCTCGAAGGATTTTAACAAGTTGTGTTCATGCGGTGCTTTCGGGTAATGCGGTGGAGCGGATCAAAAAATCGCCGCTTGAGAAAGTGGTGATGACCAATACGTTGATGCTCAAGGACATTTGCCGGTTACCTTTGTTTGAGTGTTTAAGCATCGCTCCCTTGCTTGCCGAGGCGATCAAATCGATTCACGACGAGACCTCGGTGAGCCGGCTGTTTATCTGAGTTTCGAGTTTCTAGTCTGAGTTCCACCTCCAAAAACAGAAAACTCGAAACTGAAGACTAGAAATCAATTCCGGGTTGGAGTTATGAGTTTAGATACGAGTATTTCATTAGAAGCTCAAAAACGTGATGTGCGCGGTAAGAACGCCGCGCGCCGATTGCGCGCCGAAGGTTTGGTCCCGGTGACCGTTTATGGCGGCGGCGAGGACACGGCGAGTACGACCATCGTCAAACGAGAGTTCGCCGCGTTATTGCGGACGCACGGCCGCAACAAGATCATCACGCTCAAATTCGATGGCGCTGCCACTCCGGTCAAGATTGCGGACCTGCAGCTCGATCCGGTCAAGGGGACCCTCATTCATGCCGACTTGATGCGCATCTCGTTGACCGAAAAGACGACTTTTGAATTGCCGATCAAGATCACCGGCGAGTCGGATGGCGTTAAGACTTTCGGCGGTATCCTCGACGTCGTCTTACACTCGCTGGAGATTCGTTGCTTGCCGACAGATCTGCCGGAGGCCGTTGAGGTCGATGTCACTTCACTCGGCCTTGGCGATCATTTCCGCGTCAAGGATTTGAAGATCAGCGATCAGGTCGAAGTCTTGAGCGATCCCGAGACGGTGGTTGCCACTGTCGTCGCTCCGCGCGCTGAAGAAGAGAGTGCACCTGCCGCGGAAGGCGCCGCTGAGCCGGAAGTGATCAAGAAGGGTAAGACGGACGAGGAGTAGTCCTCAGATCCTGAGTCTTGAACGATTTCAACTCAGGACAGCGCTATGTGGTTGATCGTTGGCCTTGGCAATCCCGGTTCGCAGTATGAATGGACCCGCCATAATTGCGGATTTCTGGTCATTGATGAGTTGGCGCGCCGCACTGGTCGCGATGCGCGCCTCTCCGAATGCCAGGCATTGACGGCGCGGGCGGTGATCGGCGATCAGCAAGCCCTGCTCGTCAAACCGCAAACATTCATGAATCTGAGCGGGGTATCCGTCGCTCTCTTGAAAGAGAAATACCAGATCGATGGGGCTTCGTCCGTGCTCGTCATCAGCGATGATTTCGCTCTTCCGTTCGGCAAGATTCGTGTCCGGCCCCAGGGGAGTGCCGGCGGACACAACGGGCTGAAATCGATCATCGCGAAGCTCGGCACCCAGCAATTCCCGCGAATACGGATGGGGATTGCGCCAGATCATCCGTTGACTGATTCAGTAAGTTTCGTTCTTGCGGAATTTCCTCGCAAGGATCGTGATGCGCTCGCCGAAATGGTCGAGCAGACGGCTGACGCCGTTGAAGTTGTTTTGACAAAAGGCATCGCTGAAGCGATGGCAAAGTATAACGGAGGGAAAGAATAAATGATGAGAAAGAGAGACTCTTCCTCATCCATTCTCCATCCTCCTTTATCCTTCTTGCTCGGTGCCATTTGGCTGCCGGGCTGTTTCAATAACATCCATGAGGAGGACTTGAATTGAGATCCTACGAAGTAGTGTTCATCTCGGCGCCAGCTACGACCGAGGATGACATCACCAAACTCACTTCCCAACTCGAACATGTCGTCAACGACAAAGGCGGCAAAGTCACCAAGATCGACAATTGGGGCCGCCGCAAACTCGCCTATCGGATCCGGAAATTTGACGAGGGAGTCTACACATTGCTCTATCTTGAGAGCAACGGCCGCGAGATTTCCGAAATCGAACGCCGTCTTCGCGTGACGGATTTCGTCATTCGTTATCTGACCGTGCGCACCGACGAAGACCTCAAGCGCGCGGAGAAGATGAAGACCAAACGCAAGAATCTGCTGACGCCGCGTGATAACGACGACGATTTCGATATGGATGATGTGATCGAAGAAGAACTCGCGGATGATGATAATTAACCGTTCGCGAGAGAGCAACGACCAGCAGCCAAGAATTGAAGGCCAAGAATTGAAGTGAGGATAAGATATGCCGAAACCCAGTGATTTTGATAACGACGATAAGAATGGCAAGCCGATGCGGTCGCCGCGCGGATCTTCGCGCCGCCGCCGCGTTTCACGCCTTTCTGCTGAGAAGATCGATTATATCGATTACAAAGATGTCAAGCTGTTGCAGTCATTCATTGCCGAGAATGGCAAGATCATGCCGCGCCGCCTGACCGGCGTCACCGCCTGGCAACAGCGCAAATTGTCCGAGGCAATCAAGCGCGCACGTAATATCGCGCTGCTGCCCGTCACAAAGTATTAGTTTCGAGTTTGTCACTCGAACCGTCATTTGGAGTCAAAGTTATGGCAATGATGGAGCTATTGCTCAAGGAAGATGTTGAGAACCTGGGCGCGCGTGGCGAACTCGTCAAGGTGCGCGCCGGTTATGGCCGCAACTACTTGCTGCCGCGAGGACTGGCCATTCAGGCCACGCCGGCCAATCTCAAACAGATCGAGATGCAGCGCAAAGCGCTTCTCAAACGTGAAGCGACCGAGCGGGATGCCGCCACGCAACAGGCCGATCTGCTCAAGGGCGTCGTCCTTGAATTTGCCCGTAAGGTCGGCGATCACGGCATTCTTTATGGTTCTGTCACCTCAATGGATATCCATGAAGGGCTGACCTCGAAAGGTTATGAGATCGACCGTCGCCGCATCCAGCTTAAGGATCCGATCAAGGAGACCGGCGAATACGAAGTGCCGATCAAACTGCATCGCGAAGTCACGGGCAACATCAAAGTAATCGTCAAGAACGAAGAATAGGCCCTCAATCCTCAATCCCGAGATTGGCAAATCCCCCGTCCTCTCGGAATTAGGAAAATTTTTTCTTCAGTAAAATCATCATTATCCATCGACGATTCGCTTCGTTGTCTTGACGCGAATCGTCTCCTGCATAAGATGGACAGCGGAGTTGAGAGTAAACGCACTCGATACTCCGCTATTTCTCTCACAACAGTTTCTCGACTCACCTGATATTCTGAAAATGGCGAAGCAAGGCTCCGGTAAAGTGGCTAGGCAGGCTGGTGAAGACCTTACTCTCGAAAAGGCTTTACCGGGTAATATCGAAGCAGAGCGTCTGATCCTCGGCGTGATTTTGCTCGATAATGCAACGATCAATCAGGCGGTCGAACGTCTGAAGCCCGACGATTTCTTCCTCACCTCGCACCGGCGCATCTACGAAAAGATGATCAAGCTCTACGAGCAAGGCCGTGGGATCGATCCCATCACTTTGCAAGAAGAGCTGCGCCGAGCCGGCGAACTCGAGGTCGTTGGCGGACCGGCATATATTGCTTCGCTCTTTGACGGCGTCCCGCGATTCTCGAACATCGACAACTATACCAAGATCGTCAAGGGCAAAGCGACCCTGCGCAAACTGATCACCGCGTCGAACCAGATTATGGCGATGGCTTTCGACGACGAGGAAGAGCCGGAAGAGATTCTGGATGAAGCCGAGCGACTGATCCTTTCGATTGCCGAAGACCGCATCAAACAAGGCTTTGTGCATATCGGGGAGGTCGCGGGCAAACAGCTCGAGGTCATCGAAGAGATCGCCGGACGCGAGCAGTTGATCACCGGCATCGCCACCGGATTTCACGATATCGATTACATGACCTCGGGGTTGCAGCGCGGGGACCTGATCATTGTCGCCGCGCGGCCATCGATGGGAAAGACCGCCTTCAGCGTCTGCATCGCGCAGAATGCCGCGCTTCAACCACAACATCATGGTGAAAAGGCAGTCGTCGGCATCTTCTCGCTGGAGATGAGCAAGGAGCAGCTCGTTCAGCGCTTGCTCTGTTCGCAGGCCAGAGTCGATGCTCACCGCTTGCGCAGCGGAATGCTCAACAAAGAAGACTGGCGGCGCCTGGCCGTGGCAGTCGGGGAATTAACGGAGGCGAAAATATTCCTGGATGATACGCCGGGGCTCTCCGTGCTCGAAATGCGAGCCAAAGCCCGGCGGTTGAAGAATGAACAGAAAGCTCTCGATCTGCTGATCATCGATTATATGCAGTTGATGAGCGGGCGAGGACGATACGAATCGCGCCAGCAGGAGGTCTCCCAGATCTCGCGCGAGTTGAAGATGCTGGCAAAGGAATTGAATGTGCCGTTGATCGCGCTCTCGCAGCTTTCGCGCGCTCCTGAAACCCGCACGGGAAGCCATAAGCCGCAGCTCTCGGATCTTCGAGAATCAGGGTCGATCGAGCAGGACGCAGACGTCGTCATGTTCATCTATCGTGAAGAGGTCTACAAGCCGGAGACTGAGAAACAGAATATTGCTGAGATCATTATCGGCAAGCAGCGCAACGGTCCGGTCGGCAGCGTTGAATTGGTCTTTCTCAAACAGCTCACGCGGTTTGAAGATCAATATCGTGAAGGCGGGTAAGTTGCTTGCTCTTGGTATTGTGAAGTTTCATGCATCAACCTGAAAATTGTCGCCCGACCCGGGCTGAAATATCTCTCGGCGCGCTCAAACAGAACTACCTCACAATCAAAGAACATCTTAGTCCCGGTGCGCAGCTGATGGCTGTGGTCAAGGCGGACGCTTACGGTCACGGCGCTGTCGATTGCGCTCGAGCTCTGGAATCGATCGGCGCCGATTGGTTCGGAGTCGCTCTGATCGAAGAAGGCGTCGCTCTGCGCGAAGCCGGAATCAACCGCCCCATCTTCTGCCTCGGCGGATTTTGCCGGGGACAGGCTGCGGACGTGATCAAGTACGGGTTGACGACCGCGATCTTTCGTCTCGATTCTGCCGAAGAGCTGAATACTCGCGCGGGCGAAGCCGGACGCGTCATCGATTTCCATCTCAAAGTTGATACCGGAATGGGCAGGCTCGGCGTGCCGTTTGCGGAGGTTCCGGAGTTCGCTCGTGCGTTGAAACAGTTCGATCGGATCAAGCTGGATGGCGTGATGACCCATTTTGCCGATGCTGACGGTGATGAGGCCGGTTACACTGAAAACCAGATCGAACATTGCCGGGACGCGGTCCAAATTTTGCGCGAACTGGGTTTCAATCCGACGTGGTGCCATCTTGCCAATAGCGCGGGCATTCACGCCTATCCGCAAGCACACAGCAACCTCGCCCGCGCGGGCGCCATTCTCTACGGATTGAAGCGAGATGTGTTGGCGGCCAGACCCGAGCCTTTCGATTTGCGGCCGGTCATGTCGTTGCATTCGCGAATCGTGCTTTTGAAGACTGTTCCTCCTGGAACATCGCTCGGTTATGGACGTACTTTCACGACGAATCGGGTGAGCCGGATTGCGACGATTCCTATCGGTTATGCCGATGGGCTGAGACGCGCGCATTCGAACAACGGCCGGATCATCGTCCGCAATCATTTCGCGCCGATTGTCGGCCGCATCAGCATGGATTTGACGATACTCGACGTGACCGACATTCCAGATGTTGAACTCGACGACGAGGTGATCTTGATCGGCGAACAGAACGGATTATCTCTCACCGCCGAAGACCTGGCCGAGCAAATCGGAACGATCTCTTACGAAATCGTGACTGGCATATCTGCTCGGGTGCCGCGAGTCTACACTGCTGCCTCCTGATCCCTGGTCCCTGACCCCTGATACTTTTTTATCAATCCTCTCCTCACCTGAAAAACGCCGGGCCATTTCTCTTGACGATCGAACGGAAAAAATGGTTTGATTTCGGTGCTTTTCACTTTGCCCGTACAACACAAGGAGAAATTAACGATGAAACCGGCTATGTTTTTACTCGTCGCGGTCATTCTATTCTCGATTACTTCAATCGTCTCCAGCCAGAACAAGAAGGTGGAGGCAGGATTTAAGAGCTTGTTTGACGGCAAGACTCTCAACGGCTGGAAGATAGCGAATGAAAACCAGCAGAGCTGGTCGATTCAGGATGGAGCGATCGTCGCTCATGGCGAGCGCTGCCATCTCTACTACGTTGGTGACGACAAGCCATTCGTCGATTTCGAACTCAAGGCCGATGTCATGACCGATCCGGGCTCGAACGGCGGCATCTACATTCACACGCAGTATCAGGAGACGGGTTGGCCTAAATACGGCTATGAGGTGCAGGTGAACCAAACTCATGGTGACTGGCGCAAGACCGGCAGTCTTTACTCCGTCCAGGACGTCAAGGAGCAGCTGGTTAAGGACAATGAGTGGTATACCTATGACATCACCGTCAAAGGTAAACACATCACGATCAAAATCAACGACAAAGTGGCGGTCGATTGGGAAGAACCCGCTGATCGCAAACCCGGTACCGATTTCACGCGCATTCTCGATAAAGGCACGTTCGCTTTGCAAGCCCACGATCCGAAGAGCGTCGTTCGGTACAAGAATATCCGCGTCAAGCGGCTGAGCTAGATCCAACTCGCTCGGTTGATATCGAGCGCGAGATTCAAATAAGAAGGCAGACGGAATTGATTGAAGTTTCGTCTGCCTTCTTGTTTAGGTCGTTGGCTTGACCAAGATTTGACAGACAAATCCAACGCGTGCTATAACGCGCCGCGTCGTGATGATTAAGATTATTGACGATCAATTCCCAAATTCTACTCCATTTAATTCAAAACAGAATCACCGCTAGCTTTGCTGCGACACCAGATAAGGCCACGTTAGGATTGAAGCATTGACAAGAAGGTTGAATGCTCGACATCAGGCGATCCCCTCGGCATGAGGGTGTCGATGATGATCAATGCGGATCTGCTTGGGGGAAGAAGTCTTCTCGAAACAAAAAGATCGGCGATTTGTTCCGAAGAAAGGAGTTTCGCATGGCCAAGAAGTCTACCTTGATCGCAGCCCTCCTTGTTTCGCTTTACTGTTCGATCTTTGCCGGCGGGCAGACCGACCGCGGATCGATCACAGGCATTGTCACCGACAGCAAAGGAAGCGTCGTTCCCGGCGCCGTCGTGATCGCCACCAATCTGGCGAGTAATTCGGCATCGCGGACCGTGACCACCGATGATGGAGTGTTTACGATCGCGGCTCTGACCGCCGGCAGCTATCGCGTGAGGATCGAAAAGAACGGATTTAAGACCGTCGAACGGCCATCAGTAGTCGTCGCCGCGGCGACCACTGCACGTATCGATATCGCGCTCGAGCCGGGGCAAATATCTGAAGTTCTTGAGATCACATCTGGGCAAACGCAATTACAGACCGAAACCGCCAAGGTCTCGACGCAAGTATCGAATAAGTTAGTAGACGAACTACCTCTTGTTGTGGGCGGCGCGGTCCGCAGTCCATTCGATTTGGCCGCCATCACGCCGGAGGCGAAAAACCTGGGAGACAACGCCTTCGCTCTCGGCGGGGGACAAGCAGGAGCCTGGGGCGTCACGCTCGACGGCGTGACCGCGGGCACCGGCCGTTTCGGCACCGTGCAATGGACCAATGTCAATGCTCCGTCCCTCGATGCAATCACCGAATTCACGGTGGACACCAACGGTTATAAGGCCGAGTTCGGGCGCGCATCGGGCGGAATCATGCAATTCACCTCTAAATCCGGGACCAACAGCCTGCACGGCACACTCTATGAGTTTGGGCGCAACGATGCTTTCGATGCGCGCCGTTTCTTTGAGACAAAGAGAGGCGTTTACAAACAGCACGATTTCGGGTTCAGCGTCGGCGGCCCGATCATCATTCCCAAAAAGGTCTTTGGGCCGATTCATTATGAAGGGCGGAGTAAATCCTTCTTCTTTGTCAGCGCTGAATGGTTCCGCAATCGCGTCGGAGCCGACAGCGGGATCTTCAGCGTACCGACGCCTGAAATGTATGAAGGCGATTTTAGTAAGTGGGTAGATCAGAACGGCAAATTGATCCCTATTTATGATCCGGCCACGACTCGGACGGTCAATGGCGTGACGGTTCGCGATCCTTTTCCGGGAAATATTATTCCGAAGACGCGATTCTCCAATTATGCCAGGGCTGTGCTCGCCCAGACCGGGATCCTGCGCCCGAATAACGGCGCCGCGCCCGGGACGAGCGCCTATGTGCGCGATAACTTCATCAACAACAGCGGGACAGTTCTCGATCCCTGGACCAAATGGAGCATCAAGATTGATCACAGTTTTTCTGAGAAGAGCAAGGTCAGTTACTTCTACAATCGCGGGGAGCACTTACAACAACCGGGGCCTAACGGTTTTCCCCAGTTGCCGGGATTGTTCCATAATTTTCCCCGTAACGTCGATCAAACGTCGAGGTCCCATCGCGGTAACTGGTCATATGTGATTAAGCCAACTGTGGTCAATTACTTTTATGCCGGTTTCACCAGGTTTAGGGATAACAACGTTCATCCCAATGCTGTCGGCGGCTGGAAGAATAAGGGGATCTGTTTGATCAATGCCTTCGACTGCGACGAGAATTTTCCTCAGATCACCTTCACTGAATTCAGCACGTGGGGCGGCCCGGCGGCGGATGGTTCAGAGAATCACGTCTATGCCTTCGGCGATGATTTAACGATTACCAGAGGACAGCACACTTTTAAAATGGGCTATCTTTATGAACGGATTCACTACCACGGGTTCGGCCGCCAAAGTGTCTCCGGATATATCGATGCCAATCGACTAAGCACCAGCATCCCCGGTAATAATAATTTGCTGACCGGAGGCGGCAGCTCATTCGCCGCGTTCCTGCTTGGCGAAGCATATGGAGGAGGCACCGAGAACAGACGCATCGTCAGACAGCAATTCCCCAGCCACTCAATCTATTTTCAGGACGATTGGAAGATCAGGCCGAGGCTGACGCTGAACCTTGGCGTGCGCTATGAATTTACCCAGCCACCGATCGAAGCCGACAACAAGTGGAGCGACTTCACTCCGGATAAGCCGAATCCGCGAGCTGATGGGCGTCCCGGCGCATTGCGTTTCGCCGGGTTCGGCACTGGTCGCGAGAACTCTCGAACGCTGGTTGGCGGCTGGTACGGGGGAATCGGACCGCGGTTGGGCCTGGCTTATAGTTTTGATGATAAGACTGTGATTCGTGCCTCTATCGCGCGGAGCTTTGGCGTCATCAAGGCCACCGCCGGCAGCACGCACTTCGAAGGGGCCATTACCATCTTTCGACCGGCATCAACGGACCTTGGGATCACTCCGGCATTCCGACTGGACACGGGATTGCCGCCGTTTCCTGCTCCTCCGAGCATAGATCCATCCTTCTCGAACGGCAACGATACGGCGTGGTGGAACAATGACGCGACCAGGATGCCCGAAAACTATAACTGGACGCTCTCGGTCCAGAGGCAGCTACCTCACGGATTTGTCCTGGAGGGTGAATATAACGCCGCCATCGGCACCCATTTGACGGCTTATAACCTGAACTTCAACCAATTGCCATTCAGCGTCTTTCAAAAATACGGAAGGGAGTTACTTCAACGAAACATCAACTCGCCGGAGGCCATCGCGGCGGGAATTCCCAAGCCGTATCCGAGTTTCAACGGAAGCGTGGCGCAGGCGTTGCGGCCTTACCCGCAATATCTGAACATCAATACCTGGGACGGGAACGGCGACCGGACGGGACATTCGTCTTATCATGCGGGCGTCGTCAAGTTGGAAAAACGTTACGCTTCAGGCCTGACACTGCAATCCTCATATGTTTTCTCAAAGATGCTCAGCGACGTGGATTATTACGGGTCCGGGAACAGGCGCTCGCTCGATCATTACAACCTGAAGCTTGAGAAATCGATCAGTGGGTTGGATCAGACGCATAACCTCAAGGTCAACTATATTTATGAACTGCCATTCGGGAAAGGGAAGCGGTGGTTGAGCGCAGGAGTGGGCGCCGCCCTGCTCGGCGGATGGCGTTTGAGCGGCACTCACCAGTATGCCAGCGGGTTGCCGCTGGCGTTCACCAACAGCAATAGCTATTTGATCTTCAATGGCGATCGCGGTGGAATCTACATCAATCAAGGCTACGATGGTTGGATTGTCCCGCATGACAATCCGGATTGGAGAGGCGCTGACCGTTATTTCCAACCGCGGTCGTTCTTTGGGCAGCAACCCGCCAATCTCTTACCGAACTCGACTCGATACAATCCAAAGATTCGCCAGCCCTGGATCGTCAACGAGAATTTCTCGCTCGCCAAATCGTTTGCCTTTACCGAGAAGGTTAAACTGGATTTTCGCGTCGAAGCATTCAATGCCTTCAATCGCGTCCGGTTCAACCCCGGCGCCGCAAACGCCGGCGCGACGACGCCGGCGCCGATAAATATTGACGATCCGAACTTCGGAAAAGTGACCAGCACTCTCAACGATCCGAGACGGTTGCAGTTTGGACTGAAGCTCTATTTCTAGCTGACGGGAATTTGATTGCTGAGAAGACGCATTCGCGTGAATCATGATGCGAATGCGTCCGTTGGAAGATTAGTTATGATAGAAGGTTATCGACGAGATCGAAGCTCCCTTTTGATCTCCTCAAGGGACTGTTCCATTCTGTCCATTCTCTTCTCGATGGAATCGAGTCGTTAAAGAGGTGAGATTATGAATCGCCGTGATGCTTTGCGCCAATTATCGATCGCCGCCGCGGCCGGCGGCGCAAATCTAATTCCGCCGTTATCACAAAGCGCCATGTCCGAAGTCCCAGCACAAAATCAATCATCAGCGGATAGACCGTGGCGGCGAGGTCTGCCGCCGATCAAAATCACCGATGTTAAAACGATCCTGACCGCGCCCAATGGGATTCGCCTGGTGATCGTCAAGGTTGAAACGAGCGAGCCGGGACTCTACGGTCTGGGATGTGCGACATTCACACAGCGCGCCTATGTCGTGCAAACGGCGGTCGAGAAATATCTCAAGCCGTTTTTGATCGGGCGCGACGCGGACGAGATCGAAGACATCTGGCAATCATCTTACGTCAGTTCATATTGGCGAAACGGTCCGACGCTCTTCAACGCGATGAGCGGCGTCGATATCGCGCTCTGGGATATCAAAGGCAAGCGCGCGGGAATGCCGGTCTATCAATTGCTCGGCGGCAAGGTCCGTTTCGGCGCCGATCTCTACTTCCATGCGAGCGGGCGCAATTTTCAAGAGGTCGAGGATAATGCGCGGAAGGCCATGGAGTCCGGTTACCGCCACGTCCGCGTGCAAGTCGCGACGGGCAATTTTGCGACTTATGGCGCCCGCGGCCCGACAGGTTCTCCGGCTCCCAATCAAGCGGGAGAAGTGGTGGGGCCGACCAACCCGAAAGCGGTCTGGGAATCCGGGCCTTATGTTCGCATGTTGCCGAAATTGTTCGAGCATCTGCGTCTGAAGCTCGGCGATGAGGTCGAGTTGTTGCACGATGTCCACGAGCGGGTCACTCTCAACCAGGCGATTCAGCTCTGTAAATCGCTCGAACCTTATCGGCTCTATTTCCTCGAAGACCCCTTTCCGCCGGAGGAGAATGAACATTTCAAACTTCTTCGCCAGCAGACCAGTACTCCGCTCGCGATGGGAGAGCTTTTCAATACACAGCACGAGTACGTGCCCTTGATCAAGGATCGCTTGATCGATTTCATCCGCATCCACATCTCGCAGATTGGCGGGTTGAGTCCGGCGAGAAAAGTTCAGGCCCTGTCTGAATTCTTCGGGGTCAGGACTGCATGGCATGGTCCGGGCGACGCCTCGCCCGTAGCGCATGCCGCGCAGTTGGCGCTCGAACTGGCGAGCTACAACTTCGGCATTCACGAAGGCTATGTCTTTCCGCAAAATACACAGGAGGTCTTTCCGGGCTGCCCTGAAGTCAAAAACGGCTATATGTACGCGCGAGAAGCGCCAGGCCTCGGAATCGAGATCGACGAAAAGCTGGCCGCCAAGTTTCCTTTTCCCGAAGGCCCGCCCAATTTCGATTACAGTTGGGGAACGACCAGAAGAAGAGATGGCACCGTGATCAGGCCCTGACGGCACATTGAGTGACCGGAGACGTATTAGACGGGAAAGGGGCGAAACGCGCAAAACGATTAGTTTAATGAATTTTTTTGCGCGTTTCGCCTCTTTCCCGTCTCGTGTGTTCTCTCCGGTTCTTTCTTTTTCGGGGCACTTCGGTGAAAATCTCGCGCCAGTGGGATCAAATCACTTTTAATCATTTATTAAGATATGGCTGAAGAAAAGAAGCAATTAATTCGCGGCCTCACTCTGACCGACACCACGGCGCTTGTGATCGGCACCGTGATTGGGACAGGCGTCTTTCTCAAAACCGCCCCAATGGCGCAGGACACCGGCACTCCGGCGCTTGTCATGGCCGCGTGGGTGGCGGCCGGATTGTTATCATTGGCCGGCGCTCTCACCTACGCTGAACTGGGCGCGATGCTGCCGCACGCGGGCGGCGAGTATGTTTACCTCCGCCACTCATATGGCGAAGCGTCAGCATTTCTCTTCGGCTGGCAGCGTTTCATCATCGCCGGCAGCGCTTCGATTGCGAGCCTGGCCTCCGGATTTGCCATTTTCCTGGCGGTCTTCCTGCCGCTCAATACCGTCTGGGTCGAGCGTCAGTTCACCTTGCTGGGCCAGACGATCAACTGGCAATTGGGCGCGAAACAGGCGGTGGCGGTGGCTGCGATTCTGGTCCTCTCGGCTATCAACTGTTTGACCGTCGCCTTTGGCGGCAAGGTGCAATCAGCGTTAACGATCTTAAAGATCGCCGGGATTGTCGTCATCATCGGCGGAGTCTTCTTTTTCGCGCCGACTGTGACCTGGGCGAATTTGGCGAGACCCGG
>Ga0081539_10001888_pt1 | contig 32580 bp, 33 predicted proteins | sample TabmetS4T2R2_FD_71023 | JGI IMG/M metagenome (GOLD analysis project Ga0081539, IMG submission 71023) | Tabebuia heterophylla rhizosphere microbial communities from the University of Puerto Rico - S4T2R2 | ecosystem: Host-associated > Plants > Roots > Rhizosphere ... | reverse complement strand
GCATCGTAGCGCCGGCGCGCCTCGGCCTTGATGTAGAGCAGGTAGTCCTTCATCGCGGCCACGCCCTTCTTGTCGGTGATCGGGCCATGGCCCGGCACCACGGTCTCGACGTCCCAAGCGACGATCTGGTCGCAGGCAGCCACCCAGTTGTCGACCGGGCCGGCCCACAGCACGGGATGGCCCTCGACAAAGAGGATGTCGCCGGTGAAGACGGTGCGGTCCTTCGGCACGTGGACCAGCACGTCGCCGCGCGTGTGCGCCGGGCCGACGGTCTTCAACACCACGTCCTTGTCGCCGACCTTGAGCTTGAGCTCGTCGTCGAACACGCGCGTCGGAAGGGTGTTCTGGACGTCGTCCCACTTGAACTTGCTGCCCATCACTTCGTGCAGGAAGGCGCCGGCCTCACCGAGCTGGCGCCAGTTGCGTTGCATGGCGGCCAGCTCCTCGGCCGGCCGCTCCTTCATTTCCTCGGCGCAGGCGCGCGAGGCGATGATCTCGGCCTCCTTGACGAGCTGGTTGCCGAAGGTGTGGTCGCCGTTGGAATGGGTGTTGACCAGGCGGCCGATCGACCTGGCGGCTGGCACTGCGGCGCGCATGCGATCCAGCATCTCGCGCGTGAGTTTCAGGTCGAACAGCGTATCGACCAGCAAGGTCTGGTCGCGATCGGCGATCAGGCCGGCATTGCTGAAACCCCAGCTGCCATCGGGCTGCAGGTAGGCAAAGCAGCCGTTGCCGAGGTCGTGCAGGCCGTTGGTGTATTGCCACTTCGCCATGATTTTCTCCTCATGTGATCCTTTTGGCCCAGACTGCCGCCTTCGTCGCCATCGTCTTCAGATGATCAGCCATCGAAAAGCCCGACACGGCCTTGCGCGGCCTGAGATCGTGGTCGCCATCCTCCAGCCAGAGGATCTCAATAGATTTCGACAGCTTGTAGCCTGCCACCTCTTCGCGGGTGCCGAACGGATCGCGCGTTCCCTGCACGATCAGCGCCGGCGTCTTGAGGGCGGCGAGGTGGGCGGTGCGAAGCTGCGTCGGCTTGTCGACGGGATGGAAGGGATAGCCAAAGCAGAGCAGGCCGGCGGCGTGTTGCTCGTCGGCGATCATGCTGGCGACGCGCCCGCCCATCGACTTGCCGCCGATGATCAGCGGCCCACGCGCCTTGAGCGCTGCGATCGCGGCCACGTACTCGGGTTTCAGCGTCTCGGCACGTGGCGGTGGCTTGCGGCCCGACGAGGTGCGGCGGCTCGCCATGTAGGCGAACTCGAAGCGCGCGACACGGAAGCCGCAATCCGACAGGCTCTTGGCGATTGCCGTCATCGCGGGCGAATCCATCGGCGCGCCGGCGCCGTGGGCGAGCAGGATCGAGTGTTTCGCCTTGTCAGGGCCACCGAACAGGAAATTCTGCGCCATCGCACCAACACTCCACTGTCATTCCAAGCGTAGCAAGGAAAGGTCCCTCGCTACGCTCGGGATGGCAGTCGTACCTAAAACGCTCCCGTGAACTCGAACTCGATCGCGTTCTTCACGTTGTCGATCTTCCACCAGTTCAGCCGGCGCAGGAAGCTCTGGCCGAGCAGGGCGCGGCTCTTCGGGGCGCCCATGGTGGCCAGGACATTTTCCATCGTGCGGTCGCCGATCTGCAGGGTGCGCAGCCGGAACACGCGCTGCTGCATGGTGCGGCCGTCGGCCAGGATGAACCGGTGCTGGCCCATGAAGTCGGCCTCGGTGAGCGTGCCGTTGCGCTTCATCTCCTCGACCGCCTCTTCGGGGATCTGCACCGTGGCGGCGCCGGAATCGACGATGAAGTACACATGCGTGCCGCCGTTCAGCTGGCTGGAGAGCACGAACACGCCGCCCATCCGCTGGAACTGCGCCGTCGCCCGGGTGGCCTCCTGCCCGCGCGCCGTGCAGCGCGTCCAGGCCGGGCCGCTGCGCCCGGCGGCCGACGCGTGGCAGAAGCCGGCGAGCGCCAGCACCTTGGCGAGCGTGTCGCGCTGCTCGCAGGCGCCGACGGCATCGACGGCCGACGCTGACGGATTGCGGCAGGTCGTGTCGCTCGCCGTCCAGCGCGCGATCAGCTGGTCGGCGCTCTCGGTTGGCTGCGCTTGCGCCGGCCCCGCCAGAGCGAGCAGCAAGGCGAGGGCGGGAAGGCCTTTCATCTGCGCCGCCGCGGATCGTCGGGCAGGGTTGCGACGAGCTTCTTCGGTCCCTGCGCGCGATAGCTTTCGTCGATCCAATCTTTTAGCAGGTCAAAGGGCGGTGACTCCTTCGGGCCGAAGGTCGCGGTGACCCAGCCGCTGCGGCCGAGCCCGTAACCGGTCGGGCTCGCGAAGGGCAGGGTGAGCGCCATCTGGCCCGTCAGGGGCAGCTTGCAGGTGATGCGCAGCGGCTCTCCCGCTGCGCTGAGGAAGGCGAAGGTCCTGTTGCGAACGGCGAGGTCGTCGTAACCGGGCCACGGACTCTTGCTGTGCGCCTCGGGATAGGCGAGGCCGAACTTCTTCAGCTTGCGCTGCACAGCGTCGTGGCTCTTCATGTCGCCTCACGGCTTGCGGCTCACCAGCGAGAACATCGCGCCCTGCGGATCGATGCCCTGCACGATCCAGTCGTCGCCGGGCACTTCCATCGGGCCGTTGATGACCTTGCCGCCTTCCTTCTTCAGGCGCTCGAGGGCCGCGCCGATGGCGTCGACACGGAAGTAGTAGCCCCAGAACGGCGCCGGCACCTCGGCGGGCTTGGTCATCATGCCGCCGATCGGCCCTGCGCCGGCGGCGAAGAGCTGGTAGCGGCCCATCGCACCCATGTCGAGCGCCTCGTCCTTGGTCCAGCCGAACAGGTCGGCATAGAACGCGAAAGCCTTCTCGCCGTTGGCGGCCATCAGCTCATGCCAACCGATCGTGCCCGGCGTCGCGGGATCGGCCGGCGGCGGCGGCATGTCGGACAGCGGCTTGAACAAGCTGAACACGGCGCCCTGCGGGTCGGCGACCATGGCGAAGCGGCCGATATTGGGGATGTCGGTCGGCGGCACATGCACTGCGCCGCCGGCCTTGGTGACGCGCCCGGCGTAGGCATCGACGTCGTTCACGCCGACATAGCCGACCCAGCCCGGCCGCGCGCCGGCGTCGCAGGCCTCCTTGGGCAAGGTCATGAGACCGGCCATCGGGACGTCGCCGGCCAGCAGCAGCGTGTAGTCCATGCCGGCCTGGTTCGCGTCTTGCGGCTTCCAGCCGACGACCTTGCTGTAAAAGCCTTGCGCCGACTTGGCGTCGGACGTCATGAGTTCGTACCAGACGAAGTTGTTCGCCATGTCATCCTCCCTTCAGAGCTTGGCGACGAGGGCTTCGAGCTGGTCGGTGCAGAGGCCCCAGCCACCGTGAAAACCCATCTTCTCGTGCGTCTCCCGATCGGCCACCGTCCAGTGGCGCACGCGTGCGGTGTAGCGCGTTTTGCCGGCTTCGTCCTCGAAGGTGAGGATCACCGTCATGAACGGCTTCTCCGACGGCTCCCAGGCCCTGACATAAGCGTCGGTGAAGACCAGGCGCTGGTTGGGCACGACCTCGAGATAGACGCCGCGATTGGGCATGTCCTTGCCATCCGGGCTGCGCATGACGATCAGGTTGGCGCCGCCCGGCCGCACGTCGAGCTCGGCAACGGGCGTGGTGTAGGGCAGGGGCGCAAACCACTTCTTCAGGATCTCGGGATCGGTCCAGGCGCGATAGACCTTCTCGCGCGGGGCGTTGATCAGGCGGGTGAGGACAAGCTCGCGATCGGCGGACATCTCAATTCTCCTTGGGGGCAATCACGTTGCTAACCCGAGGACGAACGGGCTATCCACGTTCCGACACGGCGCGGCAAATATTTCGAGGGGCACATGGCGGTCACGATCTACGGCATCAAGAATTGTGACACGATGAAGAAGGCGCGCACCTGGCTGGACAAGAAGGGCGTCGCCTACGATTTCCACGACTACAAGACCGCCGGCATCGAGCGCAGCCTCCTCGAAGGCTGGGCCGGCAGGGTCGGCTGGGAGGCGTTGCTCAATCGCGCCGGCACGACGTTCCGCAAGCTGCCCGACAAGGACAAGGAAAGCCTCAGCGAGAAGAAGGCGATTGCGCTGATGCTCGAGCAGCCGTCGATGATCAAACGCCCGGTGCTCGACTCCGGCGGCGGCCAGCTTTTGGTCGGCTTCAAGCCGGAACAGTACGCCCAGATCTTCTAGGCGGCGCGCTTCACCTCGCGGCAGGCGAGCGCAATGCATTCGATGTGGCGGTGGTCGGTGCCGCAGCAGCCGCCCAGCACGTTGATCTGCGGATGACGCCGCACCAGTTCGCGATACTGGCCGCCCAGCTCGACCGGGTTGCCGGCATCGAGGTCGGCTGAGCCGTTCAGCTGCTGGTGGCTGCGCCTGGATGCATTCGCGCGCAAGCCGCCGATGCGCCGTGTCCACGGCTCGTTGCCCAGCGCCGTGTCGAAGTGCGTGGGATGGGCGCAGTTGATCATGTAGTAGGCGGGCGCCTTTCCGGTCACGACGTCGACCTCGCAGACCGCGTCAGCCAGACTCTGCCCGGTCGGCAGGCGGCCGTCGGTCTCGACCGTGAAGGAAATCACCACGGGCATGCCGGCCTTCACTGCGGCGCGCGTGATGCCGATCGCCTCGTTGGCATTCGTCATGGTGATGGCGCTCACCATGTCGGCCTGGGCATCGGCGAAGGCCCCGATCTGCGGGCGGTGATAGTCCTCGGCGGCCAGCGCGGTCATGATCTGGCCCGCATCGTAGCCGTCGCCGCGCGGGCCTACGCAACCGCTCACGACCATGGGCGACGCGGCCGTCTCGTGACGGGCGCGCAAATCGTGCATGAGCTGCAGGGCGTCCTGGTTCACCGCCACGATATCGGCGCCTGAGTAGCCGAGCTTGACGCCCCAGTCGGCGCTGGCCCGCCAGGTCGGACTCTCCAGGACGAAGCCCATGCCGTCGGTTTTGGCGATGGCGATGTAGCGCTCGTAATAGCGCATCAGCGCCGCGCGGCCCTTGGCGTCGCGCAGCAGGGCGAAGGCAGCGAAGTGCGGCAGGTCGAAGCCGTCCTGGAAGATCAGGGTTGTCTCGATACCGCCGTCGGCGAGGAAGAGGGTGCCGTCGCGTTGGGGCAGGGACTCGCGGTACTTGGCCTTGGCGACCATTTTCTACTCCATGTCACAGCCGTGTCGCGGGCGGCAAAAATACGAAAATCACAGGATGTGCAAATGATTAGGTGCCCAGATTCGTTGATCGGATGGTTGTCCTCAGAAAATGGTCACTAATTCAACACATTGGTCATCTTTCCTAAGGCGATATATGAACTGATTAGGGCCGGCCCCAGACCGGTAGCACCCCTCCAAAGGTCAAAGCATGAAAACCAAGTTCGTTGCTGTCATTGCCCTGCCGCTTGTCCTGACCCTGTCGGCGTGCGGCGATACCTGGGGAGAACGTGCCGTCACGGGTGGCGGCATAGGCGCCGCCAGCGGTCTCGCGATCGGCGCGGTGGCCGGCTGGCCGCTGCTGGCGCCGGTGCTCGTGGGCACGGCCGTCGGCGCGGGCATCGGCGCGGCCACGACCAACAACAAGTAGGGCTCAGCCGGTCAGCAGCCTGATCTTGCGCTCGAAGATGGTGAGCACGTCTTCGAGCGAATCGCCGTGCGCGAGCTTGCGCGGTCCGTTGTAGACCATGTAGCCGCCCTGGCTGGTGCCGGGGACCTTGGCGATGGCGAACAACGGCTGCTCGGCGGTGTGGCGGAAGATCGAGAAGATCGCCATGCCGGGCCGGAAATCGATGGCGTAGTCGCGCCATTCGCCGGAAGCCACGCGCATGCTGTAGAGGTTGAGAAGCCGGGAGAGTTCCCGCCGGTCGAATGAGACAATGCGGCGCCGGGCCTTTTGGTCGGCCAAACGGTACAGGTTGGTCATGCAGCCGGGACTTGAACCATGACGTCTGCGTGAATTGTTGCAGAAGCGCCGGGACGGGTAAAGCGCCCCCAAATCGCCTTCGAGAGCATGTTTGCCAAAGATCGGTTGCGGGTCTATGAACCGCGCCTGAAGCCGTTGATATTTCGCGATAATCCGGGAGCCATCGTGTCCGATTCCGCCGCCTTTCATGAAGTCGACGAGGCCGTCCGCAAGGACGAGCTCAAGGAATGGTGGAACCGCTGGGGCACCTGGGTCGTGGCCGGTGCCGTGATCCTCGTGGTGGGCGTCACCGCCCTGGTTGGCTGGCGCCAGTATGACGCTTCGCGCCGCGCCGGCGCGAGCGCGGCCTATTCGGCGGCGCTGGCGCAGATCGCCCAGGACAAGCCGGGTGCGCTGAAGGCCTTCGAGGACCAGTCAAGGAATGCGCCCGAGCCCTACCGCTCGCTGGCGGCGCTGGTCGCCGCGCAGTTGCGTGAGCCGGTGGATGCCGAGGTGACGGCGCTGCTGGCCGTGGCGCCGACGCTGTCATCGGCCGAGCTCGCCGACCTCGCCAACGTGATTGCCGCCTACAAGGGCATCGATACACCCCGGGCCGAGGAACTCGTCGCCAAGCTCGAGCCGCTGGCCGGCCCCGACCGGCCGTTCCGGCTGAGCGTGCGTGAGCTGCAGGCGATGCTCGCGGTGCGCAAGGGCGACCTCAAGCGCGCCCGCGAGCTGTGGAGCGAGATCACCAAGGATCCGCAGGCGCCACAGGCGGCCGCTCAGCGGGCCTCGGCGATGTTGAATTTCTACGGCCCGGCAGAGGCGAAGTAACAACGATGCACAACGTGTTGCGTGCCGCGGCCCCGTCCCGCATCGGTCTCGTCGGCCTCCTGCTCGCCGTGTCGCTGTCCGGTTGCGACACGGTCGGCGACTGGTTCAGCAAGAGCAAGACGCCGTTGACGGGCGAGCGCCTCCCGGTGTTCACCGAAAGGAGCGAGCTCGAGCCCGACAAGGATCTGGCGAGCGCGCCGGTCGTGCTGCCGGCGCCGGCGGTCAACGATTCCTGGCCGCAGTCCGGCGGCTTCGCCAACTACGCCATGCACAATCTGGCGGTCAGCGCTTCGCCGCAGGTCATCTGGACGGCCGATGTCGGCGCGGGCTCGACCTCCTCGCGCATCCTGACCACGCCGCCGGTCGTCGCCGAGGGCAAGGTGTTCGCCAAGGACGCGCAAGGCACCGTCTCGGCCTTCAACGCCGACACCGGCCAGCTCGTCTGGCGCGTGACCTTGAAGCCCGAGAAGGCGCGTGACGGCGACGAGTTCGGAGGCGGGCTCGCCTACTACGGTGGCAAGCTGTTCGTGACCACGGGCTTTGCCGCTGTCTATTCGCTCGATCCCAACGACGGCAAGGAAGTCTGGATGTCGACGGTGAGCGCGCCGGTGCGCGGCGCGCCGCTGGTCTTCGGTGACCGTGTGTTCGCCATCAGCATCGACAACAAGCTGCAGGCGCTGGCCGCGGTTGACGGTGCCGAGCTCTGGCAGTTCACCGGCCTGACGGAAAGCGCGGGCTTCGTCGGCGGCAACAGCCCGGCGGGCTCGGGCGAGTACATCGTGGCGCCGTTCTCCTCGGGCGAGCTGGTCGGCCTGCGCGTCGACAACGGCCGGCCGGTGTGGAACGAGACCTTGATCGGCGGGCGCGGCGAAGTGCGCGCGTTCGGCAACATGACGGACATTCGCGGCCGTCCGGTGATCGACCGCGGCCTGGTGCTGGCGATGGGCTCGGCGGGCCAGCTCGCCGCCGTCGAACTGCGCTCGGGCCAGCGCGTGTGGGAACGCGGCATCGGCGGCAATCAGACGCCATGGACGGCCGGCCGTTTCCTGTTCGTCACCACCAGTGCGGCGGAGATCGCGGCGCTGACGCGCGATGGCGGCAAGGTCAAATGGGTGACGCCGCTCACGCAGTATCACGACGAGGCGCGCAAGCGGCCGGTCCTGTGGTCGGGCCCGGTGCTGGCCGGCGATCGCCTGCTGGTCGGCGGCACGCTGGGCGAGCTTCTGGCCGTCTCGCCCTACACCGGCGAGATTCTCGGCAAGATGGATCTGCGCGACCCGATGCGGCTCGGGCCGGTGATTGCCAATCGCACGATCTACGTCTTGACCGATTCAGGGCGGCTCATTGCCCTCCGCTGACAACAAGCCGTCCTCTCCACGGGTCGCCCCAAGGGTAGCCATCGTCGGTCGACCCAATGTCGGCAAGTCGACCCTGTTCAATCGCCTGGTCGGCAAGCGCCGCGCCATCGTCGACGACACGCCGGGCGTGACCCGTGACGTGCGCGAGGCGCCGGCCCAGCTCGGCGACCTTGCCTTCACCTTGCTCGACACAGCGGGCTGGGAGACGGCGGGCGGCGAGGCGCTGGAGGCGCGCATGCGCCGCTTCACCGAGCGGGCGATCGACAGCGCCGACGCCGTGCTGTTCCTGATCGATGCGCGCGCTGGCGTCGTGCCGCTCGACGAGAGCTTCGCCGGCTGGCTGCGCAAGCGTGCTGCCAAGGTGATCCTGGTCGCCAACAAGTGCGAGGGCCGTGCCGGCCAGCAGGGGCTTGCCGAGGCGCACGCGCTCGGGCTGGGTGAGCCGATTCCGGTGTCGGCCGAGCACGGCGAGGGGCTGAGCGACTTGCACGAGGCGCTGGCGAGGCACATCGAGCCGGTGCCCGAGGAAGACGAAGACGCCGGCGCCGAGGGCGAGGAAGAGGACGAAGCCGTCGATCCCAAGCGGCCGCTGCTGCTTGCCATCGTCGGCCGGCCCAACGTCGGCAAGTCGACCCTGCTCAACCGGCTGGTCGGCGAGGAGCGCGTGCTGACCGGGCCCGAGGCCGGCATCACGCGCGACGCCATTCGCGTCGAATGGGAATGGAAAGGCCGGCCGGTGCGTCTGGTCGACACAGCGGGCATGCGCCGGCGCAGCCGCATCGAGGCCAAGCTCGAGGCGGCCTCCGTCGCCGACACGCTCGACACCATCCGGCTGGCCGACGTCGTGGTCGTCGTCCTCGATGCCGCCGACATGGCCGACAAGCAGGATCTCACCATCGCCGGTCGTGTGATTGACGAGGGCCGCGCGCTGGTGGTGGCGGTCAACAAGACCGACCTTTTGGCCGACGACCAGGCGGGCGCAAGCCGGGCGTGGCGCAAACTCGCCGACCGGCTCGAAGCGTCGTTCGCCCAGGTCAAGGACGTGCCGATCGTCGGCTTCTCGGCGCTCAGCGGTCGCGGCATCGACCGGCTGATGCCGGCGGTGTTCGCGACCTACGACGTGTGGAACAAGCGCGTGCCGACGCCCAAGCTCAATCGCTGGCTGCGCGAGATGGAGACCCTCCATCCGCCGCCGCTGGCCAAGGGCCGGCGCATCCGGCTGCGCTTCATGACCCAGATCAAGCGGCGGCCGCCGACCTTCGTGCTGCAGGTGAGCCAGCCCGAGGAGCTGGGCGACGACTACCTGCGCTACCTGATGAACCGGCTGCGCGACGATTTCGGCCTGCCGGGCGTGCCGATCCGGCTCACCATGCGCAAGCCGAAGAACCCCTTCGCGAGCCGCTCGACCCGGCGCTGATCCGCACGCAGTGTGCGTTTTCGCACAGATCGCTCGCCTCGCTTGCCCTAAACCCCGACATTGCCGCACTCCCGAACGGGCGGGCGGCCTGGGCATCACGGGGGATTTGAGATGCCGGATACACCGACTCGGTTCGAGCGTGTCGCCAATTGGTTCGATGGTCTGCGCAAGGTCCTGGTGGGCGCGGGCGTCGGTGCGATCGTGATCATCGTGCTGACCGCGATCGTGCGCGAGCTGGCGATGGGCGGCATTGCCATCGATCCCGTCGTCGTCAAGGCGACCGACACGCCCGACGCGCCGACGCCCGATCTCGCAGCCCAGCAGATCGCGCGTCAGCTCGATCGCATCCAGCGTTCAGGCGTCCAGGAGTGGCGACGGCTGCATGTCGACGACGGCGTCCGTCCCGTCGACCTGCAGATCCCGGGCGCGCCGCTCAGCGTGCGCAACGCGGCGCGCGAAGTGGTGGCCCTGTTCGGGCTGGCGCCGGTGACGCTGCGCTCGGCGCTGACGCGACGGGTCGATGGCAAATACGCGGCGGTGATGAGTCTCGCGGGCGACCACGGATCGATGGCCAATTGTCCGGCGGAGGGCGGCGACACGCTCGACGCCGTCTACGAATGCATCGCCGTCAGCGCGATCGCCTTCATCGATCCCAAGACGGCGGCGTCCTACATGTTCAAGCGCGAGCAGGCCGACTGCAAGGACCTCGATGCCGGCCTCGCCGGCCTGCCCGACCTGCATCGCGAGCAGAATCGCATCAACAATCGCCGGGATCACTGCAGCTTCCGCGAGACCCAGAAGCTCATCTCCAAGATGATGAGCAGCACCAACAAGGCCGATCTGCGCTGGGTGCCTTACATTTTCGGCCAGATCCACATGGCCCGCGCCAAGGCGCTGCTCGGTGCCGGACTTCAACAGCAGCTCTCGGAAATCGACCAGGCGATCGGCCGCTTCCGCGATTCGCAGCGTCAGATGCAGGATTCGCCCACGGCCGTCGCGGTGCTGATGAAGGCGTTTGTGTTGAAGGGCATCATCATCCATCAGACGACGCCGCCGATGGCGTGGGAGGACGATCCCAATTCGCTGCTGCAGAAGCGCCTGGACATCGCAGACAAGACCTTTGCCGAGGCAGCCGAGCAGCTACAGCAGCTCCCGAAGGCGCGCAGCCCCAGCCTCGATGCCCTGGTGAGCCGTCTCGAAGGCCTGCTGATCTACCGGCAATGGATGATCGACGCGCATCGCCGGACGAAGTCCGGCAGGATGACCATTGCGATGGACGACAAGGCCGAGCTCGCCGAGCTCGAGAAGGCCGCAGCCAAGTATGCGGCGGCGGAGGCCACGCTGCCGGGATCGGCGAGCGACCTGATGGACTGGGGCAACATCCTGCGCGCCAGCGGCAGGTTCGACGACGCGATCGTCAGGTACCAGCGCGCCGTCGATCTCGATCCATCGAATGCGGACCCGGCGCTCAACATCGTGATCACCTACATCGATCGCTTCGAACGTCATTCCGGCCCTCCCGACACTGGCCACCTGCTGGTCGCGCTGGGCTCGCTCTCGGATTATCTCGCCTGGCTATCCGACGGCGGTCCGTACACGGGGCTGCTGCCCAAGGTGCAGCAGCTGCTGGCTGGTGTCGGTCATGGCCAGGCCTTCGAGGATTGCATGCGCAACACGCTTGCGACGCCGCCCTTGTCCGAGGCCAGGGTCGCCAAATGGAAGGACGCCGCACCCTTCAAGTTCTGCGTTGATGGTGCGGTCGACGGCATCATCAAGGACGGCATCCGGAGCGCCGACGTCACGAAGGCGTCAAGATAGGGCGGCGTCGCCCGCGACCCATTGGCCGTTCAGGGTGCATGACGGCAGCGCCAGCCGGATCAATCCTTCGGCGTGCGCCTCGGGCGGCACCTGCTGCTCGGGCGGCTCGCCAGGGAAGGCCTGGGCGCGCATGTTGGTGCGCATCGGGCCGGGATTGTAGAGATTGACCCGCACGGCGGTGTGCGCGACCTCGGCGGCGTAGGTGGTGGCGAGCACCTCGAGCGCGGCCTTGCTCGCGGCGTAGGCGCTCCAGTAGGGCACGCCGCGATTGGCGATACCGGACGTCACGAAGATCGCGCGGCCGGCGTCGGAGCGGCGCAGCAGCGGGTCGAGCGAGCGGATCAGCCGCCAGTTGGCCGTCACGTTGACCGCCATCACCTGCTCGAACACCGGGGGATCGATATGGCCGATCGGCGACAGCACGCCCAGGATGGCGGCGTTGCCCAAAAGCACGTCGAGGCGCCCGAAGCGTTCGTAGAGGGCGGCGCCCAGGCGGTCGATGCCGGGCCCGTCGGTGACGTCGAGCGGCACCAGAGTCGCTGAGCCGCCCGCGGCCTTGATCTTGTCGTCGAGCGCTTCCAGGCCGCCCACGGTGCGGGCGACCAGCACGCAATGCGCGCCTTCGCGGGCGAAGGCGAGGCCAGCGGCGGCGCCAAGCCCGCGCGAGGCGCCGGTGACCAGCGCCAGACGGCCGGCCAGGCGACCGGGAGAAGCCGCAGTCATGAAGAACGCCTCAGGCCGATTCGACCAACAGCGAGAGCTGGCGGTCTTCGACGCCCATCACGTCGTCGAGCGCGATCGGATAGTCGCCGGTGAAGCAGGCGTCGCAGAAGCCCGGGTTGCTCGGATCGCGGCCGGGCAGGCCCATCGCCTTGTAGAGGCCGTCGATCGACAGGAAGGCGAGCGAATCGACACCGATGAACTTCGCCATGCCGGCGACGTCGTAGCGCGAGGCCAGAAGCTTTTCGCGTTCGGGCGTGTCGATGCCGTAGAAGCAGGGATCGGTGGTCGGTGGGGCAGCGATGCGCATGTGCACCTCGCGGGCGCCGGCATTGCGCACCATCTCGACGATCTTCATCGAGGTCGTGCCGCGCACGATCGAATCGTCGACCAGGATGACGCGCTTGCCCTCGATGTGCGCGCGGTTGGCGTTGTGCTTCAGCCGCACGCCGAGATGGCGGATGTGGTCGGCCGGCTCGATGAAGGTGCGGCCGACATAGTGGTTGCGGATGATGCCGAGCTCGAACGGCAGGCCCGACTGGGCGGCGTAGCCGATCGCCGCCGGCACGCCGGAATCGGGCACCGGGACGACGACGTCGGCCGGCACCGGACTCTCCGTCGCGAGCTGCATGCCGATGCGCTTGCGGGCATCGTAGACGCCGATGCCTTCGACCCTGGAATCCGGGCGGGCGAAGTAGATGTGCTCGAACACGCAGAAACGGCGCTTCTCTTTCGTGAAGGGCTTGATCGAGCGCAAGCCATTGCCGTCGACGATGACGATCTCGCCCGGCTCGACGTCGCGCACGAAACGCGCGCCGATGATGTCGAGCGCGCAGCTCTCGGAGGTGAGGATCCAGGAATCCTCCAGCCGGCCGACGACCAGCGGGCGCACGCCCATCGGGTCGCGCACGCCGATCAGCGCTTCGTTGGTGAGCAGCAGCAGGGAGTAGGCGCCCTTGACCCGGCCCAGCGCATCGATCACCCGGTCGACCACGGTCGAGTAATTGGAACGGGCAATCAGGTGGTTGATGACCTCGGTGTCGGTGGTCGACTGGAACAGGCAGCCGATGCGCACCAGCTCCTTTCGCAGCAAGTAGGCGTTGGTGAGGTTGCCGTTGTGGGCGAGCGCGAGGCCGCCGAAGTCGAAATCGGCGAAAATCGGCTGGATGTTGCGGTCCGACGAGCCGCCGGTCGTGGCGTAGCGGTTATGGCCGATCGCGGAATAGCCCTTGAGCTTGGCGATGATCGACTGCTCGCCGAAGATGTCGCCGACCAGGCCGGCGGCGCGGTGATTGTGGAAATGTCGACCGTCGAAAGTGACGATGCCCGACGCCTCCTGGCCGCGATGCTGCAGGGCGTGCAGCCCCAGCGCGGTGTGGGCGGCGGCATCGGAAGTCCCGTAGATGCCGAACAACGCACACTCCTCGTGAAACTTATCGAGGTCGTGGTCGAGGCGGTTCGGGGCACTGGACACGGCGGGGTTATAACTGGGGACCGCCGGTCGCGCCATCAAGGATAACTCACTGCGGCGGTTTGGTCTCAGCCGGCTTGGAATCGTCGGCGGACGGGGCCGCTGGAGCCGCCGGAGCGGCGGGCGACGAGATGGGCCCGGTGCTGCCGCGGTCCTGCAGGCGGGTACGGAAGCCCGTCGGCAGGTACGGGTCGACGAAATTGGCCATTTCCTTGATCATCGGGAAGGTGGCGCCGCCCTCGACGGCCGGCGGCAGGGCGCGCGGCGCGAGATAGTTGTAGAGCAGGAAGCCGGTGCCGACGGCCACCCAGGCGCACACCACGCCGAAACCGGCGCCCAGGATGCGGTCGGGCTTGGCGAGCGGGCTCGCGCGCACCGAGCGCGACAGGGCGTTGGTCAGCATCACCAGAACGATCAGGGCGGCGACGAAGACCGCCAGCATGGCCAGGAAATAGGCAAGCTCGGTGCTGCCGACGAGCTGCTCGACCTCGGGCTGGATCAGCTTGGCGTATTTCCACGCCACCCAGCCGGCGGCGATCCACGAGCCGATGAACAGCACGGCATGGGTGAAGCCGGCCGAAGCGCCGAGCAGCGCGCCGAAACAGGCGACGGCAATGATCGCGACGTCGAAAACAGTGATCCCGAGCTTGTCCATCGCCCCTCAAACGCCTCGTTGTCTACTCGTGCCCACGATCGGAAGGGCTGCCGCGGCGCGACCGTTTCATGGGTCGGTCGGCCGGCTGAAAACGCGCCACAAGGTCCGATAGATGCTCGATTTCGTCAATGGCGATGCCCTCCGTGCGCGGTGCAGGTCCTGTGCCGGCACGGCCCCGCGGGACCAGGGCGCTGCGGAAGCCGAGCTTGGCCGCCTCGCGCAAACGCGCCTCGCGCTGGCTTACCGGCCGCACCTCACCGCCCAGACCGATCTCTCCGAACACCACCATGTCGCTCGGCACGGACTCGTCGGCCAGCGACGACACAACGGCTGCAGCGACGGCGAGGTCGGCCGCGGGCTCGCCGATGCGCAAGCCACCCGCGACGTTGAGATAGACGTCGTTGGCCCCGACCGCGACGCCGCACCGCGCTTCCAGCACCGCCAGCACCATGGCGAGGCGGTTGGAATCCCAGCCGACCACGGCATGGCGCGGCGTGGCGAAGGAGGAGGGCGCCACCAGCGCCTGGATCTCGGTCAGCACCGGCCGCGTGCCCTCGATGCCCGCGAACACGCAGGTACCCGAGACATGGCCGCGCCGCTCGCCCAGGAACAGCGCCGAGGGGTTGGCGACATCCGACAGGCCGCGGTCGGACATCTCGAACACGCCGATCTCGTCGGTCGGGCCGAAGCGATTCTTCACCGTGCGCAGGATGCGGAAGTGGTGGCCGCGCTCGCCCTCGAAGTAGAGCACGGTGTCGACCATGTGCTCGAGCACGCGGGGGCCCGCGATGGCGCCGTCCTTGGTGACGTGGCCCACCAGCAGCACGGCGATGCCGCGCCGCTTGGCGAGCTCGACCAGCGCCTGGGCCGAGGCGCGCACCTGGCTCACCGTGCCCGGCGTGCTGTCGATCGTGTCGAGCCACATGGTCTGGATGGAATCGATCACCGCCACCTTGGGCGCGTCGGGCCGCTCCAGGGTCGCCACGATGTCGCGAACCGAGGTCGCGGCCGTGAGCTGCACCGGCGCATCGCCGAGGCCCAGCCGCTCGCCACGCAGCCGCACCTGATCGAGCGCCTCTTCGCCCGAGATGTAGGCGCAGGCCGTGTGCTGGCGCGCCAGCGCCGCCGCGACCTGCAACAGCAATGTCGACTTGCCGATGCCGGGATCACCGCCGATCAGCAGGGCCGAGCCCACCACCAGCCCGCCGCCGCAGACACGGTCGAACTCGCTGATGCCGCTGCGATAGCGCTCGGGCTGCGGCGTCGATCCGCGCAGGCCGGCGAACTCGAGCGTGCGTCCCTTGCCGCCGCGCGCCAGGCCGCCACCGGCCGGGCCGGGCGCGGGGGCGGCTTCCTCGACGATGGTGTTCCACTCGCCGCAGCTCTCACAGCGGCCGCCCCACTTGCTCGTGACCGCGCCGCACGACTGGCAGACGAAGCGCTTCAGGGGCTTCGCCATCAGTGCAGCTCGTGCTTGGACAGGCACCAGCCGTCGCGATGCAGCCAGCACGAGGCGTCCTTGTCGTGCCGATCGCGGCGCAGGCTGCGCACCGCCTGCTGCCCGGCGGGATCGGCGAGGGCAGCGTCCAGCGCCGCCTCGCCCTCGGGGCTGCGCGCGCCGGCGCAGGGATAGAAGCCGACCCAGCCGGCCGAACGGGCGGCAAAGCCGCCGCCGCGCCGGTCGAGGCGCAGCATGAAGCCGCCGCGGGCCGAAAAGTTCCCGGCGGTCATCGGCAGCAGCAGGCGCCCGCCATCGGCCAGCCCGTCGAGCCACCAGGCATGCGGCGCCGTCGCGCCGGCAAAGGCCACGATCAGGTCCCAGCGTCCATCGATGGGCTCGCTGGCGTCACCCTGGCGGATATGAGCCGCGGGCCAGGCCTCGAGATTGCGTTCGGCCTTTGCCGCCAGCGACGCGTCGATCTCGATGCCCTCGACCTCGCCATTCGGTCCGACCAGCTCGGCCAGGATGGCGGTGTAGTAGCCCGAGCCGGTGCCGATCTGCAGCACGCGGTCGCCGTCCGCCACGCCGATGCGGTCGAAGTGGCGTGCCCACAGCAAGGGCTCGCCGATGTTGAGCTTGCGGTCCTCGTCGAGGGCGATCAGCACGTTGTGATAGAGCCGGCGCGGATCGCTGTCGGGCGTCGTCCAGTAGCCGTCGGCGAAGTGCAGGATGCGCCACGGGCCGGGGCCGGCGAAGCGCTCGCGCGGCACCGTGGCGAAGGCGTCGATCACGCGCTCGTCGAGGAGATGGCCGATGGTGCGCAGATCCTCGGCGAACCAGCGGCGGGCCTGCGCGAGGCTGGGTTTGGCCATGGTCAGAGCTTCCGAACCTGCATGCGGATCGGCCCCTCGGCGCGGCCATGGATGAACTGGTCGACATGGGCGTCGCCCGACCGGTCGATGTCGGCGGTGCGGCCCTGCCAGATCAGCTTGCCGTCGTAGAGCATGGCGATGCGATGGCCGATCTTGCGCGCCGAGGCCATGTCGTGGGTGATCGACACCGCGGTGGCGCCGAGATCACTGACGCATTTCACGATCAGGTCGTTGATCACGTCGGCCATGATCGGGTCCAAACCGGTGGTCGGCTCGTCGAAGAAGATGATCTCGGGTTCGCGGGCGATGGCGCGGGCCAGCGCCACGCGCTTCTGCATGCCACCGCTCAGTTCCGAGGGGAAGAGCTCGCCGATCTCGGGGCCCAGCCCGACATTGCCCAGCTTGGCGATCGCCACCTCGCGCGCCTCGGCAGGCTTCATGCCGTCGCTCTGGATCGGGCCGAAGGCCACGTTCTCCCAGACGCGCAGTGAATCGAACAGGGCGCCGCCCTGGAACAGCATGCCGAACTTGCGCATGACGTCGGCGCGGCCGCCGTCGGCCAGCGCCACGGTCTCCTCCTCGTCGATCTTGATCGAGCCGGCGTCGGGCCGCATCAGGCCGAGGATGCACTTCAGCAGCACCGACTTGCCGGTGCCCGAGCCGCCGATCACCACCATCGATTCGCCCTTGGCGACGTCGAGGTCGATGCCTTGCAGGACTTTCTTGGGCCCGAAGGACTTCGTGACGCCGCGCAGGGAGATCTTGGGGGTCATGGCCCACCGTCATCCCGACCGGAGCCGAGCGCAGCGAGGCGTAGCGGAGGGACCTGTTCTGTTGATGCGTAGACAAGAACAGGTCCCTCGACTGCGCCGCCCTTTGGGCGGCTCCGCTCGGGATGACGGTGGGGGATCATGGCTAGCGCGCGAAAAAAGCTTCGGTGATGAAGTAGTTGAAGGTCAGGATCAGCGCCGAGGCCGAGACCACAGCGTTGGTCGTCGCCGTGCCGACGCCCTGGGCGCCGCCCTTCGATGTGTAGCCGTGGTAGCAGCCCATCAGCGCGATCAGGAAGCCGAACACGGCGGCCTTCACCAGGCCGGAGAAGACGTCCTGGAACTGCAGGAAGTCGAGGGTGTTGCGGAGATAGGCGACGTCGTTGAAGTCGAGCTTGTAGACGCCGACCAGAAAGCCGCCCAGCACGCCGATGATGTCGGCGATCAGCACCAGGATCGGCAGCGTGACGATGCCCGCGATCAGGCGCGGCACCACCAGGTACTTGAAAGGGTTGGTCGAGAGCGTGGTGAGCGCATCGATCTGCTCGGTGACGCGCATGGTGCCGATCTCGGCCGCCATGGCGGCGCCGACCCGGCCCGCCACCATGAGCGAGGCCAGCACGGGGCCGAGCTCGCGCGTCAGCGACACCACGACGACGTTGGGGATGGCCGATTCGGCGGAGAAGCGGGCGAAGCCGGTATAGCTCTGCAGCGCCAGCACCATGCCGGTGAAGACGGCGGTGAGGCCGACGACGGGCAGCGAGTAGTAGCCGATTTCGAGCATCTGGCGGATGAGCTGCTGGCGGTACCACGGCGGCGTCAGCGCGCAGCGAACTGCCTGCAGCGCGAAGGCACTTACCGAGCCGATCGCCTCGAGGAAGGCGAGCGTCACGCGGCCGAGCAGGGTGACCAGCGGGATGCTCACGGGGCGATCTCCGGTTCAGGCTCCGCCTCGGGTGGATCGACGTAGACGCGGGCGTAGCGCCGGCCGAGCGCGGTCATGACCTCGTAGGCGTTGGTGCGCGCATGCTCGGCGAGGTCGTCGGCCGTCATGTTCGGGCCGAGAATCTCGACCGCGGCACCGGTCTCGCACAGGGCTTCGGGAACTTCGGTCACGTCGATCGTCACAAGATCCATGGAAATGCGGCCGATCACGGGCACGCGATGCCCGGCGAGATGGACGTGGGTGCGGTTGATGAGGATCCGGAAATAGCCGTCGGCATAGCCCAGCGCGATCGTGGCCACGCGGGAAGGCCGGGCTGACCGCCAGGCGCCACCGTATCCAACGGTCTGGAAAGCGTCAATTCGCCGGGTCTGCAGGATGCGGGCCTGCAGGGTCACCACCGGCAGCATCGGGTTGTCGCGGCCGGGCAGCGGGTTGATGCCGTAGAGCGCCGCGCCCGGCCGCAGCAGGTCGAAATGATAGTCGGGCCCGAGGAAGATGCCGGAGGAGTTGGCGAGCGAGGTCGGCGCGCCCGGCATGGCGCGCACGAAATTGCGGAAGCGCGAGAGCTGCTCGCCGTTGATGGCGTTGTTGGGCTCCTCGGAAGCCACGAGATGGCTCATCAACAAGGCGAGACGCAGCCCGCGCAGGCGGCCGCGCTCGTTGACCAGCACCTGCGCTTCCTCGGCGCCGAAGCCCAGGCGGTGCATGCCGGTGTCGATATGGATGATGGCGTCGAGCGGCCGGTTGAAGCGCTGGGCCGCCGCGCGCCAGGCGTTGAGCTGGCCGAGATGATTCAGGACGGGCGTGAGGTCGTGCTCGACGAAGTCGGCTTCGGTGTTGGCCAGAAGCCCGTTCAGCACGTAGATCGGGTGCTCGGGCATCGCCTTGCGCAGCGCGATGCCTTCCTCGAGATGGGCGACAAAGAACTGCCGGCAGCCTTCGGCGGCGAGCCGCGGGCCGACGATGGTGGCGCCACAGCCGTAGGCGTCGGCCTTGAGCACGGCGGCGCAATCGACCGGCCGTCCCGCCGCACGCCCGGCATCGCGCAGCCCACGCCAGTTGGCGGCGATGGCGCCGAGATCGACGGTCAGGATCGCGCCGGCCCGGCGTGTGGCATCGTCGGAAGAGGAGGACATGCGCCTACTCTTGCCGGACCGCGGGCCTCCAGGCCCGCATCTTTGTCGTCGATGCGACGATATGAGCGGGCCTCGTGCGGAATCGACCGTAGGTCGATTCCGCTCGGGCCCGCGGTCCGGCAAGACAACTCATTCGAACACCGGGCCCGGGCCGTCGCCGTCGGCAGGCAGGTTGCCGAACTTGGTGAACTGGCCTTCGAACGACAGTCGCACGATGCCAGTGGGGCCGTGGCGCTGCTTGGCGACGATCACTTCCGCCTTGCCGTAGGTCTGCTCGCAGCGCAGGCGCCAGGCGTCGTGTCGCTCGTTGAACTTCTGGTCGCTTTCCTCGCCGCGGCGCGACGGCTCGGAGCGCGTAAGGTAGTACTCCTCGCGATAGACGAACATGACGACGTCGGCGTCCTGCTCGATCGAGCCCGATTCGCGCAGGTCGGCGAGCTGCGGCCGCTTGTCCTCGCGCTGCTCGACGGCGCGGCTCAGCTGCGACAGGGCGAGCACCGGCACGTCGAGCTCCTTGGCCAGCGTCTTCAGCCCGCGGGTGATCTCCGAGACCTCCTGCACGCGGTTGTCCTGGCGGTTCTTGCCCGAGGGCGAGAGGAGCTGCAGGTAGTCGACGACCAGCAGGCCAAGGCCGTGCGTGCGCTTCAGCCGGCGGGCGCGAGTGCGGAGCGCCGCGATCGACAGCGCCGGCGTGTCGTCGATGAAGAAGTTGAGGTGCTCCAGCTCATGGCTGACCGACAGGACCTTGTCGAAGTCGCTGCTTATCAGCTCGCCCTTGCGGATCTTCTCCGACGGCACCTCGGCCTGCTCGGCGAGCATGCGGGTGGCGAGCTGCTCGGACGACATTTCCAGCGAGAAGAAGCCCACCACCGCGCCGTCGACCGCCTTGGGCTTGCCTTCGACGATCTCCTCGCGATAGGCGCGCGCGGCATTGAAGGCGATGTTGGTGGCGAGCGCCGTCTTTCCCATCGAGGGACGGCCGGCCAGGATGATGAGGTCCGACCGGTGCAGGCCGCCCAGCAGCTGGTCGAGCTGGAAGAGGCCCGAAGCGACGCCGGTGAGCTGACCGACGCGGTGATAGGCCGCCTCGGCCGCGACCGTGGCCTCGGTCAGGGCGACACGGAACGGCTTGAAGCCGCCCTCGGTCTGGCCCGAGCTCGCGAGGTCGTAGAGCTTCTTCTCGGCGACCTCGATCTGGTTCAGCGCCGTCTCCTCGACGTCGCCGCCAAAGGCGCCGTTGACCACGCCCTCGCCGAGATCGATCAGCTGGCGGCGCAGGTAGAGGTCGTGCACCGTCTGGCCGAACGCCGCGGCATCGATCACGTGCACCGAGGCCGCCGCCAGGCGGGCGAGGTAGGCGGCACCGCCGGCCGCCTTCATGTCCTCGTCCTGCTCGACGTAGGTCTTCAGCGTGACCGCGCTCACGATCTGGCCGCGCTCGATCAGCCGCGACAGCGAATCGAACAGCTTGCCGTGCAGGGGGTCGGCGAAATGTTCCGGCCGCAAAAACTCGGCGACGCGCTGGTAGGCTGCGTTGTTGATGAGAATCGCGCCCAGCAGCGCCTGTTCCGCCTCGAAATTGTGCGGCGGCTCACGCAGGCGGATGTCTTCGGCGCCGGGCAGGCGCGTGACGTTGGTCGATTCTTTCAATGGCTCCATGGCAGAGCTTCTTAAAGACGCGAGGGGGTCGTCCACCACCGCAAACACGGCAGCGCCCGTCGGTTTTCCGGCAGGTCCCGGGAGGAATACCCTGAAAGCCGGGGACAAGTCTTCCGTTGGTTTGCCGATCACCCGGCTGGTCACGACGACGCCGCGGTGGCGGAAGCCTGCCGACTGTGGGTAACGGGGAAAGCGCGCACTGTGCTCATGCTTTGGGGATTATAATCCAAGTCATTATTTTGGACAAGAATAATAACGGCCGTGCTGTCGACTTCGAGCTATTTTTTCGTGCCGTAGAGGAGGGGCTGCCTACCACCCCTTGGGTGCTTCCCACAGTCGAACCGCTACGAGCGACAGCAGTGCTGTCAGAAATCTCAGCGGCGCAGGTGGGCGATCCCGAGTTCCTCCCACATCCAGCCGAGGTCGTAGGCGGCCATGGCTGAGTGCGGATCCTGCCGCGCATTCGCGTTCTCGATGAACTTGAGCCAGGCGATCAGCTTTTCTCGTCCCTTCTTCGTCTCTGCGGCCTCGCGCGGACTTACATTCTCCAGCATCGGCACGGCCTGGTCGAGGACCGCATGGTAGTGTCGGTCCCATTGCTTCAGGCTGTGCGTGGCGGACTTCTCGCTGATGCGCACCAGGTCGCCGCCGCGCAGCAGATCCCGGGCGAGGAACGACTGGTCGCGCACGATGTCGCTCACCTCGTACAGGCTCATCACCGACGAGCGCAGGGCCGTCATGTAACGCTTGTTGGGAACGCTTTCCTTCCAACCGCGTCGCTTCAGGTAGTCGTCGACGATGTTGCTGTCGTCGTCGAGATCGTAGGCCAGGAAGTCCTCGAAGATGCATCCCCACATCACCATGGCGTTCTGGTTGCCGATCTTGTCCGCCACCTCGTCAGGGGCGATTCCGGCGCGCTCGCAGGGCGGCCCCACATGTCGCTCGAACAATTGGTTGAACGGCTGCCGCCACTCGTCGCGGCCGAGCCACTTCATCAAGCCTGTGAGGGAATCGGCGTTTGCCATGTCCGACACACTCTCTCTTTGGATGATGACCGATCAACGGAAGCCTGGGCGACGCCGCGCCCGGCCCCGCCAGTTTTGCCGTGAATTTGGCCGAAAGACGCACCCAATGAAAGCCAGCGTCGATCGCGGTGACCAACAACTCGCTATCCAATGCGACTACGTTTGCCGAGGCTCAACTCGACACCGGCGACGCGTTCGTCTTACCGAAGCACAGCGATACGCTGAACGTCGAGATGGCGGCAAGCTCGGCCAACGCCAATACGCTCGCTTTCTCTACACGCGGGGCGACGTCGCCTGAGCGTCGACCCCGGCTGCTATTCCGCCGCCATCGAGCGCGTGACCGTGATGCCCTTCTCGGCATCCAGCATGTAATCCCGCGTCAGCGGTACGGCGTCCTGCTTCTTGGCGATCTGCAGCTGGAAGACCATCTGGTTCATGTACCGGAACGCCACCTCGCAGGCGGCGAGGTAGAACTCCCACATGCGGCAGAAGCGGTCGTCGTAGCCCGCGACCTGTTTTATGCGCTCGCGGTTCGCGAGGAAGCGCTGGCGCCAGTGGCGCAGGGTCTCGGCGTAGTGCAGCCGCAGGATCTCCATGTCGGTGACCCACAGGCCGACCTTCTCGATCGCCGTCAGCACCTCGGAGAGGGCAGGGGTGTAGCCGCCGGGGAAGATGTACCTGCGCAGCCAGGTGTTGGTGCCGCCCGGTGGCTCCATACGGCCGATCGAATGCAGCAGCATGACGCCGTCGTCGGCCAGCAGCTCCTTCACCTTGGTGAAGAATTCGACGTAGTGGGCGGAGCCGACGTGCTCGAACATGCCGACCGAGACGATGCGGTCATAGCGGCCCGGCTCCTTGCGATAGTCGAGCAGCTTGAAGCGCACGCGATCGGCGACGCCGCCCTCCAGGGCGCGCCGGCTCGAGACGGCATGCTGTTCCTTCGACAGCGTGACGCCCGTCACGTCGACGCCGAACTGCTGGCTGAGGAACAGCCCCATGCCGCCCCAGCCCGAGCCGATGTCCAAAACCTTCTGGCCGGGCTGCAGCAGCATCTTGGCGGCGATGTGCTGCTTCTTGTCGAGCTGCGCCTGCTCGAGCGGCTCCTCGCCGGTCTTGAAGTAGGCGCAGGAATACTGCCGGTCGCGATCGAGGAAGAAGTCGTAGAGCTGGTCTTTCAGGTCGTAGTGATGGGCAACGTTGCGCTCGGCCCGCTCGATCGGGTTGTACTGCTCGAGAATGCGCATCCAGCGCTGCAGGGCGTACGATCCCCTCACCATGGGCGTCGCTTCGAGCGCCGGCATGTTGCGGCCGACAAGATCGAGCAGGTCGTAGATGTCCCCATCTTCGACGGTGAGCTTGCCGTTCATGTACGACTCGCCCAGCGCCAGCCGCGGCCGCAGCGCCAGCCTGATACCGGTCCACCGGTCGTGTAGTCTCAGGGTAACCGCCGGCCCGGGCCGCGCACCTTCTATGCGATGCGTCTTGCCGGCCGCATCGATGATGGTGAGGTGGCCTTCGCCCACAACGCGAGCGAGAACCCGAGCTAACAACATTGCCGTACCTTCGGGGCGTTCGTTGTACTCAGTCGAAATGTTAATCCAGATGGCAATTTCAAGGCAAAGGGGCAGGCGATAAATCCTATGTAGGACTGTAAAAATCACCTCAACGGCGATTGCGTCGCAACTTCACGTTTGCTAGCACAGAGAGTGAAAATCACTCGCAGTGGAGAATTCCGTGAAGCGTCGCTTAGCCCTCAAGACTGGTCTGGCCTTCGGTGCAGGCGTCCTCATCCTTCGCCGCGCGGAGGCGCAGGGGGGCTCGCTCAACCTCTACTCGGCGCGGCACTACAACACTGACGAGGCGCTCTACGGCAACTTCGCCGACCTGAGCGGCGTGAAGATCAACCGTATCGACGCCGAGCCCGATCCGCTGGTCGAACGGCTCAAGGCCGAAGGCGACAAGAGCCCGTGCGATGTGTTCATCACCACCGACGCCGGCCGCATCGAGCGCGCCCGCCAGATGGGCCTGCTGCAGCCGGTCTCGTCCGAGGTGCTGACCAAGTCGGTGCCGGCCCACCTGCGCGATCCCGACAACACCTGGTTCGGCTTCTCCAAGCGTGCGCGCGTGATCATGTACAACAAGGAGAAGGTCCAGGCGGCGGACGCGCCCAAGACCTACGAGGATCTCGCCGACGCGAAGTGGAAGGGCAAGGTCCTGATCCGCGCCTCGGGCCACATCTATAACCAGTCGCTGGTAGGCTCGCTGCTCGCGGCCAACGGGCCGGAGAAGACCGAGGCGTGGGCCAAGGGCGTCGCGGCCAACCTGGCGCGGCCGCCGCGCGGCGGTGACACCGACCAGATCAAGGGCGTCGCCGCCGGCGAGGCCGAGATCTGCGTCAGCAACACCTACTACTACGTCAACCTCATGCGCTCCAAGAAGCCGGAGGACCGCGAGGTCGCGGCCAAGGTGGGCGTGGTGTTCCCCAACCAGGCCAATCGTGGCACGCACGTCAACATCAGCGGCGGCGCCGTGGCGCGCCATGCGCCCAACAAGGCGGCGGCGGTGAAGTTCTTGGAATACCTCGTGTCCCCGCAGGCGCAGAAGTACTTCGCCGAGGGCAACTCGGAGTATCCGGTGGTTGCCGGCGTCGAGCTGTCGGCCGAGCTGAAGTCGCTCGGCAGCTTCAAGGAGGACCAGCTCAACGCCCGGGTGTTCGCGCAGAACAACGCCGAGGCGCTGAAGATCATGGATCGCGCGGGCTGGAAATAATCTTGCCGGACCGCGGGCCTCCAGGCCCGCTCATGCTCTCTATGAAGCGCGCCCCCGTGGCGCGCTTTTATCATGAGGCGGGGCTGGAGGCCCGCGGTCCGGCAAGACGACCGCCCGCGATCGCACGGCTTAGGACAATCACGGGCGCCAGCGACACCGCAACAATGACGATCGAGCCTACCGCCGCCTGCGCCAGCCGCTCGTCCGACGCGAAGCGGTAGACGCCGATCGCGAGCGTATCGAGGTTGAACGGCCGGATCAGCAAGGTCGCCGGCAGCTCCTTCATCACCTCGACGAAGGCCACGACGGCCGCCGTCAGTATCGGCCCGCGCAGCAAGGGCAGATGGATGCGCCGCAGCACCTCGCGAGGTTTGGCGCCCAGCACGCGCGCGCTCGCGTCCATCGCGGGATCGATGGCCGCGAGGCCGGGCGCGATGTTGGCGAGGCCGACGGCAAGGAAACGCACCGTGTAGGCGAGCAGGAGCGCGAACGCCGTGCCGCTCAGCAGGAGCCCGCTCGGCAGGCCCAAAACGGCGCGGCTCAGCCGGTCGATGCCGTGATCGGCCAGCGCCAGCGGCAGCAGGATGCCGACGGCGATGACGGCGCCCGGAATGGCATAGCCCAGGGCCGAGAACTCGATCAGCCGGTTGAGCGTGCGGCGGCGCACCAGGCGGCCGGCGTAACTCAGGAACAGGGCGAGGGCCACGATGATCACGGCAGCCGCGGCGGCCAGGCCGAGGCTGTTGGCGGCATCACGCAGGAAATGCGCTTCGATCACCACCACGCCGGACCGCCACGCGAGCTGCGCGAGATGAATCGTCGGCACGATGAAGCCCAGGATGATGGGCAGCACGCAGGCCGCGACGGCAGCCACCGCCGGCCAGAACGCCAGCTCGGCGGGATCTCCCTGGTGGCGCAGGTTGGAGGCAATGTGGAAGCGTGCGCGGCCGCGTGAACGGCGCTCGATCAGGATCAGGAGCCCGGCGATCGCGATCAGCACCAGCGCGATCTGCGCCGCGCCCTCGCGATTGCCGAGCCCGTACCAGGTCCGGTAGATCGCCGTCGTCAACGTCTGCACGCCGTAATACTGAACGGTGCCGAAGTCGGCGAGCGCCTCCAGGAGCGCCAGCACGACGCCGGCGGAGATGGCGGGGCGCGCCAACGGCAGGCCGACGCCGAAGAAGGTGCGCCACGGGCCGTGGCCCAGGATGCGGCTCGCCTCGATGAGCGCGTGCGACTGGTTCAGGAAGGCGGTGCGCGCCGCGAGATAGACGTAGGGATAGAGGACCAGCGTGAAGAGCAGAGCGACGCCGCCCGCCGAGCCGAGGTCGGGGAACCAGTAATCGCCGCGGCTCCAGCCGGTGGCCTGGCGCAGCGCACCCTGCACGGGGCCGGCGAAGGTCAAAAGGTCGGCGTAGGCATAGCCTATGATGTAGGTCGGCAGGACCAGCGGCAGCAAGAGCGCCCACTGCAGCAGCCGGCTGCCGGGGAAGCTGCACATCGTCACCAGCCACGCCGTGCCCGCGCCGATGATGGTGGTGCCGAGGCCGACGACGATCAGCAGCACCAGCGTGTTGGAGAAGATGTCGGCGAGCTGGGTATCGGCGAGATGCCGCCACAGCTCGGCCTGCGGCGTCAGCAGGCTCGACACGACGCCGAGCATCGGCAGCGCCACGATGCCCGCGATCACGATGGCGCCCAGGCGCCAGATCATCGGGAGCGCGGGCCTCTGGCCCGCCTCATGATCATGAACGGGCCAGAGGCCCGCGCTCCCAAAAGAAAACGCATGCCACCGGAGGCCGGTGGCATGCGCCAGGACGAGTGCACGAAGGGACTCGTTACTTCTTTTCGGCCGGTGCTTCCTCGGCCTCGGCCGGCGTCTCGGCGGCAGCTTCGCCTTCGGCGGCGGGCTTGGCCTCGACGGACTTGGCTTCGAACAGCGCCGCCGCCTGCTCGGCGGCGCGCTGGGCGGCTTCCGCCGCCTCGAGAGCCGCACGCTCGGTCTCGGCGACCAGCGTGCCGCCCTTGGCGAGGAACTCGGCCTCGTCGGGCGAACGGGCAACCAGCGCGGTGATCTCGACCGTGACCTCGGGATGGAGGTGGACCTTGATCTTGTGCGCGCCCAGCGCCTTGATCGGCTTGTCGAGCTCGACCTGGCTGCGCTCGATCTTGACGCCCTGGGTGGCGGCGCCGTCGGCGATGTCGCGCGAGGTGACCGAACCGTAGAGCTGCAGGGCCTCGGAGGCCTGCCGGATCAGCGTGACCTTGAGGTCGGCCATCTTCGCGCCCACCGCCTCGGCGTCCTTGCGGCGCTCGAGGTTCTGGGCCTCCAGCGTCTTACGCTGGGATTCGAAGTAGGCGATGTTGTCCTTGGTGGCGCGCAGCGCCTTCTTCTGCGGCAAGAGGAAGTTCCGGGCAAACCCGGGCTTCACCTTCACCACATCGCCCATCTGGCCGAGCTTGGGCACGCGCTCCAGCAGGATGACGTTCATCGGCATGATCGTCTCTCCTCAGGCAATCACGTAGGGCAGCAGCGCCAGGAAGCGCGCGCGCTTGATCGCCTGGGCGAGCTCGCGCTGCTTCTTGGACGACACCGCGGAGATGCGGCTCGGCACGATCTTGCCGCGCTCCGAGACGAAGCGCTGCAGCAGGCGCACGTCCTTGTAGTCGATCTTCGGCGCATTGGCGCCGGAGAACGGGCAGCTCTTGCGGCGGCGGGTGAAGGGACGACGTTGGGCGCTCATTCTTCTTCTCCCGGAACAGCGGCGGCACCTTCATCGCCGAAGCGCGGACGCTCGCGGCGCGGCGGGCGATCGCCCCAGCGGTCGCCGCGATCACCGCGATCACCCCGATCACCGCCAGGGCGGTCGGCCTTCTCGGCGCTGCGGACCATGATGGCCGAGGGACCTTCCTCGAGCTCGTCGACGCGCACGGTGAGGAAGCGGATGATGTCTTCGTTGATCGACATCGTGCGCTCCAGCTCCTTGATGGCGGCCGGCGGGGCGTCGAGGTTGAGCAGGGTGTAGTGACCCTTGCGGTTCTTCTTGATGCGATAGGTGAGGGAACGGAGACCCCAGTACTCCTTCTTGGAGACGGTGCCACCGAGCCCGGTGACCAGCTCGGAGAACTGGGTGGTCAGGGCCTCCACCTGCGTCGTCGGGACGTCCTGACGCGCAATGAAGACATTCTCATAGAGTGCCATGAAACGAACGGCTCCTTATGGCTGTTAGCGACCCGGAGTTCGTCGTGGTGATAGCCCGACCGGCAACCGCCCGGATCTAGCCGGCCCTTCGCACCATTGCTTGGGTCGGCAAGGAGATCGGGGCCGATTTAGGCCCCGAAGAGCGGCGGTTATACAGGCAAATCCTCGGAAATCAAGGCGTTCCGGGCTTGCCTTCTTCTCCTCCCCCGTCATACGGGGGAGGTCGGGAGGGGAAAGCCGCAGGACCGTCTGTGGGGCTCACCCCCTCCAGCCTCCCCCGTATGACGGGGAGGCGATTGGTTGAAAACAGGGGAAACGGCCCATGAGTCGTGCTTTCGTCTTTCCGGGACAAGGGTCCCAGGCCGTCGGCATGGGCGCCGACCTTGCCGGGGCCTTCGCCACCGCCCGGGACGTCTTCCAAGAGATCGACGAGGCGCTGAAGCAGAATCTGTCGAAATTGATGCGGGAGGGGCCTGAATCCGACCTGGTGCTGACCGAGAACGCCCAGCCGGCGCTGATGGCGGTCAGCATCGCAGTCATGCGCATCCTGGAGAAGGACGGCGGCAAGCCGATTGCCGCCCTGGCGAGCCATGTCGCCGGCCATTCGCTCGGCGAATACTCCGCCCTCACGGCAGCGGGCGCCCTGCAACTCGCAGATGCCGCGCGGCTTCTGAAGCTGCGCGGCCAATCGATGCAGAAGGCGGTGCCGGTGGGCGAGGGCGCCATGGCCGCCCTGCTCGGCATTGAGCTCGAGCCCGCGCAAGAGGCGTGCAAGGAAGCGGCCCAGGGCGAGATCGTCGCGGTGGCCAACGACAATGGCGGCGGCCAGGTCGTGGTGAGCGGCCACAAGGCTGCCGTCGAGCGTTGTATCGAGACGGGCAAGGCGCGCGGCGCCAAGCGCGGCATACTGTTGCCCGTGAGCGCGCCGTTCCATTGTCCGCTGATGCAGCCCGCCGCCGATGCCATGCAGGAGGCGCTGGAGAAGGTGACGCTCGGCACGCCGCGCGTGCCGCTGATCGCCAATGTGCTGGCGGCCGAGATCACCGAGCCCAACGCCATCAAGCAGCGGTTGGTGGAACAGGTCACCGGCCTGGTGCGTTGGCGCGAAAGCGTCCAGTACATGAAAGCGCAGGGCGTCGAAGCGCTGGTCGAATGCGGCTCGGGCAAGGTGCTGTCGGGGCTGGTGAAGCGCATCGACAAGGAAATGACCGGGCTCGCGTTGAACACGCCGGCCGACATCGAAGCCTTTCTGAAGACGGTCTAGTTGAGATGCCTCCCCATCGCGGAGTCCGCGATGGGGAGGTGCCCGCGCAGCGGGCGGAGGGGTCATGAGCACCATTGTTGATGCTCATGACCCCTCCGTCGGCGTAAGACGCCGACGCCTCCCCAGCTTCGCTGGGGAGGAAAGGAGACGAGTGAATGTTCGATCTTTCCGGCAAGGCCGCGCTGGTGACCGGCGCCTCGGGCGGCATCGGTGGCGCCATCGCCCGCGCGCTGCACGAGCAGGGCGCCACGGTGACGCTGTCCGGCACGCGCGCCGATGCGCTCGAGAAGCTCAAGGGCGAGCTCGGCGAGCGGGCGCACGTGATCACCGCGCGCATGGACGATGCCGCCGACATCGACCGCCTGATCAAGGACGCCGAGGCGGCGATGGGCAAGATCGACATCCTGGTCAACAACGCGGGCATCACGCGCGACAACATCTCCATGCGCATGAAGGACGAGGAATGGGAGAAGGTGCTGCAGGTGAACCTGACCGGCACCTTCCGGCTGACCCGCGCGGCGATGCGCGGCATGATGCGCCGCCGCTTCGGCCGGGTGATCAACATCACCTCGATCGTGGGCGTCACCGGCAATCCCGGCCAGGCCAACTACGCCGCCGCCAAGGCGGGCCTCATCGGCATGTCCAAGTCGCTCGCCCAGGAGCTCGCCTCGCGCGCCATCACGGTGAACTGCGTGGCGCCGGGCTTCATTGCGACGCCCATGACAGACGTGCTGACCGACGAGCAGAAGAAGGGAATCCTGGGGCGGGTGCCGGCCGACCGGCTGGGCACGCCCGACGAGATCGCTGCGGGCGTGGTCTATCTGGCCAGCGACGAGGCCGCCTACGTCACCGGGCAGACCCTGCACATCAATGGCGGGATGGCGATGATTTGACGTGCGCTCCCCCCTCGTCAACTCATGTTCCTCTCCCCCGCCAGGGGGAGAGGTAAGGTGAGGGGGAATCGACGTGCGCTGCCCCCTCATCCAACCTCTCCCCCTGGCGGGGGAGAGGAGCTTGAGCGGCATGGCGCCATCGGATAGGTGGCCAAGTCACTGATTCTGTGAGCTTTCCGGCGCTAGCCAATAGGGGGTCACCTATGTATAAGAGCCGGAAATCGCCGATCCCCTTGGGCGAACCAGGTATTTCGAGAACACGGGAAGGACAAGAAAATGAGCGACATTGCCGAGCGCGTTAAGAAGATCGTCGTGGAGCATCTGGGCGTCGAAGCGGCGCAGGTGAAGGAAGATGCCAAGTTCATCGACGACCTGGGCGCCGACAGCCTGGATACGGTCGAGCTCGTGATGGCGTTCGAAGAAGAGTTCGGCATCGAGATTCCCGACGATGCCGCCGAGAAGATCCAGACCGTCGGCGACGCCATCGGCTTCATCAAGAGCAACGCCAAGTCCTGATCGTCTCCTGCAGCAAGGAGGACGGGCGATGAGGCGAGTCGTCGTTACCGGCATGGGAATGGTGACGCCGCTGGGCGACGGCGTCGACACCAACTGGCGCCGCCTGATGGCGGCTGAGTCGGGCATCCGGTCGATCCAGGCTTTCGACACCTCGGATCTCGCGACCAAGATCGCGGGCGAGGTGCCGCAGGGCGACAAAGCCAACGGCCATTTCAACGTCGACAGCTACATCCAGCCCAAGGAACAGCGCAAGCTCGACAAGTTCCTGATCTTCGGCATCGCCGCGGCGGAGCAGGCGGTCGAGGATTCGGGCTGGAAGCCCAGCGACGAGGAAAGCCTCAACCGCACCGGCGTCATGATCGGTGCGGGCATCGGCGGCCTGCAGACCATCTACGAGACCTCGCTGGTGCTGAAGGAGCGCGGACCTCGCCGCGTCAGCCCGTTCTTCATCCCCTCGGCGCTGATCAACCTCGCCTCGGGCCAGGTCTCGATCAAGTACGGCTTCAAGGGCCCCAACCACTCCGTCGTCACGGCCTGCGCCACCGGCGCCCATGCGCTGGGCGACGCCGCGCGCCTGATCCAGCTGGAAGACGCCGACGTCATGGTGGCGGGCGGCGCCGAAGCCGCGATCTGCCGCATCGGCATAGCCGGCTTCAACGCCTGCAAGGCGCTGTCGACCGACTTCAACGACACGCCGACCGAGGCGTCACGGCCATGGGACAAGCGGCGCGACGGCTTCGTCATGGGCGAGGGCGCCGGCGTCGTCGTGCTGGAAGAGTACGAGCACGCCAAGAAGCGCGGCGCCAAGATCTACGCCGAGGTCGTGGGCTATGGCCTGTCGGGCGATGCCTACCACATCACCGCGCCGTCGGAAGACGGCGACGGCGCCCAGCGCGCCATGAAGGCGGCGCTGAAGCGCGCTCGCCTCAACACCGACCAGATCGACTACGTGAATGCGCACGGCACGTCGACCATGGCCGACGTGATCGAGCTCGGGGCGGTCAAGAAGACGTTCGGGCAGGACGCCTACAAGCTGTCCATGTCGTCGACCAAGTCGGCGACCGGCCATCTGCTGGGCGCCGCCGGCGCCATCGAAGCGATCTACTCGATCAAGTCGATCACCGAGCAGGCGGTTCCGCCGACTCTTAATCTGGACGAGCCTGACGAAGGGTGCGACATCGATCTCGTCGCCAAGCAGGCCAAGCAGCGCAAGGTCCGCTACGCGCTCAGCAACTCGTTCGGCTTCGGCGGCACCAACGCCTCGTTGATCTTCGGCCCCGTCTGATCATCGGAGCTGGGCGTGCTCAGCTATTTCCGTTGGGTCCTCTTCTTCGTCGCCCTGTTCGTCACCCTGATGGGCGGCGCGCTGTGGCTCGGCAATCAGCTCCTGACCGCGTCGGGGCCTCTCGCGGCGACCAAGAACATCGTCATCCCGCGCGGCGCCGGCCCGCAGACCATGGCCAAGGTGCTCAAGGAAGAGGGCGTCATCGACCACGAGCGCCTGTTCCGGGTGGCGGTGATGATCGACCCGACGCCCAAGCCCATCAAGGCGGGCGAGTACGAGGTCCCGGCCCACATCTCCATGCTGGCGCTGCTCGAGCTCCTGCAGTCGGGCAAGCAGGTGCAGCGCCGTCTCACCGTGGTCGAAGGGATGACGACGCCCGAGGTGATCGAGCTGGTGAAGAACACGCCGGCGCTGTCGGGCGAGATCACGCTCGACCTCAAGGAAGGCGATCTTTTGCCCGAGACCTACTTCTATTCACGCGACGACACGCGCGACGGGGTCTTGATGCGCATGAAGGAGGCGATGGACAAGACGCTGGACGAGGCGTGGCGCAAGCGCGCCGCCGGCCTGCCGCTCGCCAACCGCCGCGAGGCCCTGACGCTCGCCTCGATC
>Ga0081539_10001887_pt1 | contig 32585 bp, 24 predicted proteins | sample TabmetS4T2R2_FD_71023 | JGI IMG/M metagenome (GOLD analysis project Ga0081539, IMG submission 71023) | Tabebuia heterophylla rhizosphere microbial communities from the University of Puerto Rico - S4T2R2 | ecosystem: Host-associated > Plants > Roots > Rhizosphere ... | reverse complement strand
GTTGGCGGAAGCCACCGTGGGCGTCGCCATGGGCTATGGCACGGATGTCGCGCTCGAGACCGCGCACGTCACGCTGATGACGAGCGACCTTTCCCGCCTAACGAAGATGCTTTCGATCAGCAAACGCTGTCACGGCGTCATCATGCTCAACTTCTGGGGCACGATCGGCGTCGATACTGTCGGCATCTTGCTTGCCTTTCTCGGGCAACTCGCGCCCATCATCGCCGCGCTGATCCACGTCAGCTCGGAGCTGGCGTTCATCCTCAATTCGGCGCGGCTTTCCGCCATCATCCTGCCGAAGCATACTCATTATCGACCACCTTCTTGAATTCTCGCTGCGTCAGCGCGAGATCATTTTGAAAAACGGAAGTTGACGGTTGCGGGTACCATTAAGTTACGCAAAGTAGGACCGACGTGAGCTACCGTGGCTGCACAGATTTACGAAAAGGAGCCGGAGTTTTTTGTGCCATCGCAGTCATGTGCAGCATTTCGGGAGTTGTTCCTTGGCTCGCCGCTGCCCTCGGTGTGGTCGATCCGCAGCACGATGTTCTGGTGAGTTCATCGCGCGGCTGCATCGAAGTTCGCTTCCATCACGAGACCGACGTTCATGCGCGGGATTCCGGTTGGGAAGTTGCTCTGGCAGGAAAAACAAGGCATTCCGATGGCGATCATGTCATTCACTTCGCGTCTGGAGACGCGAATCTCGTGCAGTGGGCAAACGCGCATTCGCGAGGAATCGATGTGCAAAGCTTGCCGCTCTTACAGTGCGCATTGATTAAACCGGCGGTGGCCGAAATTTCGATCGGTGCTTCCCGACCGCCTCCGTCACTTTCCTCGGCGAGGTTGCGCCTTCTCCGCACCACCTCTCTCGTAATTTGAGACCGTAGTACTGTCCCACCTCGGGACAGGCTCTTAGTTGGTTCCTGCCACCGCACATGCGCGGGCGCGCGGGTTCTTCCGCCAATTTTCACCGCATAAAACGTTTACTTTTTCTTTTTGAATATTCGTCCTCTAAATAATCTTCGCCGCTGCGCCTTCGGCGTGCTTGTGCTTTGTCTTGCACACGCGCGCCTAACGAGTGCCGCCACCCTGGAGCAGCTCACCGCGGAAGCGCTTCGTAATAATCCCGAACTGCGTGTCCTCGAAGCAAACACTGCCGCGGCAAAGGGCGGAGTGAAGACCGCGCGCGCGTGGCAGAATCCGGAACTCTCGGCCGCGCCCGGAGTAAAGCGTGTTTCAGAAGGCGAGAGGCATCGCGATGAGTTCCACGGAATGTTTGAGCTGAATCAGTTGTTTGAGTTTCCTGGCAAACGACAACTGCGGATCGCGATCGCGGAACGGAATGTCGAGATCAGCCGCATTGCGCTGGAAGGCCTCCGCTTTCAGCTTGCGACGGCGGTGCGGAAAGCATTCTACGAACACCTGGCGGCGGAACGAGTCGTGAAGCTGCGCCGCGAGCAGGTCGAGGCGGCGCAGGTGTTTTATGAGGCCGCGGTGAAACGAGCGCAGGGCGGTTACGCCTCCGACTTCGAAGCCGTCCGCGGACAGGTCGATTTGATCAATGCGCGGAAAGCGGAGCAGACCGCGCTCGGTCAGGTGACAGAGAGCCGGATTGCGCTGAATACGTTGATGGGACGGGCGCCCTCAAGGGAGCTGGAGGTGAGCGGCACGCTTGAGGTAGCAGTGCCGGCGTCTTCGACCACGGATTTTCTCGGACTGGCCATGGCGCGCAATCCCGGTTTACGAACGCAGTTTCTACAGGCAGAAGTGGCGGGCCTTAATTTGCGGAGATCGCGTTTCGCACCGCGCCCGGACATCGCCGCCGGACCGCAGGTCGAATACACGCGCGACGAACAAATTTATGGATTCGGTGTCACGCTCGCGTTGCCTTTTTGGAATCAGAATAAAGGAGAAATTGCCACGGCCACGGCTGAGCAACAGAAGGTGCTGGCGGAGATCGAAAAGCTGCGCCAGGAAATCGCAGGGGCAACCACACGAGCGGCGGCGCGCTTGCAGATCGCGCGGGATCAACTTGCGCTCTATTCGCCGGAATTTCTCAACAAACTCAAGGGTTTGGTCGCGCTGGCGGAGAAAAGCTATGCGCAAAACGCAACCACGCTGCTCATCTATCTGGATGCGCGCCATACCTATTTCGACACGCTGGCGGATTATTACCAGGCGCTCGGCGGCGTGCCGGCCAGCGCCGCGGAATTGGAATCGGCTATAGGCGTTCCGCTGAACCTGGCAGGAGCCGGTGCGGATGAATCAAACTCAGGGAAGTAACTCATGAAACGCCTTTCCATATCTTATCTCGTCATCGCACTGCTTATCACCGGCTTATTGGGCTGCAGCAAAAAGCAAGTAAGTAACGAGGCGGCTAAGCCGGACGATAACGCCGGGCAAAACGTTTTGAAGCTGAGCAAGGAAAGCCTTACGCATGTGAAGATCGAGACGCAACCGGTCGTCCGGGGGAACTTGCAACTGACGCTTAAAGCCGCTGGGCGCTTGAGCGCCAATCTAAACAAGACGGCGAAAGTTTTCACCACGCTGGAAGGTCGCCTGACGAAGCTGAACTTCGATCTGGGCGATTCCGTTAAGCCAGGAGACGTCCTGGCATCGATCGAAACTCCCGAGCTGCTCGGTAAACCACTCGAACTGAAAGCGCCCATCGCCGGAGTCATAACCGAACGGAAGAGCACCCCGGGTGAATTGGTCAAAAAAGAAAGCGAGATCTACACGATCAGTGACCCAACTCAGCTTTGGGTTATCACCGCGATCAAAGAGCGCGACATCGGCGCGGTGAGGGTCGGGCAGGAAGCGAGCTTTAAAGTACTTGCCTTTGAGCACGAAGAATTTCACGGACGGGTTACGCGAATTGGCAGTGAAATTGATGCCGGCTCACGCACGCTCGAAGTTCGGATCGAAGCAGCGAATCCGGACGGAAAGTTGAAACCGGGCATGTTCGCCGATGTGGAGATCAAGACGGTTGTAACAGAGAACGTCCTCCTGATTCCCGATGCGGCAATTCAAACCGACGGAGAAGAGCAAATCGTGTTCGTCGCGCGGGATCCGACCACCTTCGAAAGACGAACCGTGAAGCTTGGCCTGCAACAAGACACGCAGATGCAAATCATGGAAGGCCTGAAGGAGGGCGAGCCGGTTGTGACCGAAGGTGGGTTCATCCTCAAGTCGGAAATGCTGAAGAGCGAGATGGAGTAACAAGCAGATGATCAATCGAATTCTCGAATTTGCCGTGCGTCAGCGCGCACTCGTGCTGCTCGCATCCGCTGCCCTTGCTGTGTTTGGCTACTTCGCCTGGGAGCGGATTCCAATCGATGCCTTTCCCGATGTGAGCACCGTGCAGGTGCAAATTCTCGCCGGCGCTGGGGGCATGTCGCCGCTCGAGGTCGAGAAGCTCATTACCCGTCCGATCGAAATCGAGATGGGCGGACTGCCCCGCATGACCGAGGTGCGCTCGGTCTCGAAGATCGGATTGAGCATGATTACCGTCGTCTTTGAAGACGGCGTGGACGATTATTTCGCGCGGCAGCTTGTCTTCGAAAGGATGCAGGGAGTGCGCGCAGATTTGCCGGCTGGGACTGAAGTGGAGCTGGGCCCGATCTCCACCGGACTGGGAGAAATCTTCCAGTACACGCTCGTCAGCAAAGACAAAGAGTATAACGCGACGGAACTGCGGACGATGCAGGATTACAGTGTCCGGCCGATTCTGCGCACCGTGCCGGGCGTGGCCGAAGTCAATTCGTTCGGCGGATTTGTAAAGCAGTACCAGGTGATCGTGAATCCCGACCGTCTCACTTCCTACGGCATCACCTTATCCCAAGTCTTTCAGGCCTTGGAAAAGAACAACGCCAACGCCAACGGCAACTTCATCGATCACCGCTCCGAGCAGTACATCGTGCAGGGCATCGGCTTGGTGAAGAACACGACCGACATCGAGAACATCATCGTCGCGAATCATGATCACACCCCAATCTTCATTCGTGATCTCGCGGAAGTGAAGATCGGTTCGGAGTTGCGGCAGGGCATCGTGACTTCGATGGGCGAAGGCGAAGTCGTCTCCGGCATCGTCATGATGTTGAAAGGAGCGAGCGGTCGCGATGTCGTGAACGCGGTCAAAGCGAAGCTGCCGGAAGTCCGCAAAACGCTGCCGAAAGGTGTGGAGCTGGTTCCTTTCTACGATCGAACCGAGCTGGTTAAGACCGCGATCCACACGGTGACAAAGGCGCTCGGCGAGGGCGCCATTTTCGTCTTCATCATGCTGGTGGTGCTTCTGGCCGATCTGCGGAGCGCGATCATTGTCACGCTCGTTCTGCCCCTGGCCGCGCTCTTCTCGTTCATCATGATGCGGTGGTATGGATTGAGCGCGAACCTGATGTCGTTAGGCGGCCTGGCCATCGGTATCGGTATGATGGCAGATGGCGCTGTCGTCATGGTGGAAAATATTCACCGGCACCTGACCGAACCTGACCCGGAGGGTAAACATCAGGACGCGAGCAAGACGGAAATTGTGCTCTACGCGGCCAAAGAAGTCGGGCGGCCGGTGCTGTTCGGCATCTTCATCATTATCGTTGTCTTCCTGCCGCTCTTCACCTTGGAGGGCTTCGAAGGGAAGATGTTCGCGCCTCTCGCCTTCACGATTGCTTTCGCGTTGTTCGGTTCGCTCGTGCTTTCACTCACCCTCGTGCCGATGCTCTGCACGGTATTGCTGAAACAAAAACTGCACGAGCGCGATCCATTCCACATCCGCTGGTTGAAACAGATCTACCTTTCCGCGCTGCGCCCATGCGTGAGCCGCCCGGTTCTGGTCGTCACGGTCGCCCTCGTGGCGCTCATCGGCGCCTTCGCGCTTGTTCCGCGTATCGGCACCGAATTCTTGCCGCCGCTCGAAGAAGGCTCGGTTCTGGCCACCCTTGCGCGACTGCCGAGCATCTCAGTCGAACAATCGGGCGAGCTCGCCAGCCGGGTCGAAGCGGCTGTGCGCAAATTTCCCGAGGTCATCAATGTAACTTCGAAGACCGGTCATGCCGAATCTTCCAATGATCCGATGGGAATCGAGCTGGGTGATACCTACATCATGATCAAGCCTTACTACGAATGGACGACGGCTAAGACCAAGGAGGATCTCGTGGCCAAGATGCGCGAAGCCGTGGCCGAAATTCCAGGCGTCTCCGCGAGCTGGACTCAACCGATCGCGATGCGCGTGGACGAATTGGTCAGCGGGGTGAAGTCCGCGGTCGGCATCAAAATTTTCGGCGACGATCTCGATGTTCTGAAAGCGAAAGGCGAAGCGGTCGCGCGCGTGTTGCGTACCGTGCCCGGCGCAGCCGACATTGACGTAGAAAAAATCAGCGGACTCGCTTACCTGCGCATCGAGATCGACAGGGCCAAAATTGCTCGTTACGGCATCAACGTCTCCGATGTGCAGGACGTCGTCGAAGTCGCGATCGGCAGCAAAGCAGCGAGCAAGGTTTACGAAGGGATGAAGGTCTTCAATCTTTCCGTCCGTTTCCCCGAGAACGCGCGCAATGATGTTGACCCGATCCGCAAAATCCTGGTTCCTTCGCCTTCCGGCGCGCAGATTCCGCTCGGACAGCTAGCGAACGTTTATGTCACCGAAGGTCCGGCGCAGATCAGCCGCGATATGGCGCAGCGGCGCATCATCATCTCGTGCAATGTGACTGGGCGCGATCTCGGCGGCTTCGTCCAGGAAGCGCAACGCAAAGTCGACGCCGCAGTGAAACTTCCGATTGGCTATCGCATGACATGGGGCGGGCAATTTGCGAACCAGCAGCGCGCCATGGCCCGTTTCGCGATCGTTGTGCCGATCACGATTGCCGGAATTTTCCTCCTCCTCTTCGGTTCCTTCAATTCCATCAAGCAAGCCATGCTCATCATTCTGAACATTCCGTTCGCCTTGATTGGCGGGATTCTCGCGCTGGTTATCGGCGGCTTTAATCTCAGCGTGAGCGCGAGCGTCGGCTTCATCGCCCTCTTCGGCGTGGCGGTGCTCAACGGTGTCGTCATGGTCAGTTACTTCAACGAACTCCGCCGCGAAGGGATGTCCGTCGACACGGCGGTGATCAATGGGGCGGTTTTGCGGCTACGACCCGTGCTCATCACCGCCAGCGTCGCCGCGCTCGGTTTGATTCCAATGCTCTTCGCGCAAGGACCCGGGAGCGAAATTCAAAAACCGCTTGCCGCAGTCGTCATTGGCGGCCTGATCAGCTCAACCCTCTTGACTCTTTTCCTCCTTCCGACGCTCTACCGCGTTTTCGAGCGCAAACAGCGGCCTGCCTACCACCCCTTACCGAACCCGCCCCTCACGACGGAATTGGCGTAGGCTTGTATGTTTTCTCTCCTTCATCCGCGCCGTAGATTAACTCAATGCGCCAACCCATCCGCGAGCGTTCGAGCGATTGATCGCCCTGGCGATCGAAAAAACCTGGGTGAGCTTTTGCTCTTCCTCCTGCTTCACTACAAGTGGATCTTGTTGGCGGTTTGGATCGCGGCAATTATTTTTTGGTTCGTCTCGGAAGTTTTACCAATCGAGTCAGAGGTGCAGGCCGAGTGAGAAGCGCGCTTTATCGCGGCGTGGTATGAGAGCCAAACCTCCATACAAGATCGGTTTGCTGGCCCAAAACGCAGGAGTGCCAATTTCTGCCGTCCGTTACTATGAGCGCACGGACTTGGTTCGTCCTGATCTGCGCGGTCGGGCCGGCTATCGCCTCTATGTCACTGCCGCCCTCGACAAGTTACGAGCTATCCGGGCTCATCAGCGCGCGGGCCTGACTCTGCGCGACATCGGACAATTGCTCGCAGTGGCAGAAGGCCGGTCCGCTCCACGCAAAATCGTGCAGCCAATCGTCGCCACGGCGATTGGAGGAGCTGGAACAAGAGCTACAGACTCTTCGCCAAGCGCGTTCGATGCTGCCCAGCTCTTTGGAAATGTGCGAGCAGACGAAACGCCGCAGCGCGCCAAAGGTTACGTGCCCCGGGGCGGCGACATCCGACAAGCTTTCATAGCCGGGAATTCCCGTTTGACCTTACACCGTGGTGTAACCGCTAGCGTGGCCGTGATCCCGCAAACGGTATCAGGCTAAGAATTCTTCGGTTCTATTCACGACGATTAGCGGCTGGTTAATTGTCGTCCTTCTGGCCGCTACGATCCTGCTCCCCTATTTGGCCGGCACCCCAACCGCTCGCCGAGGTGCGCACGCCCTCAAGTTGCGCGACTGCAACTTCACTTGTGGATTGGTTTCGCCATCGTGCTGCTTGCTTTCGAACATGACCGGGTTTCCATGAGCGCCGGCATGGCCCCAGGTCCAGCGCTGCCGGCTATCGAGTTCGAACTGTCGCGAAATGTTGTCGTATTAAACGAGCGTGTTCCAAGTCAGGTCGGGCGTGAACGCGATGTTCGCTTTGCCGGAGACGATGCGCATGTCGAAGTCGCCTTCGGCCAGGCGAAGCTCACGAAGATTGTAGGAAGCGCCGAATCGTGCCTTCGTCCGGTTTTTTGCATCTTTTTGCCAGCTCGCTCGTTTCTACTCATGAACAACTCGCACGAATTATTCCGAGCACGATAATGGGTGGCAGAATGCACGTAATCGACATTGCTGAACGCAATTCAAACGCGCCGGCGGGAAGTCTTCGGAGCAAGGCTTCGGGGAAATCCGACAACGCGAAAAACCAGGCGTTGGTCGAGGAAACGTGGAATGCGGTTTCAGACCGGCTTGGTCAATTTATCCGCGCGCGGGTTACCGAACCCGCGATCGCGGAGGACATCTTGCACGACGTGTTCGTGAAATTTCAAAGCCGGCTCAATGAATTTCGAGACCCGGCCAAGACTCACGGCTGGCTGTTCCTCGTCGCGCGCAATGCCGTGATTGATCATTATCGCACGCGAAAGCGCACCTCCGAATTATCTGAGTCACAGGCGGTCGACCTGCGGGTGACAGACACGATCGAGATCGAGGAACTGCACGTGCAGCTTCGCCGGATCATCGATCGTTTGCCCGAACCCTATCGCGAGGCATTTGTGCTCACGACCTTCGAAGGACTCAAACAGGAGGAACTGGCCAGGCGTCTGGGCATCTCACTCTCCGGCGCGAAATCCCGCGTCCAGCGCGCCCGCGAGCAATTGAAAGAAATGTTGCTCGACTTCTGCCAGCGCGAGTTCAGTCGGACGCCAGGCTGTCAGCCATGCCCGCACGGACTGATTCCGATAGGCACAGCGAAACAGCCGGTGAAGCAAAAGCCACCACGCCGCCTGAAAAAAGCTTAACGCAAACTACGAGGAAACATCGCCATGCATCATCTCCTTTCATCAGGCAAAAGTTCTTACCACTCTGAATCCGCGAAACCGCACCGGTTTCCCCGGTTTGTTGCGACGCTGGCTCTGATCGCGCTCGGCGTGGGAATTTCAATCCATTTGTTCGCCATTCATGTCTCCTACTGGTGGCTGCCGCTGATTGTGGCGCTGGCACTGGGCCACGTCGCGATCATTGGCGGCCTTGCCTGGCTGGTGACGCGTCACGGTCACGCTGAGCACAAACCTGGCGAGCACGGCCACGTACTCCATAATCCGCGCGCTTACGATTGGCTGGTGCGCGTCATAATGCTCGGCGGCGAGCGGAAGTTCCGACGACGGATTCTCGGTCTGGCCGAACTCAAGCCAGGCGACTCCGTTCTCGATGTTGGCTGCGGAACCGGCACGCTGCTCATCGAAGCGGCGAAGCGCGTTGGCCCTTCCGGCTCGGCGCACGGCATTGATGCATCTGCCGAAATGCTCGCCCACGCCCGAAGCAAAGCGACCGTTCGAGGCGTCACCGCAACTTTCGTCGAAGGATCGAGTGACAACCTGGCATTTCCAGACGCTTCATTCGACGCCGTATTCTGCACGCTGATGCTTCATCACCTTCCCATTCCGATGCAGACGGCGACGGTCGAGGAGATGCGGCGCGTTCTGCGTCCCGGTGGCCGAATTGTGATTGTCGACATGCAGCGGCCCAGAAAAATTTCCGCCGTCCTCTCCCGCCTCGGCTTTGTTCACCTTTTTCGTTCAGCGGCTAATCTGGCTGATTGGAAGCAAATCGAAAAACTGCTGACTGAACGCGGCGTCCGCGTCCGCAACCGCCAGGCGATGTGGGGCGAGACCGTCTGCGCGCTCGTCGGGGTCAACAGGGCGAACAAAGTGTCGGCGCCGGTCCTTTAACGCGGCAGCAAAAATAACCTCACGATGGCGCTTCGTGGAAAAAGAAAATGCCAGCAATGGCCATTATGACAGCGCCGCCGGCGAGGACCGCCGAAAGCGCTCCGCCTTTTTGAAAGAGGAGAAAAAACGCCACCGTGCCGGCGCCTTCAAGAGAACGGAACGGTCGCATCTTAAGACCAGTATCTTCGCTCCAAGCGAGAGTTGGCAATACTATGCGCGGAACGCGCTAAAGACCGCGCACGAACCGCGCGCCCATCCGAGCGGCCAGAACACATTACACGCTGCAAAAAGCGACGGATTTATATGTGTACGTTGCTATGGCCCAATAATTCGGATTCCGATGGAAACGACCTCGACCGGACGGTCAGCGGAATTTCCGAGCTTTTCATGGAACCGATCAATATCCGCGCCGAAAGCGTCCTGCGTATCGCTAATGTTCATTGCCGTCGCGCTTTGACTTTGCAGGGCAAGCGCCGCTGTCGTAATCCGGTTATCGGCTCGAACTCGGGGTCCTTGTGCACTAGTTCCGCATTCACAGCGACGGCCTGAGTTGCGATGATCGCGTCAGCTGTAGAGAGCTTGTAGCGACCGCGCAACCATCCCGCTTCCGCGCATTGGTGCCGACTCGGTGAATCTATTTGCACGGGCATCGTTAAGACGACTGCCAATTCGTGGCGCGCCGTATCTTCGCCGTGGGTTTTCATCAGAGTGGATACAATCTCGCACAACGTGACCGCGGAAAGGTAAAGCAATACCCTCTTTCGCTCCGCGTCTTCGAGCAATTGGCGAACGATGCTCGTGCCCGGCTCGCCATACAACAGCGCCAGCACCGCGCTGCTATCGAGCCAGCTTGCGCTCTTCTCTTTCACGATCTTCGCGGCGTTGTTTCAAAAGCTCCGCCACCAGGTCCGGGCCCCCCTTATATTTGCCGATTAACGAGCGCCATCCCTCCTTTGGAAGCGGCCGGCCTACAAGTTTTTGGCCCTCGACATCCCATTTGATGCGCGCGCCTGGCTTCAGATCGAGCCGGTCGCAGATCGATTTCGGCACCGAAATTTGCCGCTTTGCTGAGAGTGTTGTCGTCATGCTCGTAAGCTTAAGTAAAACTGGACAACGACCAACTTTACTCCTTGGCAAATTTCTTGTCCGGGTTCACGCGATCGGCGCGAAAATCGACCGATGAAATTTCGGCTGGATCGGTTCGGCTCCATCGACGAGGCGCACTTCGTTTATCAGCAGCCAGTTCGGTTTGGTGCTGGCAACGCGGTTCCCCTTATGGGCGAGTTCCGAATCAGCTATCCGCCGCGTCCCCTCAAAACCGAAAGGCGGCCGCGACTTTCAAAGTGATCTCATGGTTTGGTCTGGTAAATTCGCCATGTTCGTAATCCCAGAGATTGTTGAAGATCAGGAAAACGTCGTTCCCGGGGGTCCAAGTCCAGCGCAGCCGGCTATCGAGTCCGAACTGCCGGGAAATGTTGTCGTATTGGACGAGCGTGTTCCAGGTCAGGTCGGGCGTGAATGAGATGTTCGCTCGGCCGGAGATGATGCGCACGTCGAAGTCGCCTTCCGCCAGGCGAAGCTCACGAAGATCGTAAGACGCGCCGATCGTAAAAAAGCGTGACGGTCGCCAGTTGATTTCGCCCCGATAACCGCTGCGGGTGCCGCTGTAGTAATCGCCGAGCCGCAGATCGAAGTTCACGCTGACCGGGCGCGCATCGCTCGTGTGGATGTAACCCTGGAACAAGCTCCAACTGTAGTTGCGCGGCGGGATGATCACACCGGGGACGAGCTCGAAGGACTCATCAACCACATCGCGCATGAAAGTGTAACCGGCGCCGATCTCATCGAGCGCGGGCGTCTGCAAAGTGATGAATGGCACATCGTGATCTTCAAGCACGAGCCGGTTGTCCAAGTCCGTGCCGAAGAACGGCCGCGCCTGCACGGTAATCCGGCGAACCGATTCCGTGTTCGGCCGCCAAACGTAAGTGAATGATTCCGGGTAGTAGCGAATGTCGTTGCGCGCGAGGAACCCGAGCGGGAGCGTGAAGTGCCTGCCCCATTGTTGGAAGCGCAAGTGAATGTCGATCGGCTCATTCGGATAATCGACGTCCGCGCCGAATGCAACGTCGTCGCCCGCGTCGTCGCTGGTCACACCCATCAGGTAACCGTGCGCGATGAGTGTCTTTTCGTCGGGCAGGTTGCGTTGGAAATTGAAATCGGCGCCGACAAGCGTGGCCTTCCCGTTGGATGACGGGTCGCCGTTCGTCGCGATGATGCCCGCGTTCCATTCCTCATTTAGCTGCTGCGAAACACGGACGACCGCGAGATTCTTCTCATCGATCCCGTCGTGCGCCGCTTGTTCAACATCGAGCAGCGCGACACTTGTTTCACCGACTCGCCCGGTGAGACGCAGCCCGCCGTAGATTGTGACCGGCAAAAACTCGACGCCGCGGACCACTCTACCGAGACCGATCCGCCGCGAATAGTAAGGTCGATCGTCACCGGTGAGTCCGCCGAAGGTGAACAACTGAGCGTCTTGCAGAAAAAAGTCTCGCTTCTCCGGAAAGAAGGTCGAGAAGCGCGAGAGATTGATGATGCGTTCGTCCGGCGGCGTCTCAGCAAAGTCGGTGCGCACAGTTCCGACGGCGGTAAGGGTTGGCGTGATTCGATAAGTCAGATCAAAACCGGCGTCGAAATCGAAACCGCGGTTGTGCGGGGCGGCGTCGTCGCGATAAGTCGTGCGTGCGTACGGCCGAAAATCGAAACCGTATCCTTGTCTTAGCTCGCGCAGTTCGCGCAACTCACCGAAATCTTCCAGCGCGGTCATCTGTTTCGCGCTTGAGATCGCACTCCAGCGGTCGGTTTCCTGCGCGTGCCGGATCACCCGTTCGATGTTCATTCGCCAAAAGCCATTCTTCGGATCAAAGGAGATGCTCTTAAAAGGAATCGCGATCTCAGCGCTCCAGCCTTGCGAGTCCACGCGGGCGCGTGCTGTCCAGATCGCGTCGAAGTTGCGATCTTCCTCGGAGAATTTGCCGAAGTTGCTGTCGGTGCGCGCCCCGGCGGCATTGACCATGAAAGTGTAGCCGTCGCGCCCATTCGCGAACGGGTCGAACGCGATCTTCACCAAATCGTCCGAGTCGAACGGATTGTCGCGTTGCATCGTCTTGACGAGAATTTTCTCCGGATGTCGATCAAAGCAGCGGATCCCGATGAAAAGCACGTCCCGGGTGTAAACGAACCGGACCTCAGTGCGTTCGCTTACTGGAGCGCCTTCGATGGGCAGCACTTGAGTGAATTTTGTGAGCGGCTCAGCGCTTTGCCAGCACGCGTCATCCAAAACGCCGTCGAGGCGCGGCACTTCATCAACGCGCAGCGCACGCACTGGATCGACTGCCAGCGCCGGGTCAAAAGTGAGAGCGAGCAGTGCGGCAAAGAATGCCGCGGTTTTCGTACGCGTTTGGAAACTCAACAGCGTCGAACGCTACTTGCGCAGCAAAAATAATCCAACAATCGCGAGCATAATTCCGGGCAGCTGTTCCACGGCGACGCTTCGTGAAAAAATCACTGTCACTTTCCAGTTCGACGATCTGGCCGCTCGGGTTAGGATATTGTAAAAGGTCGCCGGACACTACCCCGTGCGGACATCTGCATGCGGCCTACCGAGGCGCCATCGCGCTGCACTCGACCAGGTTGGGGAACTCCTACGAAATCCGCGGGGCCCTTACCAGTCCAAATGGAATTTACCCTTCATGTTTGGACAATCTGGATCAAAGAGTATGGGAATCACGAAATTCATTAGGTTAATCCCCCGAAAAGGTAAGGCACCTTGGCCTTCCAACGCTACACTGACGCCGCTCTTATCTGCGACATTTTTCCTCTTGGAACTGGTTTGGCTTTCCGTGAAGTTACACGCTCGCCTACATGTTCACCGAGCTGGTCGGCTTTGTCTGGTCGGCCTGATCGGCAGATCGCTCCTGAAAAAAGCGCCGAACGGCGGTGCGCGCATAAGGGATTGAAACAAACACTCGGCGAGACTTTGTCGCCTCACAGGGCCGGTGCGCCGGCGATTGCCAAGGAACGACTTGCGCCGATTGAAACTCCGGGCCCAGTGTCTCTCTGCGTGAGAATTTGCGGAGCATTGGTTCTTTTCCTCGTCACCTCCAGTGTCATGGCGGGACTGGAGCCGGCCGCGGTTCGCAAAGCGGCCAAATATTCGGCCAGCCACCGTGGCAGATCCCTTCTCGTGCTGCAAAACGGGAACACCTTGCTCGAGGAATATCATGGCAAGCTCGACGTCGGCACCCCGATGCGGATTTACAGCGGGACCAAGGCGTTCTGGAATCTGGCCGCGCTCGCCGTCGCCGAGGACCATATCCTCAACCTCGACGAGCGGGTCGCCGACACGATCGCTTCATGGCGCAAAGATCGCCGCAAAGGGCAGGTGACGATCCGGCAGTTACTCGATTTCTCTTCTGGGGTCGCGCCTGGGTTCGGCTTGCAGGTAAATGAGTATGGCAACCGCGATAAGACTGCCCTTGATTTGCCGATCGTCGCCGAGCCCGGCAAAGCTTTCATTTATGGCCCGGCTGCGCTCCAGGTGTTTCATGCCGTGCTCAAGGAGAAGCTGCGCGGCAAAAGCACCACCGAATATCTCGAGCGCCGCGTCTTGCGCCGAATGCGTCTCGGTCCACAGCGTTATCTCGAGGATCGAGCCGGAAACCCGCTTCTCGCGACCGGCTTTGTCATGACCGCGCGACAATGGGCAAAGTTGGGCGAACTGGTCCTGCGCAAAGGCAAACCCGTAGTGAACCCCGATTCCCTCGCCCAATCCTGGCGAGGCTCGAGCGCCAATCGCGCCTTTTCGTTAGGCTGGTGGAACAACCGGGCGGCGCCCAAAGGACGTGAGTTCGATTTCGAGGAAATGCTCGAGCCGAAATGGCCGCGCCAGGACTGGCATAATGCCTGCCTTTGCCGGGACGCCCCGCCCGATCTGGTCGCCTGCATCGGAAGCGGCTATCAGCGGCTTTACGTTATCCCTTCGCTTGATCTTATTGTCGTTAGGCAAGGCGCCGGCGGCAAATTCTCCGACGCGCATTTCCTCCGGCTCCTCCTCGGGAGGTAAAGAATCCTTCGAGTAAAGATCGGGCGATTAAGGTTTCCGACCTCGTGAACGATCCGACTCAAGGCACCACCGTGAGGGTCAGGTCGTTGCCATCTCCCCCTTCGTAGTTCGCCTGGAGATTGTTGCCGTTCACATTTACAATCGCGCCATCCGGCAGATTGCTGAAGGTGCCGCTGATCGGGTTTGCACTCCGGTTGGTAATCATCGTCAGCGTGAGTCCGAGTTTCAGGCTGCCCTGAGCCTCGCCGCTTATGTTCACTGTTGCGCCGTTGATTGTGACTCCGTTGGCCACGATGAGATCGCTGCGCGCTTTGTTTTTCTTCGCTTTGAAGGTATAAGTGTAGGTTGCATCGGCATTCAGCGTCAGATTGCTAAGGAGGGCCAGAGTCAGTTGCTTGTTACCACCCTGCGCGGGAGCAAGGAAAGCGCCTGCCCCGCTCCCGGTGCCGATTGTCACCGCGCCGGCAATGGTCCCGCCCCCGGCAAGCGTGCCGGCATTGACAAGCACTGCTCCCGTGCCGGTCGCCGAGCCAGTCGTGTTACTCACGATTAATGTGCCAGCGCTAACGGTTGTCCCCGCGGTGTAAAGATTAGCCCCGGTCAGGGTCAAAGTGGTCGGGCTCGATTTAGCCAGGCCACCGCTGCCCGGGCCGCCAGTGGGATCACCGGGCAGGAGAAGCCCCGAAAAGGTGGTATCCAAGCCATTGCCGACTACGGTCAGCGTGTTGTCGCCCAGGTAGACAATGCCCTCTCCTTCGAGCGAGCCGATCGTCATTAGTTGCGACCCATGGGGACTGATATCCAGATAGCCATTGCCAAAGAGCTCCGCCCGTGCCGTTCCGCCGGTCGAGAAATTATTAAAGGTAAAGAACCCGCCCCCGCCGCCATTGCTTCCCCCATTTGCGATCAGGGTAGCGTTTCCAGCTGTCGGGCTGCCCTTGGAGAACGTACAGGTGCCGCCGGTCGCACCTGCTATCGTCGCTCCGTCGTTGATAATCGTGCTGTTTGCGGCGGACGTATAGAAATAAAAGTAAAGGGTGGCTCCTCCCTTCCCCCCGGCAACGTTCGCCCCCAGGTTATGGATGGTGGCGCTACCCGTGCTCGAGGTTCCAAACTCCAAAAAACCGCCGGATTTTGTGGCTGAGTCACTGGGTTCGGTCGCAAAAGTCACAGACCCAGTGACGTCACCAGTGAAATTGAAGACCCCGTTACTCTCGGCAACAAAGTTTTGTTCGACTGCGGAATTATTTGTCACGTTCTGACCGTCGAGAAGCGCACCGTCCGTCGCTGTAAGAGTGAAGGCCTCGGCAGTCTCGGTAAATATTATGTCCTGAATGAAGGTCACAAACTCTGATGTTATTTCGACCTCGCGAATGTTAGACACGTCGAAAAGCGCATTATCGAGATCTTCGGGGACACCGCCGGACCAATTCGATGGGTTTTCCCAGTCATGGTCCACTGGATTAGCCCGCCAGGTGACGTCATCGGAGTAGGCTGGCTGCCCCAGGGAAAACAAGCCGTTGAACACAAGGCAGCCTATCACGATTGGGCGCTGCAGAAGAGTTATTAGAGGATTGTTGTTTAAGAGTTGGATCAGCGTTTTCATGTTTGAGTCACTTGGGTGTTTGCTAGCAGGATGTGCGTTCCTCGTTGCTCGCTATTCATCCGAACCCCTGCCGCCGGCGACCAGTACCCTCCCGTCCGGCAACAAAGTCGCGGTGTGATCGCCGCGATGGCTCCGCAGGTTTCTTGTGATACTCCAGGTTCCGCTCGCCGGATCGTAGAGTTGCGCATCGTCGCTCGGCCCAAAAGCGTTTTTATTCCCTTCTGCCAATACCATCCCGGTAAGCAGCAGGGTTAGCTGGCCATCGCCTCGGTTAGGACTACCCGTAAGACTCCAGCTTCCGAGGGCTGGATCGTAGAGTTCGGCAAACTTTGACCACCCGGTTCCCACCCGGGCCGCTCCTGCTGCAAGGACAGCCCCGTCAGGCAATAGGGTCGCCCTGTTGGAACCAACTATTTCATTGAGGCTTCCCGTGAGAGTCCAGGTTTCAGTTTCCGGATCATAGATCTCCGCACTCGAAATTTTGCCCCCATAAAACGACTGCCTTCCGGCTGCCACCAGCACCGTACCGTTGGGCAGCAACGTCGCGGTGTGGTCATGGCGCTGGACAATCATCTTCCGCGTGAGACTCCAAGTCCCGCTCGCGGGGTCGTAGAGTTCCGCGCCCTTTTCTTCACGGCCACCCGCCACCAGCACCTTCCCGTTAGGCAAGAGAGTGGCGGTGTGACCTGCGTGTTTGGCGTGGAGCCTTCCCGTAGGGCTCCAAGTCCCGCTCGCGGGATCATACAGTTCCGCGGTCTGTTTGTCCTGGCCGAATCCAAACACTCCTCCCACCACCAGGATAAGACCACTTGGCAACAAGGTAGCGGTGTGACTACTCCGGCTGACGCTCATGCTGCCGGTGACACTCCAAGTGCCGGTCGCCGGGTCGTAGAGTTCTGCGCTCGCTAAAAACGCGTCACTATTATATCCGCCTGTCAGTAGCACGAGGCCACTGGGCAACAATGTCGCCGCGTGCGAGGTGCGGGCGGTGCTCATGTCACCTGTCCTGCTCCAGAATCCGGTTGCCGGATTGTAGAGTTCGGCGCTGGCTAGATAATCAGTGTCACCGAGAGCCTGCTCCGCGGCAAGATTGCCAGTGGCCTCCCTTTGTGATGGCTCGCCCGCGATCGCCGGCTGGATGAGTAATAGCGCCGCGCCGCTTAAAATCACAGAGCACCAGACTCCCGGTCCGAGAATCGCGGCGTTTGATCGAGCACGCGAAGATGTATTTGCGAAAAGTGTGGTCATAAGATTGTCGTTTAGAAGTTGAATTAAGGTTTTCATGTTTGGATCAGTTGAGTGTTTGGGCTGCTAAAAGGATTGGGATTCGACGTTCCGCGCTATTCATCCGAGCCTAAGCCTCCGGCCACCAGCACCTGCCCGTCAGGCAACAACGTCGCGCTGTGACCCACCGCGATGACTTTGAAGACTTCGCGTGACACTCCAGGTCCGGCTCGCCGGATCGTAGAGTTGCGCCTCGTCGCTCGTGTGGTGGGATTGGATTTTTCATGAATTTCTTAGAAACTATGGCAGGACCCTCAGGGTAAGGTCATTCCCGTCGCCGCCGCTGTAGCTGACTTGCCAGGTATTGTTCCCCGCGACGATGGTCGAGCCTTCGGGAAGACCTTTGAAGTTGCCCGAGACCGGGGTCGCCGCGGTGTTGTTGATCGCCGTGATCACCGTCCCTGGCGCGAGCGTGCCGTTCCGCTTGCTGTGGAGCGCAAAAGTCGCGCTCGGATCGATCGTAACGCCATTGGCGACCACGCTGTCGGAAGCTCCGGTCATGGCGTCCACCGCGCAGTTGTAGGTGCCATCCGCTTTGAGGGTAAGTGCACTCTCAACAATCGTAATGACCTCTTTCTTGGTGCCCGCCGCCGGGAGGAGAGTCGCGCCGGGGCCGCTCCCGCTTCCGATCGTGAGTGGGCCTGCAATGGTGCCGCCGCCTCCGATCCTGCCCCCATTAACCTGTACCGGACCTGTTCCGGTTGCGGAGCCGGTGTGGTTGGCGACGAGAAAATCGCCTTGGGTGACGGTCGTCCCACCGGTATATAGATTAGCGCCGGTCAGAGTCAGCGTTCTGATTCCGATTTTCTCCAGAGAACCACCTGTGCCCCCGCTGAGGCCGCCGTCCTGAACGACGCCAGCAAAAGTGGTGCTGATGTTGCGGCTTCCGATCGAAAGCTTTTTCTTTCCGAGCGAGACCACTCCTGTGCGATCGCCTTCGAGCGATCCAATGGCGATCCCTGAAGTTTCCGACCTGAGGCCACTGACATCGAGAGAGCCTTTGGCGGTCAGGACAATGCGCATAGTATCACCATGGGAGGCGTAGGTGAAGATCACGGCGCCTCCGTCAGCGAAAAACGTGGAGGTCTCGCCGGCGGCAAAGAGCGAGAAAATGGCGGTGGCCGGAGGTCCGTTTGGGACAAGGGGGCGCTGCAAGGTGACAGTCGAACCGCCGACGCCTCCGTTTGAGATGTAGACAGAGCCACCTCCGGTGGTTTTGTTATCAGTGCCCTCGGCGATAATGTTGGCCGAGCTGGCTACGCCGCTTTCGAAGGTTAAAGTGCCTGCGAACCCCATATTGACGCCCCGGTGCAATACGATCGTGGAAGAACCAGCGTTACTGCCGCTGAAGAAAACCCCATGCGCGCCGCTGATCCCGTGGCCGTCGCCGCCCTCAAAGTCCACGCGCGCAGTCCCGAGATTGATGTTGCCTTGGAGCCAGAATTCCCCATAGCTCCGTGTGCTATTGCCTCCTAAAACATCAAGATGGATTGTCGAGTCGAGCGTGACTGCGCCATGAAGTTTGAGGACTCCGCCGTCGATAACAAAATTCTGCTCCACCCCGGAGTTGTTGATGATGTTGGGACTTCCCCACAACTCCACGAGCTGATCGTCGGCTATGCTGATGGTGTAGGCACTTGCGCCGGGCCCGAACGTTATACTTCCGAGATTGATCGGAGACGCGATTGAGATCGCAGTCGTATCGGAAGTGGCGAACGTTGCTGCATCGGTTGTCGAGTTTGGCACGGTATTGGGCGTCCAGTTGCTGGGATTGCTCCAATTATTGTCCGTCGGAGTCTGGAGCCAGGTGGCGCTCCCAGCGTGAGAGATCTGGTTTGTGAGAATGAGAATACAGGTAGTCAGAAGTGTAGAGGTTATTTTGTTCATGTGTTGGGTTGTTGGATTGAGTTCAGACGTTTGATTGCAGTTGGTCCTGTTTAGGGTTGACTTGCCGATACGACCACGTATGCCGAGTCGCTCGGGACCTTTGGTGAAAACGGTGACGAGGGCCGGCCCGGGGGTAGGTTTTTTGATTTCGGTCGTCGGATCATAAAGTTCAGCGCTAGCTAGAACGCCGCTCGGTTCATGTGGGTTTCCTCCTGCCTTGGCAAATGCGTGCCGTGCCAGGCCTTCAACGCAACGACGGCATTTGACGCGGGCCAGCCTGTTCATGTCAAGACAAATCGCGCCTTTCCTCCACGAACCGAGTCTCATGCGCGATTTCGGGAGCGCCCCGAGTGAAAGCACTGCCGCGTGCCATCCACCCCCGCGCCCTCGATTGAAAGCTATAGCATCAAACCCCAGAGGCACTTATGACGAAGTGCATTCTCTCTCGTCGTCCTTTTTCGTTAAGCCCAAGGCGCGCGTTTGATTTCGCTGAGAGGCGAAAATGGTCGCTTCAGAACTACCACAACGCCTGTCTCAGGCGGGACGCGCCACCCGACCCCATGGCCTGTCTTGGGAGCGGTTTATCAGCGACTCCAGGCTATCTCATCGCTCGATCTTATTCTCGTTAGGCAAGGCGACGGTGGAAAATTTTCCGATGCGCAATGCCGCCGGCTTCTGCTCGGGAAGTAAGCAGGGTAGCCGGACTTCAGGGTGAAAGTGAGTAAACTTCAACCAGGGCGACGCCGGTCGTGTTGTCGGCACCCCGGACGATTGCGGTGTAGGCCGTCCCGCTCGCACCGGCGGGAAGGATCGCGACAATGGCCGATTCCAGCTCGCTCTGAGGAGGAATACCGGTGCTTATGATCTCGAGTTCCTGACTCTCCCGCCAGTTATCATTTGTAGCCATGATGCTGCCGTTGCTGTCATATAACTCGAGCGTTGGATCGAGCAACGCTCCGCTAACGCCCGCGCTCCCGAGCGACGGCCCCAGAGCCCGCACGATAACTGGCTGAGCTTCGTTCCCGAGCACGATAATGCCTCCGATCAGGACGCCGTCACCGGTCTCCACCCGCCCGCGGGTTGATATGTTGGCCAGCCGGGAGTCCGCTTCGAGATTCAGATCGTAGACTTCGACCACACCAACCCCAGTGGTGCGGTTCACACCGCTCATGACCGCGGTATAGCCGAGTCCCTGGTTGTTGGCAGTCAGAGTGGCAACGATGGCCGATTCGCGATTATCCGACGGGGCGATTCCCGTGGCGATGATTTCACCTGGCTGAGAGCTCCGCCAGTTGTCGTTCGAGGCGATCAGCTCGCCCGTCGGTCCAAAGAGACTAAGACTGGGATCGATCAGCTTGCCGTCGACCGGGAGCGAGGGAGCAATCGCGCGGATAATCACCTTCTTCGACTCTGTTCCCGTAACAATAAAACCGGCAATACCGACATCCGCGTCGGTCCCGACCGCCAGGCGGGTCGCGATATTGGCAAGCGCGGTGGACGGGGTCGGAGTTGGCGTAGGGGTCGGGGTGGAGGTCGGGGTGGGACTGGGTGTCGGAGTCTCGCTCGCAGTTGGCGTCGGAGTGGGGGTCGGCGTTACAGTTACTGTCGGGGTAGGACTTGGCGTAGGTGTAGGGGTTGGCTCGCTTGCAGCCAAAGAGAAGCTTCCGATCCTGGTTCGCCAATTAAACGAACTCGTCGAGTCATAATACTCGTTCGTATACCAAAAGGTCATGTCATCCGCCGGGTCGACCGTGAGGGCGCTATAATCGCCCCAGCGATTGCCACTTCCGATCTGACTTCCGGTGCCATCGTAAAGATGTGTTTCCCCCTGGGCCAGGGTATTGATCGGGTCGGTCGCGAGTCGCCCGGCATATCGGATTTGTGGATTGATCGACGAACTGGAAGCGCTAAACCCAAGCGCGAGATTGCCCGCGCCATCCATCGCCACGCTTCCGAGCCAGCGTGACGTATCATCGGGTTGATAAGTGCTTTCCTGGAAGACAGTCACGGGGCCAGCAGTGACATCGCGAAGTTCGAACCAGCGAATCCCGGCCACGCCCCCGGCTCTGACACTAAAGTTACCCACCAGGGATTCATGGTCGCCGAAATTCCGGTAGGCGAGGCGAAACATCAGCCGATCGCCGATCCCATCCAGCTTATCCGCCGCCGTCCCGCTGGCCTGTGGAATACAGGCCCTCGTGCCGGGACAGAGAGCGGTGAAAGGAGCGGCGGGCGGTGTGTCAAAGACATCAAAGGTAGAATTGGACGGGCTGATGAAATCGACATGGAAATGATAAATCGTGTATTGATTCGCGCTCGGAAAACCGACAAACGGGTTCGGCGCCCCGTTTACCGGCAAGGTCGTTCCATCCAGGTCGGCGGGAAGGAAGGGCGGCACATCGGCGCCCAGCGGATCATCCGGACTAACGAAAGTAGCCGCGTCACCCGCCAGCATGGCATCCCGATCGAAGGCGAAGGGTTGCGGGCCGAGATAAGTTGTGCCTGCCGGATTAAAAACATTCATGCTCATATAGTAAGCATCCGGCCAGACCGAGAGATGCGGGTAATCGTAAAAGTTCGACCCGAGGTGAAACCCGTACCGAGTGTAGCTGCCGGTGGCATCGCTCGAAGTAGAAACTGCCACGCACTCATCGGTGATGGGCAGGCTCCCTGTTGCCGAGGCAAACTGCGAGATCACCCAACGATCCGCCAGTTGATCGTAAAGCACGACCGGGTCACCAGCCCCGCCATTCTGGCAGGCCCCGCCAAAGCCACTCCAAAGAGAAGAGATACTGTTCGGTCCCAGAACAGAGTTACCGGTCGCCTTGTCGAAAACCTGAAACCCTTCGTTCACCATCTGCACATACTGGGTGAGGCCAACCTCGCCGTTGGTGTCAGGCGGGGCGCAATTACAACCTACTCCCGGAAAAGCGATCCCATCGAAGCTGAGAATCGGCGACGGTATGCTAGGCGCGAGCAGGCGAATGAGACTGGCGCGCTCGATCACCGGATCAGGCTGATCGATGTGCGCGATCGGTATCCTTGGATTTGCGCCTGCTTCCCGCTCCTGCCGTTGATCGAAACGCGCCTCACCCGCCAGCTCGCGTAACGGGCGCGAGATATCGTGATGATAATCGCGGACGACCTGCACCCGACCAGCGCCCCACGCGTGCACCGGCCCGAGAACAATCAGGCTTACCCTCAAAAGAAGCCGACCAACGGTAAGCGCGGGAATCATTTTGGTGGATTGGGGCATTTTTTTCGAAACAGCGCCGCAACGGCCGGCGCTTCCAAAGTCCAAAGCAGGAGTTATTCCGTTGGAAGCGCCAACCCGGGCGGCTGCGCGATCAGCTCGCTGGCTGCACCGGCGCCTTTGGGGAAAGGTAGTAAACAATTAACCCGGAAATGGCGGTAGCCAGTCCCCACAAGGATGCTCCGCGCGTCCCAGGATTCTCGAGCAAGTGCCAGAGCATCCAAATGCTCACGGCGAGAAAAATCGCCGGTGTGATGGGATAACCCCAGGCGCGATAAGGCCGGGCCAGATGCGGGCGGCGCCAGCGCAGGATAAAAACACCCAGCACGGTCAAGGTCGAGGAAAGAGCCAGGCTAAACTGGACGTAATTCACGACCTTCTGAAAGGTCGCGACCAGGATGAGCGAATTAACAATCACAAACTGCACGATGGTTGCACGCACCGGAATTCCACGCTGGTTTCGGTGTGCCAACCAGGAAAGGGCGCGTAAATCTTCTCCCATCGTCATGGTCACTCGCGGCCCGATCCACATCATCGCGCTCACTGCCGAGACCAGTCCAAGGGCGATAAAAACTGCCATCACCTTCCCGCCGGCCTCGCCAAAAATGTGTTCGCCCGCGATCAAACCGATTTCCTGTTTTCCGACCATCTCGGCGACGGGAGTGGTCCGAAGAAAAGTAGCATTAATCCCAAGGTAGAGCGCAGTGACGATCAAAGTACCTATGCCTAACGAAAATGGGATGGTTCGTCCCGGCTGGCGGACTTCGCCCACGATGTAGGTGGAAGCGTTCCAACCAGAGTAAGCATACATCACCCAGTAAAGGCTGACCGCGAAAGGCGCACTGACAATCAGATTCCGATCTCCCGGCACGGGGAGGAAGGATACCGGCTGTGTCCGGGCGACAAAGAGACCAACCCCGATCATAATGAGGATGAGCGCGACCTTGAGGATGGTGGAAAGATTGTGAAATCCGCTCCCCAGCTTGACATCCGAAAGCAGAATCGCGGTGGTGATCGCAACTACCGCAAGCGAAAGGAGCAGCGGATTGAGCCCAGGGAAGACGCCGGCCAGATAAGTTCCGAATGGAATCGCCGCGATCGCGACCGGGGCGGCAAAGCCAACCGTTGCCGAAATCCAGCCGGCGACGAATCCAACTGCCGGATGATAAATCTCGCGCAGAAAATGATATTCTCCGCCCGAGCGCGGCAGAGCAGCACCCAACTCTGCGTAAGAGAGCGCTCCGCAAAGCGCGCAGATGCCGCCGACTGCCCACACTGCCATGATCGAGAAACCGGTCGGGAGGTCCCCCACTTGAAAACCGAGGCTCGTGAAGATGCCGGTCCCAATCATGTTCGCGATCACGATGCAGGTGGCGGTGAGGAGTGAAATGGTCCTGCGAGCCTGAGTTGAGCCGTGCCGGCGCATTTTTGGGGGTTGATCTAACGGCGGGTGACCTTGGATTCAAACGGGAAGTCGCCCGGTAGCCGGGGAGCGTTGACCCCCGGCCTGGTAAAGCGCCGTAAACAGGGCAGCCGGGCTCACCGAACCGGCTGCAAAGGTTAGTCAAAGGGACTGCCGTTCCTCCTCCCAACCTCACAGCCGGTCGCGCCGCCAGGTTATTTCACTCCCGGCTCCGGCCGGGTCTCGCGCAGGGTTTCGAACGCCTCGAGACGCTTCTGCTGTTCGGGCGTGAGGAGCGGCCGAATTCTGGCGTGCAATTGCTTGATGATTGGCTCGGTCGCGTCTCGCGCCTGCTTCCGAATGGCGTCAATCTGCGGTTGAACCTCCGCGACCAAAGATTTTATCTGGGCCTGCTGTTCGTCACTGAGGTTCAGCAGGCGAGTGAGCATTACGTTCAGATTGCGATGATGGTGCCGATGAAAGGGCGCCGGGTCATTAGCTGATTGCGCCGCCGCGAAGTGCGCGATGACAAGTGAGATCGCGGCGCAGAGAGTAAGAGTAAGTCTATTTGGTTTCATGAATCGATCATTAGTCAGCAGGGCAACGAGTGCCTGTATCTGGAGACGCTTGGCAACTGAGGTCGGTTACACGCTCTTCCATTAGTTTTTTCAGGACCGCTTCCAACCCGGGAGCCTCATTCTGGCGGTGGTCGGCATTTGTTCTGTTCGCACCGAAATCCGAGTGCGTAGTTGTTTTAGGATGAGTCGTCATAAGATGTGATTCGACTCAGTGAAGGCAATCCGGAGTGGCCGGCGGTTACACATTTCTTTCCGGTTGTAGACGGACGGGAATGAGATGTCAGCAAAGAGGCGAGCGGAGCAGGACAGGGAACGGCCCTTTTAAAAACCGCGCTCGCGCGCTGGCCAAGCGCCCCTCTTCGAAAGCATCCTCCCGCCCCCTCTCGCCGCGATTCTCTTTGAAGGGAAGTTTCTTTTTCCCGTCGAATCTCGCGTATGAAAAAATTGTTTATGCTGTCGTTAGGCTCGCTCCTCGGCGCGAGCGCCTGCGCTCCCTATTATGCCGGTCCGCCCGCGCCTCCTCCATCCGCCCCGGTTGTCACTGCCGTAGTTGCGGTCGAGGATCGCCCCTATTACGTGCGCGGACCGTACTACGTCGAACATGGCCGCCGTTACGTCTGGGTGCATGGCCACTGGGGTTGGCGCCATGGCCGCCGAGTCTGGATTCACGGCCACTACGTGCTTCGCGGTTGAATGTTGTCAGGCTGCGGCCGAAACGGGCGCGAGATTGAAAAGACGCCCGAAGTAGGCTTTCAGCTTCAGTGGATCGAAATCGTCGCTCCGGTAGCCAATGTAGCCATCCGGCCTGACGAGCACCATCCCGCCGGCGAATAACCCATAGGCCCCGTGTGCCAGCCCACTGACGTCGCGCAGCTCCGCTCCCTCGTTGGTCAGGCCGCGCGCGATCCGGTAACTATCGACCAGGTTGTCGGGCAGCTCGTCAAAAGCTCCGGCCAATTCCTTCGCTTTGGTCTCTGCGGCGTTGGTCGCGCCGAGGAAAATGAGCAGGACGTGGCGCGGCGTTTGGAAGAGCTCGAACAGCCGGCGAGCCTGGTCGCCTTCTTCCCGCAGATCGGCGTCGGGCGCACGATCGCCCGCCCGCAGCCGACCGGCGCCGTGATTTTCAACGATCGCGCTACCGCGATAATTGACATCCAGTTCCGCGAGCCGGTCGGCGATTTTTTCCTCGACGAAATCGATTCCGCTCACCACCGGGAGAAGAAAATCGCGCACGCTTTGGGCAACCGAGTTGCGCACCGTCGCGAGGCGGGTGATGCGATCGGTCAAATTGATGACGCCGCTCGCCACCGGGCTGCGCTCGAGGTGGTAACTGCCTAACAAGTGCGCCGGAGCGATCCCGCGGACAACGAGAGCGAGCTTCCATCCAAGGTTATACGCGTCCTGAATCCCGGTGTTCATCCCCTGTCCGCCGGCCGGGCTGTGGATGTGAGCGGCATCGCCGGCGAGAAAAACGCGCAGCTGGCGATATTGTCGCACCTTGCGATGCGAGATGTGAAAGCGCGCAAGCCAGACCGCATCATGCGCGCGGAACGCTCGAGAGGCCCGCCGATCAATCAGCGCCTGGACCTCCTCCAGCGTCACATCGGGCAGCGCCTGGACCCGGGATTCGGGCGCGATATTGGCGACAATTCGGCTTCGGTCTTGGGCAAAGGGAATGATGCCGAGCACGCCTTCTTCACCGAGATAGAGATGCAGATGGTCGCGGCTGAGCGGGGCGTCCAGTTGCACGTCGGCGAGGATGAAACTCTCATCGTAGGGTGAGCCTTCAAATTCCATCCCGAGCTGATGCCGGCTGGTGCTGTGCGCGCCGTCGCAGCCGATGAGCCACGGGGTCTCGACCGTTTCCTCCCGACCGTCCGCGTGCTTCAGGATCGCCCGGACGACATCACTCGTTTGCGTGAGGCCGGTTAGTTCGACGCCGCGCTCGACTTCGATCCCGGTGGCGGCGAGATGTGTTTCGAGCACACGCTCCGTTTCCGATTGTGGAAGAGCGAGGACGAACGGGTACGGACTCGCGACCGAGGTAAGCTCGATCTGCGCGATTCGCTCCTGGCCATGGTGAAGCGCGAGTCCCTGGATGCGAATTCCTTCCGCGAGAACACGCTCGGCGACTCCCATGGTGGCAAAGGTCTCGAGGGTGCGTGGAAAAATTGCCAGCGCTTTGGAATTCTGAGAACGCTCGGGCGCGCGATCGATGATCCGGCAGCGGACTCCGTGGCGAACCAGTTCGTTAGCCATCGTCAGGCCGACCGGGCCGGCGCCGACGACCAGAGGAAAAGATGGATCAGGCGTCATGGGGCAATGTAGCGGTGAATCGTAATTCGTGAATCGTGAATCGGTGCGCCGCTACAGTTTCCACTTCTTCGGCAGCTTTTGCTTCACCGTTTCCACCGGCGCGAAAAGGTCGCCCATTTTCTCGGCCCGCTTGAGCGTTTGCGTGCAGTGAAATACCAGCAGCTTCGCTTTTTTCTTCCGCGCGCATTCTTCCACTTCCTCCCAGGTCACGGGAGTCGATGCGGTCGGCTGCTCTTTTGCCCGCAGGGAATAGACGCAGATGGTGGTTTTATGCTCATCGTTCTGGCTCCAGTCGACGAAAATTTTCCCTTTCCGGAGCGCTTTCGACATTTTTGAAACAACGAGCTCGGGATGCTCACGCTCGAGATACTCGGCCAGGTCGCGAGAAAGGGCTTTGGTCTGGTCATAAGTCACCGGGGTGTTGAGCGGAACGTAAACTTGCAATCCCTTCGAGCCGGAGGTTTTCGCCCAGCTCTTCAGTTGCATTCCAGCCAGAATCTCTCGCAGCCAAAGGCCAACCTGAGAGCACTGCACAATGTCAGCTGGCGCGCCGGGATCGAGGTCGAAGACCATCATGGTGGGGCGGGCTACATCCTTCTTGCGCGAGAGCGAGGTATGCAGCTCGATGTCGGCCAGGTTGGCCGCCCAGACCAAAGTCGGCAGATCCTGCGCGAGGCAGTAATACATGTCGCGGTTGTTTCCTTCGCTCCACACCTTCGCCGTCTGGACCCATTTCGGCCGATGAATCGGGCAATTCTTTTCGTAAAAGAACTCGCTCTCCACCCCGTCCGGGTAACGCTTCATCGTCAGGGGACGATCCTTCAGGTGAGGGAGGAGAAGGGGCGCGATCTGGATGTAATAATGGATCATCTCGCCCTTGGTGAAACCGGCTTTGGGCCAGAGCACCTTGTCGAGATTGGAAAGGGCGAGCTTACGGCCTTCGACTTCGAGTTCGGTTTTCTGGCTCATGCTTCTGAACTGAATCGGATGACAACCACGAATTGCACGGATAACACGAACCAGAGGAAAGAGGTGGCGAATATTATCCTTCCATCCGTCTTATCCGCGTAATCCGGGGTTAAGAGAAGAACCTTTCCGGGGAAAGCATCGGCTGCGGTTTGCAGATGCGGCCGACGCAGTGTTCCCAGGTTTCGTGTCCGCTGAGGATGAGGATTTCCACCCGCAAGAAATAGGCCGGCACTTCTGGTTTCGTTAGGCGAGGGAAACGGACGGCGTCTTTCTCGGTGGTCACGATCATGTCGACGTCGCGGCGCAGGCAACGGTTGATGAAGCGCTGCAACTCGCCCTCGGTGTAACGATGATGATCGGCGAAACGCTTGGTTAGCTCGAGCCGGGCGCCGAGGTTGCGCAGCCCGTCCTCAAAGCTCTCCGGCACGGCGATCCCGCAAAAGGAGCCGATGTAGGTGTTGCTCAGGCGATCGAGCGGGAGTTGTTCGCCAGTGTAGACATTCTGCAAAAAAAGCGGCTGGTGAGCGCACTCGATGATCTCGGCGGTGCGGTTGTAGCGCCGGATGCGGGCAATCAGCTCGTCGTTAGACTGGCCTGTGCATTTGGTGATGAAGATGTAGCTGGCCCGCCGGAGATTGCGTGGCGGCTCGCGCAAGGTGCCGCGCGGGAGAAGAAATTCGTTGCCGAATGGCGCCTGCCGATCGACCAGGACGATGTCGAGCCGATGTTTGAGATGCAGATATTGCAGGCCATCATCCAGAAGGAGGGTGTCGGCTTTCATTTCGCGGATGGCGTAGAGGCCGCTTTTCACCCGGTCCTTGTCCACGAGCACGATCACGTCCTTCAAATTCTTCGCCAGCATGTAGGGCTCGTCGCCGGCAGTGAGCGAATCGAGGAGGAGCGATTTGCCGTCGGAAACGACGCGAGGCGGATCGGGGGCGACCCCACGGAGCCGATCGAGCAGGGTCCGTTTGGAAGGTTTGGCGACGCTCTTGTAGCCGCGGCTCAGGATCGCGACCCGGCGGCCCCCGGCTTCGAGGGCGCGGGCAAATTTTTCCACGATCGGGGTTTTTCCTGTCCCCCCGACAGTGAGGTTACCGATGCTGATAACGAGGCAGCCGAGGGCGCGCTCGCGGAAAATCCTTTTCCGATAAAGAAAGAGACGCAACTGCACGAGCCGGGCGTAGACTAACGACAGGAGGTAAAGCAGCCCGCGGAGCAGGGCGGCTCGCGCGCCGTGACGACGCCCGAGGATAACATCGATCGCGAACTGCTCGAGGTTCTCAAGCCACTGGCCCATCGGACTTCAAGACTTTGATCACAATGCGCGCCCCGTCGTTGTCCGCCGCTACGATCCGGGTTTCCGCCTCGGGCAGGCCGCAGGCTTCCCGCATCGCGGCTGCCACCTTTTCCGGGTGGTGTAGGGTGAGGCAGGCGATGGTCGAACCCGAACCGCTGAGAAAGCCGCCAAGCGCGCCGCCCTGCTCGCCCGCGGTCACGACCCGATCGAGGAACGGAACAAATGTTGCTCGAAATGGTTGGTGCAGATGATCGCTCAGCACCCCTCGCAGGTGCTCGTAGTTGCGGCTCGCAAAGGCGGCCGTGACAGCGCAGGCGTTCCCGCAGGATTCGACCGCCGCCTGGCGGTTGATTTCGTTAGGCAAGACCGAACGCGCCTCCGCCGTTTTCACTTCGAAAGGCGGAATGAGCAGGACAAAACGCAGGCCCGAATCGATCGGAAACCTCTGGTGCCGGTTGTGCCGGGCGACGACAAAACCGCCAAACTCCGCCGGCGCGGTGTTGTCGGGGTGGCCTTCCAATTCGGCGCAAAGACCAAAGAGCTGTTCCCGTTTCAAGGGGCGCTCGGAAATTTCATTGAGCGCATGGAGAACGCCGAGCCGCACCGTCACGCTGCTTCCCAATCCGCGCGAGCGCGGCACCTCGCCCTGGATCGTGCAGGCAAACGGAAATGGCTCTTCGCCAATCGTCTTAAAAAAAAGACGGGCGGCCTGGCGCACCATCCAGTCGCCGGAAGTTTCCTCCGCCAGGGTCACCGTGACAAAATTGTAGATCCGCAAGGCCACTCCCAGGCAATCAAAGCCCGGGCCGAGATTCGAAGTCGTGGCGGGAATGCGCACCGTGATTTGTTGCTTTTTCAAAAAAAATCGCCCGAGATATTCGGCGAAATGCCGATGGCCGCTCGCACTTTAACCGGAGCGCTTCCAGCAGCAAGACGATCGCCATGAAGCCGATGAGAGACTGGATCGATCTCGCCCTGGTACGCGCCTTTGCCGCCGAGAAAACGGAGGCCTACCGGCTTTGCACCAAGCGGGACGGCTGGGTCGAATGCTTCGGACCCGATCTCCTTCTCTCCTACAAAACCGAGATGGCCCGGGACGAAATCCTCCGCGAGCTCGATCAGTGGGCCCTCCTGGCCAACCTGCGTTTCGCCCGTCTCTTCGGCCGATTTTTACCGAAGCAGAACGCCGAGCGCCTCCCGCCGCAGCTCATCTCCGGTGACCCAAGTGCGCCGCTGCAAGCAACCGTCTTGGAACGGGAAATCTGTTATGCGCTCGACTTTGGCGCCGGTTATTCGAGTGGGCTCTTCATCGACCAGCGCGAGAACCGGCAATTGGTCAGCCAAAGCGCCCCGCGCCGGCTGCTCAACTGTTTCGCCTACACCTGCGCTTTCTCCGTCGTTGCCGGGCTCACCGGGAGCGAAACCCTGAGCATCGATCTTTCAAAAAAGTCGCTTAACCGCGGACGCGACAATTTCATGCTCAACCGGCTCGCGACCGATCGCCATCGTTTCCTGCCCGATGATGTCGTGACTGTGCTCCCGCGGCTCGCACGCAAGGGAGAAAAATTCGACATGATCATTCTCGATCCGCCGACTTTTTCCCGCTCCCGCACCGGGCGCCCCTGGCAGGTGGAAGAGGATTTTGAAAAACTGCTCTTCAGCGCGCTCGAGCTGGCCGAGCGCGAAGCGAAGATTTTGCTCTCGACCAATTGCACCCGGATCGACGAGCGCGCGCTCGAAGTGATGGGCCGTTTTTGCCTCAAGGCCACCCGGCGCGGCGGCAGTTTCAGCCGCACAAAGCCGCTGCCCGATTTCCCGCCCGGCGCGGGCGCCCGTTCCATCTGGATGCATCTGCGCTAAAGCGCTTTTTTGGGACGCGCAAACGCGCCACCGTGTGCGAAGATTAGGAGCATATGGCGAACGAAGAGACGACCACGGCGCCCGAAGACCTCGCCGAGCGCGGATTGCGTTACACAAAAGAGCAATGGGACGAGGTCATCGCGCAAACTGAGGAGTATGTTCGGGCCAACCCGACCAAATCGCTCCTCTACGGCGTGGCCGCGGGTTTTCTTCTCGATCGGCTCCCAGTCTTCCGCATTTTCGGACTGCTGGTGCGGCTGATCTTGAAAGCGCTCAAGCCGGCCATTCTGGTTTACGGCGCGACCCGGCTTTACCAGTTGGTCAAGGAAGAGGAGTAGGCTCGCTCGACTTAAATAGAATTCCGGCCAGGGAGCTTGTTATTTTGAGCGAAGCGAAGCGGAGTATCTAAACAGCTAAACCAATCTCAGGCAGCGCCGAAAATTGGTGAATTATCACGCTGCATCACTTATTCCGGCTCGTGCTCCCCTCTCGGAGCAAGGAGCAGGAGTAAGAGGAAGAGCAGGAGCAAGAGTAACGGCGGATCCTGCGGTGGCACCGCTATTCTTCGGCGTCGAGGGTGAAGCAAGCTTTGATCGTCACCTGCCAGTGCGCGACCTTGTTCTCCTCGATGTAGCCGCGCGTTTCGACGACCTCAAACCAGCGCAGGTTGCGAATCGTTTTCCCCGCGCGCCCCAGGGCATTCTGCACCGCGTCCTCGAATCCATTCGGTGAGGAACCGACTAGCTCCAGCTTTTTGTAAATGTGATCGCTCATGCCAGGAGCATCGGCGGAGTAGCGGAGGCTGACAATCAAAACCGGCGCGCGCCCGGGGTAAACGCGGCCCGCGCATCCTCCGGGTAACGCACACGTCGCGTGTGCTGGCGACGGTGTTCCACCGTCGCGAACTTCTCCTGGGGACAGAGTCGGAGGAATTGGATCGTCCGACTGCCTCCCCGCGCACCAGGAACAGTTCGTCGCGCTGGAACAGCGCGACCAGCACGCGAGACGCGTGCGCTACCCGGATGATTCGCAACCCCGCGCCTGCAACTGGCCCGGAGACTGAGCGCGCAACTTTGCGTTGAGCCGCTGGGAGTCACTTGTTAGCGTGCCCTGGCCCATGGAGAAAAACATCGAGTCCCACCTGAAGGAAAAACGCGTCTTCAGACCGGGCCGTGACTTCGTTAAAAAGGCCCGTATCCGCAGTCTGGAACAGTATCGCCGGATGTATCGGGAATCGATCCGGCAGCCGGAAAAATTCTGGGCCCGGGAAGCGCGCGAGCTGCATTGGCAAAAGCCCTGGAAACAGGTCCTCCAATGGAAGGCGCCCTTCGCCAAATGGTTCGTCGGCGGCAAACTGAATATTTCCGAGAACTGCCTCGATCGCCACCTCGCCGGGCCGCGCCGGAACAAGGCGGCCATTATCTGGGAGGGCGAGCCGGGCGACAAACGCATCCTCACCTACCAGCAACTGCATCGCGAGGTTTGCCGTTTCGCCAACGTCCTGAAGCGAAACAAAATCGCCAAAGGCGATCGCCTCATCCTCTACCTGCCGACCGTTCCCGAGGCGGCGATCGCGATGCTCGCCTGCGCGCGAATTGGCGCGGTTCATTCCGTTGTCTTCGGCGGTTTCAGCGCCGATAGCATTCGCGACCGGATCGCCGACAGCGGCGCGATCGCTGTAATCACCGCGGATGGCGCTTACCGGCGCGGCGGGATCGTGCCGCTGAAGCATAACGTCGACGAAGCACTCAAAGGCGGAACGACGGTGAAGCG
>Ga0081539_10001886_pt1 | contig 32599 bp, 22 predicted proteins | sample TabmetS4T2R2_FD_71023 | JGI IMG/M metagenome (GOLD analysis project Ga0081539, IMG submission 71023) | Tabebuia heterophylla rhizosphere microbial communities from the University of Puerto Rico - S4T2R2 | ecosystem: Host-associated > Plants > Roots > Rhizosphere ... | reverse complement strand
TGGCGGCCGTCCTGACGCTGGTGACGCTCGGCGATTCCGACGTGCGGATGACGGCGCTCATCGATCTCACGATCGTGCAGGGCGACCTGCGGACGGTGGCCATTCGCCTTCCCGCCGGCTACGAGGTCACCGGCATCTCAGGCAGCTCGCTGGAAAGCAGCGAAACGCGTGATGGCGGGCTCGTGCTGACTGTGGGTGCCGCCGCGCGAAGCCATCAGTTCCTGATTACCCTCGAGCGTCCGCATGCTGACGGATCCTTCAGTTTCGATACCGGATTCGTGAGCGTTCCCGACGCACAGCGCGAGCGCGGCGAGGTGGCGATCGAAGGAGTGGGGACGTTAGAGCTCGCCGCCGACGAACACGACCTGCTGCGACGAGTCGACGTGCGCGAGCTGGGTCAGGCCCTGCAGCAGCTGACGCGGCTGCCGACGCTCTCGGCATTCCGGTATCAGCGCCTTCCAGGCGCAACCCCATTCTTGACGCTCGATGTGAAGCGGTTCGGCGATGCCGGTGTCCTTGCCGCGGTTGCCGATCGCGCCGTAGCGACGACACTCGTCACGAGCGAGGGACGCGCCCTCACCGAGGTCATGCTGACAGTCCAGAATCGGGCGCAGCCCTTCCTCAAAGTCAGCCTGCCGCAAGGTGCGACGATGGTGTCGGTGAGCGTGGCGGGGCAGCCGGCGAAGCCGGCGCTCGGCCCCGATGGATCGCGCGTGCCGCTGCTCCGCCCCGGCTTTCGACCGGCTGGCTCGTACAACGTCTCGTTCGTCTACCTGCACGCGGGAACGCCGTTCGCCAAAAAAGGCGACATCGAGATGACGCTGCCGAAAATGGACATGCCGGTCGGCATCGTCGAATGGGAGCTCTTCGCGCCCGAGGGCTACTCGCTCCGCGCCATCGGCGGCAACGCGATCGACGTCCGCACGCTGCCTGCATCGATGCCGATGGCAGCAAGCTACCGTACAGTGGAGGGTGGCGTGGCTGGCGGGGTCGTCGGTGGCGTTGCGGCCACATACTCCACATCTTCAGTGCGGGTCTCGCTGACGAGCGTCGGGCTACCCGGCCAGATCCGTGGCCGTGCGGTCGATCGGTCGGGCGCTGTTCTTCCTGGCGCCACGATCGAGCTCATCTCGCCGACCGTCACCATGGCCGCCATGACCGACAGCAACGGTGCATTCGCATTCTCGAATGTCTCACCAGGGCAGTTGACGATACGCGCGACACTGCCGGGGTTTGTGTCAGCACAAGGGTCGTTCGAATTCGATCAACGGCCACGCCAGGTCGACATCGAGATGAGGGTGGGCTCGGTGGAGGAGACGATGACGGTGACCACCGAACAGACACCCCGCGTTGAGACGAAGGCGGTCGCCGTCCCGCCGCCTTCGAATGTCGTCGATTTGCAACGTCGCGCCTCAGGAGTACTGCCAGTTCGCATCGACGTCCCGCGCGCGGGCACGTCCTACATGTTCGTCAAACCGCTCGTCGTCGATCAGGAGACCACGGTGAAGCTGCGATACAAGCGGAAGACGTAGCAAGAACACCGTTCCCCGTTCCCGGTTCCCGGGTCCGAGTTCGAGGGGTTCCGAGTCGAGGTTCCGAGTTCCGTGAGTTCGACGGTTCAACGTTTGCTGGGTTCGGCAGCACGCGTCAGCCGGACAGGAACCACGAACCGTCGGAACCGGAACCAGGAACCGCCGGAACTTGGAACCGGGAACTGGGAACCGGAAACACGAGGATCACTTCCCGCTGAGTCCCCCCGGCCACGCCGGATTGAGGTGGTACGGAGCGCCCGATCCGATCATCTCGACGCGACGGATCTTGTTGTTCTCGATGCGGAACGCTTCGGTGACCTCGATGCTCGACGCACGGCCGAAGAACGCGCCCATGTCGGCTTCTTCGCCCGTCGTCAGCTTGATCTTCTGCACGGTACCGCCCATGTCGAACACGCAGTTCGCCCAGACGATGCCACGCTCTTCGTCGACCAGCGGAAAACGGCGGTGGTGGATGTTGGTGACGATGCCGAGGTAGCCGCTCTCGAGCTGTTTCTTGCAATCGAGTCCCATGTAGTTGAAGCCGCCCGGCGTATTCGGTCGGGGGCTTGGCGTGTTCGTGGTGTGCGACCCGTTCTCGATGCGATCGCAGTCGTCGGTGAACGGGTAGAACCCCTTGCCGTCGTTCCGCTGGACCGCCTCGAAGTACGCGTTGGCGATTTCGATCAGTTGCGCGCGTGACGATCGCTGAGCCTGCGGAATCGGTTCGAGCCAGAGCGCCTCGGGCTTGCCGAGCGCGTCCATCGCCGCGATGTTGTTCGGTCCGCCGCCGCCGGCGCGGAAGAAGTTCGTTTCGATCTCGGTAATGCGGCCAAGCTGCACGCGTAATCGCACGGCCATCAGCAGCAGCCCGCCGCGCTCGCGCATCGTCCCCATCCAGCCCGCCTGCTGCCCGACCGGGTCGGCGAAATGATGCTTGTAGTTCCCCATGCCGGTGACCGTGTTCCAGAACCCGTCGCCGACATCGAGCACCTGATCGTTTTCCGTGTACTTGACGTCCGCCGACAGCGGGAGCCGCTTGGGATCGTGCGCCACCAGCGCCGCGAGGTACTCGTCGACCAGCCCCTCGAGGCATGCCCGGTTGCAGTCCACGGGCACGCGCTTGCCCTGAGCCTGCGCGGCGACGCGGGCGGTGGACGCTCCGCTCGCGAACATGACGACGGGAACAAGCGCGACAGAGATTCCGACGATGCGCGGTCGCATATCTGTTCTCCTGTGCAGCGAAGACGTGACGCGTCGCGATTGTATCCGACGATCCGAACGGGGACCATAAAGGTCCGCGCCGCATCGTGGGGCGCGTCCGAACGCTATAATCCGTTCGGCATGAATCTCGCGTTAATGGCGATCCTGGGCATCGTGCTTCAGGCTTCGGCGGCTCCACGAACGGGCACGGTCACAGGACAACTGCAGACGCGCGAGGGCGCTCCGGCTGCCGCGGTTCGCGTGTTCGCGCTTGGCGCACCGCCGCCGGGCGTGCGCCCCGAGGACGGAACGCAGTACTACACGGTGCCACCACCGGCGAGCACGACCGTCACCGACGAACAGGGACGCTATCGCCTCACCAACATCCCCCCGGGCCGCTACTACATCGTCGCCGGCGCACTCGGTCAGGCCACATATCATCCTGGCGTCGACGACTCGAATCGCGCGACCGTCGTCCAGGTGACGGCTGGGTCGACGGCGAACATGGACTTCAAGCTCGTGTCGCAACTCGGTGGTCGCGTCAGCGGACGCGTACGACCGCAGGTGGGTCCAAGCGAGCGCGTCGTGCTTTCCGCGGTCAGGTTGTCCGAGATCATCGAGATGCCGGTCAGGCCCGACGGCACCTTCGAGTTCGGCCACGTGCCGAAGGGATCGTATCTGCTGAACCTGTTCCCTCTGCTTCCGGGCCTGGGTTCGCTCGCCTTCGAAGTGGGCGACGCCGACATCACGTCTCTCGAGTTCGTCAAGCCAACCCTGCACACCGTCACCGGCCGCATCGTCGTCCAGAACGGTCCGCTGCCGAACGGCTTGCTGGCCTTCTACACGAACGAGTCGTACGTGGCGGCGACGATCAATCCTGACCGCACGTTCACGGCACATCTGCAATCGGCGCGGCATCGCGTCGACGTCGCCGGGATGCCCGGCGGTTACTCGCTGATGACGGTCCGTGTCGGCTCGACCGACGCGACGGAGGGATTGACGGTTGGCGAAAGCGACGTGTCGGACGTCGTCATCACCGTCTCCGCTCCGCGCGCATTGCCGCGTGTGGGCGGCCGGATCGCCGGCGTGCCAACCGCGCAGGTGAAACCCACGCGCGTGGAGATGACCGGTCCGATTGTCGGTAAAGTGCAGGCGAACGTCGACAAGGACGGGTCCTTCACGTTCGGAACGCTGACCCCGGGACGTTACGACCTGCGCGTGCCGGACGTCCCCGCGCTCACGCCCATCAGCGTTGTCGTGGGATGGGATCCTGTAACCGTTCCTGTCACCCTGCCGGCGCCCTGACCGGCTTCTTCGCTTTCGCCGGAGGACTGTTCCCAAGTCGTTGTATCGCGACACGCTGTATCGGGAACGTGATCCAGTCAGGTATTCCTTTGATCCACATGGACGATTGCACCAGCGGCGTTCCCGAGGTGTAGGTGAACGTCACGAGCAGCCGAGTGCCACACGCTGGTTTGCCGCCGCGATGGTAGCCGACCGTGTCGGCGAGAATCATCGTGTTCGCCGGACCGGTGCACACACGCCACATGGCAGGGGGAAACGCCTCGTACAACTGCTCGTCGCTGACGCCGCTCTTCTTGTACTTCGCGCCGATCGCCACGTGCCGGCCGAAGGGATGCGTCCCCGGAATGTAGGTAAACGGTCCGTTCTCCTCGATCACCGGTTGCAGATAGATGAACGTCTTGATGATCCTGAGGTCCTCGGGATCGTGATGCCACAACTGCGACGAAGCGGCGGGTGCCGGTGTGGGATAGTTCAACCACGCGCCGATGGAATGCAGCGACGGCCACATACCAAGATACGCGGCGACGATCTCGAGCAGCCTGTCGTCGAGCGCCACCTTCAACAGAGGATGAGCAGCGGAGACGCCGCGGGAAATCAGATCGATGCGGAAATCCTTGACGCCCTTCGGCGGCGCCGCGCCGGTCACGATCGCCTGTATGTCTTCGTTGCGAGTGGCGTTCACGATGTCGGCGGCGGCGGTCGAGAGCGCATCCCGCCCCGATTCGGAGAGGAACGCATCGCTCGGGCGGACGACGATGCCGTTGGCCTCGAGCTCGTGCGCGATATCGCGCGTGTCATCGAAACGGTTCGGCGTCAGCAGCGCCCGCGAGGTACGATTCGCGTTCGCCACGAACCGCCACAGCACGTACGGCAGGTTGCGTTTCGCCAGCGGCCGGCGCTCGAATGGCGCCGTCAGTCGCGTGATCACGACGGGGCAGTTTACTTCACGTCCTGACCGTGACTGATCGACCACTCGCGAAATGGGGCGCACTTACCCTGGCTGCTGCGCCCGTCGCCCTCATCTCCGCGGCGCTGCTCATCGGCTCCACGCCCGACGAGGAGGAATTCCGGTTCGCAATCCTGACGACGTGGCTCCACGTACGCGCGGCGATGCACGGGCAGTACGACCTTTGGATGCCGATGCTCGGACTCGGCGTGCCGCAGCCGCTGACGCCGAACTTCTTCCTCCATCCGCTGACCCTGCTGCTGCCGCTGCTCGGTCCTGTTGCGTGGAGCAGAACGCTCGTGGTCGGCCACACGCTGATCGGCGCCACGGGCATGTGGGGCCTCACGAAGAAGCTGGCGCTGTCTCCGATTGTTCGCGCCGTGTGCGTGGTGTCGTTCCTGCTGGCCACGCCGGCTCAGAACTACATCCTCTCCGACTTCTGGCCGTCGCATTACGTCGTGTGGACGTCGGCGCCATGGTTGCTCCTGCTCACCTGGCGAGCGCTCGAAACGGCGGGACGCGCGTTGAGGATGTCCACCGTCGCGCTCGGTGTGGGTTGCGGCCTCGTCATCGCCAGTACCAACCCGGGACATGCGATCGTCTACGCGCCGGTCGCACTGGCAATCGTGGCGGCGCATTGGCGTGGCATCGTGGCGCGCTGGCGGTGGTTCGCGGTCGCGATTCTTCTGGCGGCAGCGATCGCCAGCCCCACGCTCGCACAACTGGCGCACGAGCGCACGTTCTTCGCCGCGGACATTCAGTTGTCGAACGTGCCCGATCCACTACCCGCGTCGGCAGTGTGGAATGCGGCGTTCAGCCCGTTGCCGCCACCGAGCGCATTGCCGACCACCGAGCAGTTGCCGTTTACGCGAACGTTGTTCTTCGGCGGGCCGTTCCTCGCGCTGTGTGTTGCCGGATGCGTGTCGTTTGCTCGGACGCGTTTCGATCTCGTGCTGACGGTCATCATGTCGGCGCTGTTGCTGTTCACGCCGCTCTTTTCATTGCCAGGGGTCTCGGCCCGGTTTCACTTCCGGGACCCGCTGACGCTTGCCGCGATCGTCCTCGGCGGCCTGATGCTCAACCGGTTGTCGTCGATCCGCGCGGTGCGCCCCGTTGCCGCCGGAGTCGCCGTCGTTCAGGTCGTCGTTCTCGTGTGGACCGCGTGGCCCACGTTCTCGCGAACGTGGGATCAGGATGCGAGGGCAGCGCGCTGGTTCAGCGGCGCGACTGGTGACGCCGCGACCGTCGATCGGCTGCTTGCGCTCATGGTGCGGCGGGGCCGCGTCGTATTCGCGCCGGACCTGGACCGCGCCATCTTCGCCCGTGAGCTTCTTGGCGATGGACTCGGCGTCAACGCGCTCGCCTATCGCGACGTGCCGGTCGTCAACGGCTGGTTCAAGGGAGTCTCGACCGCCAGCGTGTGGCCTGACGAGCGTCTCTACTATGCTCGCATCCAGGCGCCACGCCCGTTGGTGACGAGTGACACCGATCTCGATGTCCTCGGCATTCGCTATGTCGTGGCACAGAGCGGTGAAGCGGTGGCGCCTGGCCTCGCCGGTCGCGGGACCGTTCGATTGAGCAACGGGGCCGAGCTGATGGTCTACGAGAACACCGATGCGTGGCCCGAGGCCTTTCTCCTTCGCGAGGCGCCAACGCCGGACGTACTGCTGCTGACGGGATGCGAAAACGATCGGCTTTTGTGCCGGGATCTGGGCGCAATGGCGCAGCGACGTTCGACGGCGGATATCTCGGTCAGCGCCAGCGACACGACCATCGACGTCCAGTTGCCGCCGGCCGATCGACCCGAGACGCTTGTGATCAGCCGGATGTTCCGGCCGGATTGGGTGGCTACCGTCGACGGCCGATCCGTCCGCACCGAGCCCGTTGCCGGCGCGCTGCTCGGCGTGGAACTGCCGGCCGGAGCCAGGGCCGTTCAGGTGCGATACCGGCCGACCTCTGTCATCGTCGCGACATCCGCCGCATGGATTGCACTCCTGACCGGCGTCGCCGCGTTACTCTTCCTGGCATGGCGGCGATAGAAGCCCGCAAGCTCGTTCGCCGATTCGGGACCTTCACGGCCGTCGACGAAGTCGATTTCGTCGTCGAGCCAGGAGAGATCTTCGGCTTCCTCGGTCCCAACGGCGCCGGCAAGTCGACGACGATCAACATGCTGTGCACGATGCTGCGGCCGACGGCAGGGACGGCGGTCATCAACGGCTTCGACATCGTCGGGCAACCGGATCGTGTGCGGCAGTCGATCGGGATCATCTTCCAGGACGCCAGCCTCGACGATCGGCTTACGGGCCGTGAGAACCTCCGCTTCCACGCGATGCTGTACGACGTCCAGCGCGCCGTCTTCGCGCAGCGCGCGGACGAACTGCTCGCCCTGGTGGACCTGGCCGACAAGGCCAAGGCGCTCGTCCGCACCTACTCCGGGGGCATGCGGCGACGGCTCGAGATTGCGCGCGGCCTGCTGCACCATCCGAAGGTCCTGTTCCTGGACGAACCGACCATTGGACTCGACCCGCAGACGCGGCGGCACATCTGGGACTATCTGTTGAAGCTGCGGGCGCGCGAGGGCGTGACGATGTTCATGACCACGCATTACATGAGCGAGGCCGAGCACTGCGATCGGATCGCCATCATCGACCATGGCCGGATCGTCGCGCTCGATACTCCGCGCGCGCTCAAGGCGATGGTCGGCGGCGATCTGGTGACCGTGCGCACATCCGACAATGCCCGTGCCGCCGCCGCACTGGCGGCGATGCACGGCATCGGCGTTCGCACGACCGACGAAGACACGTTGATTATCGAAACCGCCCACGGTGATCGATTCATCCCGACGATGGTGGACGTGCTGCGCGCGGCGGATCCGCCGATTCAGGTCGACACGATCGGCCTCAGCCATCCCACGCTCGAAGACGTGTTCGTGAAGCTCACCGGCCACGTGATGCGCGCGGCGGAAGCCGACACCGTGCAGCCGCTTCGCGAGATGGCGCGGATGTGGCTGGGAAAGAGCCGGTAGCGCGTGCGCAACCTGCGCGGCGCTTACACGATCTGGTATCGCGACGTGCTTCGCTTCCTGCGCGATCGCCCGCGCATCCTGGCGTCGCTCGCCCAGCCGCTCCTGTTCCTCTTCGTCTTCGGAACGGGCCTGAGCAGCGCGATGTCGTCGGCCACCGGCGGTGCGCTCGATTTCCGTCAGTTCATGTTCCCCGGCATCCTCTGCATGGCCGTGCTGTTCACGGCCATCTTCTCCGCGATCTCCGTGGTGTGGGATCGCGAGTTCGGCTTTCTGAAGGAAGTCCTGGTCGCCCCCGTGTCGAGGACGGCGATCGCGCTGGGCAAGGTAGCGGGCGGCGCCACCATCTCGATGCTCCAGGGGCTCGTGCTGCTGGTGCTGGCGCCGATCATCGGCATCCGGCTGCCGCCGGGAACGGTCATCGAGATCGTCGGTCTGATGTTGTTGCTCGCTGCGGTGGCAACCGCATTCGGTCTCGTCATCGCGGCGCGGCAACGGACGCTGGAGGGGTTCCAGATGATCATGAACTTCCTCCTGATGCCGCTGTTCTTCCTGTCGGGAGCGTTCTTCCCGCTGCGGGATGTGCCGGTGTGGATGGCGTGGCTGTCGCGGATCGATCCGGTGACCTACGGGGTCGACTCGATGCGCGGAGCGGCGCTCCGTCACAGCGTGCCGCCGGAAGTGCTTGCGACGCTCACCCTGTATCCGGTCGCCACCGATGTGGCCGTGATGGGCGTGCTCGCCGTGCTGTTCGTGGTGCCGGCGGTGTGGTTATTTGGGCGGCAGGACTGATATGACGTGGCTAGCGGGAGGCCTTCAATCGATCACAAACCGCGGAGACACGGAGGCACGGAGGGTGCCATACCGGTGAGCCTCCGTGCGTGCTCCGTGTCTTCGTGCCTCCGTGTTTCGTGATCAGTGAAGGTCGTCCCCAACAAGAACTACGGATAGGATCGGTGTGATGGATCGCACATTCCTGCTGATTGGGACCCTCGCCGGTTTCCTGGCGGTCGCCCTTGGCGCGTTCGGGGCGCATGCGTTGCGCGCGCGGCTGTCGGCGGAGATGCTGGCGGTGTTCGAAACAGGCGTGCGCTATCAGATGTACCACGCGCTGGCGCTGCTGCTGGTGTCGGCGATGATGTCGCGAATGGGCGGGTGGCTCGTCGTCACCGGAGGCTGGCTGTTTGTCGCCGGTATCGTCCTGTTCTCGGGAAGCCTCTACGTGCTCGCGTTCACCGGCATCACCACGTTCGGCGCGATCACGCCGATCGGCGGCCTCGCTTTCCTTGCCGGCTGGGCGTGCCTCGCGATCGCGGCAGCCGCGTTGTAAGGAAGGCCCCACGCGGCGCGCGGCTAGTCCCCTGGAAACGTGATGACTCGCATAACTCCCGGGCGGGCCATCCCGGCTGACTACGTTGCTCCTTCCTTACATATGCCGAATATGCGCGGTCGTCGCGCCTTGCCATCCGGGCGGCGCGCTCCGGGATTTATGCAACTCATCACGTTTCCAGGGGACTAGCGTAAGCTGTCCCCGCGCGCATGAGTGCAACGACGGCTCTCGTCCCTGGGGATCTCCTCGACGGAAAGTACCGCATCGAAGCGCTGCTCGGCGAAGGCGGCATGGGCGCGGTCTATCGAGCAACGCACCTCGGCACCACCCGCACCGTCGCCATCAAGATCATTCAACCCCGGCTCTCGAACCGTCCGGAGTTCGTCGAGCGCTTCCGGCGCGAGGCCGAAGCTGCCGGTCGCCTTCGCCATCCCAACGTCGTCGACGTCACTGACTTCGGTTTTACGCGGATTCCGGGTGGCACCGTCGCGTATCTGGTGATGGAGTTCCTCGACGGGTGCACGCTCGGCGACGTGCTGGCGGAAGAAGGGCGATTACCAGTGAGCTGGGTCGTCGACATCCTCGAGCAGGTCTGCTCTGCGCTCGACGATGCGCACCGGCAAGGGATGGTGCATCGCGATCTCAAGCCGGACAACATCTGGCTCGAGCCGAACCGGCGCGGCGGCTACAGCGTCAAGGTGCTCGACTTCGGTCTGGTGAAACTGGACGCCCTCACCACGGAGCGCACGGCGGCGCCTGACGTCATGCGGCTCGATCGGCCGCGTCATGCATCCGAGTCGTCGCCGGTCGTCCCCGGGGTCGCCGCGGAACACCGCACGCCGACGCCGGCGTCAGCGGTGCTCGACATGCCCACGGTGGCGACACCGGCGGAGGCGGATATCACTACGCCGGCCGACGCGGAGCTGACGCAGCCCTCGCACGGCGACAGCCGGTCGGGGATGCTTGCGCTGACGCAGATCGGCGGCATCACCGGCACACCGTTGTACATGTCGCCGGAACAATGCCGCGGCGAACCGGTGGACGCGCGTTCCGATATCTACAGCCTCGGCGTGATCGCTTACCGGATGCTGACAGGCGTTGTTCCGTTCACGGGCTCGCCGCGGGAGGTCATCGAGCTGCACCGATCGGGCGAGCCGCCACCGATTCGTGACGTGAATCCGCGGGTGCCGCACCGCATCGCCGTCCTCGTCATGCAGACGCTCGCGAAAGATCCGGCGGCCCGGCCGGCCACCGCTGGCGGCTTTGCCGCGGCACTCGCGGCGGCGGCCGAGAACAGCGGGACGCTGCTACGCCAGGCCGCGTCGCTCTACAGCGATCGTTTCCCTGCTCTGCTCCGGGTCTCGTGCGTGGCGTACATTCCGCTCATCGCGAGCGTCGGCCTGCTGGCGCTTGCCGACTGGACCAAGTGGTTCCCGTATGTGTTCGGCCTGATCCTCGTTTTCGCGATGGTGGCGGCAAATCTGGCCGCGTACTTCATCGTGTCGGCGGCAGTGGTGCCGTTGGTCGTGCAGGCGATCGTCGCGCCGCTGCAGCCCGTGCAAGCGCGACACGCGTGGGCTGTCGTCCGCCGACGATGGCGTCCGTTCGCGCTGGCCACGGCGCTGGTCCTGACGGCGACGCTGCTTGGCTCGGTGTTGCTGCTGATCCCGGGGCTGCTGTTCGCGCTGGCGCATGCGCTCTACGCGCCGGTGATCGTCATGGAAGATCTGTCGGTGGGCGCGGCCCTGCGGCGCGCAAGAGATCTCGCGCGCCGCGCTCGACTCACTGTGCTGATCATTTCCGCGCTCCAGTTCGCCTTGCCGGTCCTCGTCTGGATCGCCTCGTTCGACGCCAACGTGACGTTCACGCTCGACGAACATTGGCAGCCGACGGGATTCGGATTCGGCTTTTCGACATCGGGCGAGGTCGTCCTGTATCAGCTGATCAACATCGTCGTCACGCCGCTGACGGGAACGATGACGGCGCTGCTCTATCTGAAGACTCGACACGCGGGCGGAGAATCGTTGCGGGATGCTGCGGAGCGGCTGGCAGGCGTCGACATCCCGCACCGCCGCTGGCAGCAGCGGATGCGGGCGAGCCACACGCGCACCCGTCACGATCGATCGACCGCGCCACCGGCGGGTTCCCAATGAAACCTTACGCTCCGCGTCAGAGCGCGCGAAGGAACGCGACGAGGTCCGCTTTCTCGCCTGCGCCGAGCTTCAGATCGAAGCGGGTGTTGTAGAAGTCGACGACCGCTTCCAGCGTTTCGGCCGACCCGTTGTGGAAGTACGGCGCGCGCGCCGCCAGGGCACGCAGGATTGGCCCTTTGAACTTCCCGATGTCGCGCCACTTGCCGGTAATCAATGCGCGTCCGGGGTCGGTCGTGTCGACGCGGTCGCCGGTCCTGATGTTGAGAAGCGTGTAGACAGGTAGATAGGGGGCGACTGACGGATCGGCCAGGCCGATGTCGAGCGGCGCCTTCACCGAGTGATTGCCGGCATTCGGCGTATCGTGGCAGATCGTGCACGTGCCGGTGAATGACGAGGGCACGGTCACACCAGTGGCAAAGGTCTCCGCATTCAAGCCTGCGACACGGCTGATCGTGAACGGCCGGGTATTGAAGATCTGCTGTCCGCGCACAATCGCACGGCGCGTTTCCGAGACAGGGTCGACGGCCGATGCCGGCAGACCTCTCCACGCGTCGAAGATCGTGAAGACGTTCGAATCGAACGCCGCGCCGGAGGGGTTCAGACCGACCGGATCGTTGATCCCGATGAAGAACGGCTGCCCCGCGAGGGCGATCGGTCCACCACGCCCGCGGTGACCCTGCAGGCTTGCCCCCTGCGCGTCGACACCCTGGGCCGTGAACAGACCGGTCTCGAAGTCCACAATCTGCTGCACCTCGTCGTGCGTCAGGTCGCGGGTCGCCGCGGCATGGCCGCGCGTGGCGTCATTGGCCTGTCGCGCGAGGTCCTCGAGGATGCTCGACGACGCTGACGACTCGCGCCCGTCCCACATCACGGCGCTGAGGAAGGGCAGGTTCGTACTGGGCAGCGGACGCCGATACACGGATACATCGTTCGTACCAGGCGGGCAGTTGTACGGGTCGGCCACGCGCTCGATCACGAACTCCGCCCCGGACGGGACATCCAACCCGACGCGAACCAGGCCGCGCGTCAGCAGCAAACTGTACGCGTCCCGCTGTTCTGCCAGCGAATGCGGTGTCGTACCTTCGCAGTTCGATCCGTCGTTGTTCGAGAAGATGGGGTCACCGCCGCCGGTCTCCGCGAACCGCGCTTGTATGCCCGGAGGCGTAATCGACCACGCTTCCTGCGGCTGATGACACGTGACACATCGGCGTCCGTTCGTGCCGATGTCCTGAAAGAACGCATTGTCCGGATCGATCGCGCCGTTGACGTTGAACGTGCGCAGCTGCCCGGCAGCGTTTGCCGACGAGTGCAGACGCGCATCGGCTTCAACGGCCGCCGCGGGCCCGACCGCTGTCACGAAAACGGCAGCCGTGAGAGAGCCGAACAAGACCACACCGACGGCCAGAAAACGATGACTCGACATGACTGGTCCTCCGTTCAGCAGGGCGCCATCCGGAACTCACCCTTGGCGGCGATCGCCGGAGCGTGTCTGGATAAACGCCGCTGGAGACGGATCCCCCTCATCGTGTGGTCTCGCGAACGGCAGACCGCGTCAAACCGGGTGCCGGCAGGAGCCTTCGGGAGGAGGCGACGAGTCTATCCATGAACTTTGGACGCGTTGTGCGCGGCCGGGACCGGGCCGTCCCACAGGCGGACACCTGCTCGAGCCCGATGGGCCGGCGTCGTGTGAAGGACGGGCGAATCTCACGAGATCTGCGCGGAAAAGGGGTGGCACAGCGTTTGACCATATCGCCCCCGATTACCCATGGTTGATATCGCCCGCGACCCCGCCATTCTTCGCCGAAAGCGCCTGCGCCAGGCCCTGCTCGCCGCGACAGGTCTCCTGGTGGTCGGCGCGATTTCCGTGGCGCTGGCCCGGATGCAGCCAGCCGCGCCCACGGTCGATCGCGCGACGCTGCTCATCGATACGGTCAAGCGCGGCGCGCTGATCCGCGAGGTGCGCGGCCTTGGCACGCTGGTCCCCGAGGACACGCGCTGGCTCCCGGCGGTCACCGATGGACGCATCGAGCGGATCGTCCTGCGGCCGGGCGCCCAGGTGACGGCCGACTCGGTCATCCTCGAGCTCTCCAATCCGCAGGTCGAGCAGGAAGCGCAGACCGCGCGACTGGCGCTGCAGTCGGCCGAAGCGGCGCTGGAGAACCTGCGCGTGCAGCTGCAGAACGACCTGCTGACGCAGGAGGCGCAGCTTGCCGGTCTCCGCGCGGATTATCAGCAGGCGCGCATGGACGCCGACGCCAACGAAGCGCTGGCCAAGGAGAAGCTGGTCTCGTCGCTGCTGCTGCGGCAATCGCAGGTGAAAGCCGACTCGCTGAAGACTCGCGTCGACATCGAAGAGCGGCGGCTCACGTCGGCGAGCGACTCGCTGGAAGCGCGGCTGCGCGTGCAGCAGGCCACCGTCGATCAAGCGCGGGCCGCCGCACAGCTGCAGGAGAGTCGTCTGGACTCGCTGCGTGTGCGGCCAGGGTTCAGCGGCGTGCTGCAGCAGGTGCCGGTCGAAGTGGGACAACGCGTCGGGCCGGGTCAGAACCTGGCGCGCGTCGCCGATCCCATGCGGCTGAAAGCGGAGCTGAAGATCCCGGAAACGCAGGCCAGGGACATCGACATCGGCCAGCCGGCGCAAATCGACACGCGCAACGGCGTGATGGCCGGCACCGTCAGCCGAAAAGATCCGGCGGCGGCGAACGGAACGGTCACCGTCGACGTCACACTGACCGACGAATTGCTGCGCGGCGCCGTGCCCGACCTGAGCGTCGACGGCACGATTCAACTGGAGCACCTCACCAACGTGCTCTATGTGGGCCGCCCGGCGTTCGGTCAGGACCAGAGCACGATCGGCATGTTCAAGCTGACCGGCGATACGGGTTACGCCACGCGCGTGCAGGTGCACGTGGGTCGCAGCTCCGTCAACGCCGTGGAAATCACCTCCGGTCTCAACCAGGGCGATCAGGTGGTGCTGTCGGACATGTCGGCGTGGGACGCAGTCGATCGGGTCAGGCTGCGGTAGTGGAGCGCCTGCGGCCTACGGTCTGCGGCCTTCAGCCTACGGTCCTGGCTTGGATAGGCGCAAGGATCGCGGCAACCAACGCGAACGACGTAAGACCCGTCTGATGACAAGGACTGAAGGCCGAAGGCTGAAGCCCGAAGGCCGACTCGCAGGAGCAAACGATGAATCAGCAACCGCTGATCCTGCTCGAAGGCGTGAAGAAGGTCTTTTACACCGATGAAGTGGAGACGCTCGCCCTCGACAACGTCAACATCGAGATTCTCAAAGGCGAATACGTGTCGATTGCCGGGCCGTCCGGCTGCGGCAAGTCGACGCTGCTGTCGATCCTCGGGCTGCTCGACACGCCGACGCACGGGCAGTACTCGCTGAACGCCAAGCCGGTGACGAGCCTGACGCTCAACGAGCGTGCGCGCGTGCGCAACCGCGAGGTCGGCTTCATCTTTCAGAGCTTCAACCTGATTGGCGACCTGACGGTCTACGAGAACATCGAGCTCCCGCTCACCTATCGCGGCATGCCGTCGGCCGAACGGCGCAAGCGCGTGACCGACGCGCTCGAGCGCGTCGGCATGGCGCATCGCGCGAAGCACCTGCCCTCCCAGCTCTCCGGCGGCCAGCAGCAGCGCGTCGCGGTTGCCCGCGCCATCTGCGGCGAGCCGTCGATCCTGCTTGCCGACGAGCCCACCGGCAACCTCGACTCGAAGAACGGCGAGGCGGTGATGGACCTGCTGAAGGAGCTGCACAAGTCCGGGTCGACGATCTGCATGGTCACGCACGACGCCCGCTACGCCTCTCACGCCGAACGCACGATCCATCTCTTCGACGGTCGCGTCGTCGAGGAATCGGTCGCGACCGCCGCGCATTAGCCGGAGGGCCCAGACATGCGCGCCCGGGCCTGGCTCGACGAATTCAGCAGCAATGTAAGGTTCGCCATTCGGCAGCTCGGTTCGTCGCCGGGCTTCGCCTGCCTGGCCATCGTCACGCTTGCGCTGGGAATTGGCGCCAACGCCGCCGTGTTCGGCGTCGTCAAGTCGGTGTTGGTGAACCCGCTGCCATATGCCGACGAGGACCGCCTGGTCCGGATCTACGGGCGACGAATCGACGGGACGCAGGAGCGCGGACCGCTCAGTGCCGGAACCGTTCTGGACATCCAGAATCGACAGTCCTCGTTCACCGGGCTCACGGCGTTCATCGATGCCGTCGACGAAGCGGCCTTCAACGACGAGCGTCCCCGGCTCGTGAGGGTCGCATGGGTCGAACCGCGCTTCTTCGACGTCCTCGGCGTGGGCGCCATCAGCGGTCGGACGTTCCGGCAGAATGACGCCGTCACCGGTCTCGTTCCATTGAGCGGCGGCCAGGCCGGTCCGGACACGCCCTCGGGCGTGATGCTGACGTATCAGGCATGGCAGCAGCTGTTCGGCGGCGAAGGCGTCCTCGGCCGGACCGTGGTCCTCAACGGAATCCCACGTTCCATCGTCGGTGTTCTGCCAGCGGACTACATCGGCCCGATGGGGGCGGCGGATTTCTACTTCGCGATCGACCTTCAGCCGGTTGCCGCCGATGCTGTCGCCGGTCGCGGCTCGCAGTGGCTGGGACTGATCGGCCGGCTGAAGAGCGACCGGCTGCTGGACGGCGCGCAGCAGGACATCACCGCCATTCGTCGTCAACTGGTCCGCGACTATCCGCGTGACAACAGCAACGTCGCCGCCATTCCGCTGCGCGAGGCGCTGGTTGGCGATAGCCGCACTCCGCTCCTCGTCGTCATGGCCTCCGCCGTGCTCGTGCTCCTCATTGCATGCGCGAATCTCGCCGGAGCGCTGCTGTCGCGCAGCATTTCGCGTCGCGCGGAGTTCGCCGTCCGTACGGCACTCGGAGCCGGTCGACAGCGACTGGTGCGGCAGGTCCTCACCGAAGCGACGCTGCTCGGGATTCTCGGCGGCGCGGCTGGTCTCCTGCTCGCCACGTGGCTGCTCGCGGCGCTGCGCGACGTTCGCGTGGCCGCACTGCCTGCCTACGCGAGCCTGTCGCTCGATCGGGGCGCGCTCCTGGTGACCGCGGCTCTCGCACTCGCAACGGCGTTCGGCTTTGGCCTGGCCCCGGCGATCTGGGCCGCGAGATCGGATCCGCAGCGGGCTCTTCACGATGCGACACGGGGCACGAGCGAAGGCCGCCGGTCGGGCCACGTTCGTGGCGCGCTGGTCGCCGGCCAGATCGCGCTCTGTACCAGCCTTCTGATGGGAGCAGGGCTGCTGGCACGCAGCCTCTGGGCAATGACGACGGCTCCGCTCGGCTTCACGACGGACCGAGTGCTTGCAGCCACCGTTCAACTGCCGCCGCGGAACTACCAGGACCCCGGGGCACGACGGCAGTTTTACGAGCAGTTCACCGACCGTTTGCGCGCAGTCCCTGGTGTCGACATCGTCGCCGCGACGAGCGCCGTGCCGACCGCCGTCAGGCAGCGTTTCGGCATCACGCTCGAGGGACGGCTGCGTCGCGAGAACGAGGCGCAGCCGCTCGTGCTGGGCACGGTCGTGTCCGACGACTATTTCCGCCTGCTGAACATCCCGCTGCGGGCAGGCCGCATGTTCGATCAGCGCGATCGCGCCGGCGCTCCGCCGGCCGTCATCATCAGCGAAAGCATGGCACGGCGATTCTGGCCGGGTGGCGACGCGTTGGGCGCGCGAGTCAGGCTCGGTCCGAACCCGAATGCGCCGCTGATTGAGATCATCGGGATCGTCGGCGACGTCCGGAACGACCGCGCGAGAGTCGACGCCGAACCCATCGTCTATCGGCCGGTGCGGCAGGCGCCTGCCGGGCCCGGCAGCACGTTCCTGATCCATACGCGCGGCCAGTCAACCGCCGCGATCCCGATCGTCGAACGGGAATTGGCGGCCCTGGACCGCACGCTTCCACTGCAGCGGGCGATGCCGCTGGCGCAGATCGCCGCCGAAGGCCTGGCGAGCCGTCGCCTGCCGGTGTTTCTGATCGTGGCATTCGGTGGACTCGCCCTCGTGCTCGCGGCTGTCGGCGTGTATGCGATGCTGGCGACCCTCGTGGCAGCCCGCCAACGGGAGTTCGGCGTTCGCATGGCGCTCGGATCGCGTCGAATCCAGATCGTCACGCTCGTGATGCGACACGGAGCCAGATGGATGGCGGTGGGATTCGGCGTTGGTGCGGTCGGCGTGTTCCTGACTGCGCGGTTCGTGCAGAACCTCCTGTATCAGGTGTCCCCGCTCGACCCGTTGACGCTGCTTTTCTCGATTGTGGTGATTGTGATCTCCGCGACCATCGCGCTGCTGATTCCGAGCTATCGCGCAGCGCGACTCGATCCAGTCATCGCGCTACGGTCCGAGTGACGACCCAGCCGGTCAGCATGGCGCGTGACGCCCGGCGCGTCCAGTCAACCGCCGCCGACGAGTGACAGCATGACGTTCACCCAAGACATTGCGTACGCCGCGCGCGTGCTGCGGCGGACGCCGGCATTCCTGCTCACCGCGATGCTGTCGCTCGCCATCGGCATCGGTGGAACGACGGCGATTTTCAGTCTGGTCGATGCGCTCTTCTTCCGGCCCGCACCTCACCTGTCGCAGCCCGATCGTCTCGTCGAAGTCGGCCGCGTGTTCGGCAGTCAGCGCTTCGGCAATCTGTCGTATCCCAACTACGCCGATTTCCGGGACCGCAATCGTGTGCTCGACGGACTGGCCGCCTACCAGCCGACGAGCCGCGCGTTCGGTCTCACCGTGGGCGACGTCGCGACGCGCGTCGATGGAACGTCGGTGTCGGCAAACTATTTCGACGTCCTTGGCACGGGCATGGCGTTCGGACGCAGCTTCCGCGCCGATGAGAATGACCCGGCGTCGCCACAGCCGGTCACCGTCATCACACACCGGCTCTGGCAGCGGTACTTCAACGGCGACCCCGACGTCATCGGGCGAGCGATTCGACTGAACGGTCGGGCGTTCACCGTCATCGGGGTCACTCCGGAAGGATTCACCGGCCACACCATCGCGAGCACCGAGCTCTGGATCCCGCTCGCGGCACGGATCATCGCGCTGGGTTCGGAGGGCACCGACGCGACCGCCGCGGTATTTTCCGCTCGCGGCGGCGTGTGGCTCACGACGATCGGCCGTCTGAAGGCCGGCGTGACGCTGGCGCAGGCGCAAGACGACATGAGCCGCGTCGCGCGCGAACTGGCGGCGGAGTATCCCGACGCCAACCGCGACGCCGGCATCGCGGTCGCGCGGGCGCGACCGATCCCCGCGCAGGTGGCGCCGATTGCCGCCGCGTTCACCGGGCTGTTGTTCACGTTGGTAGCGCTCGTGCTGCTCATCGCCTGCGCCAACGTGGCCGCGGTGATGCTGACCCGCAGCATGAGCCGCATGCGTGAGGTGGGTGTTCGGCTCGCCCTTGGCGCCAGCCGGACGCGGATCGTGTCGCTGCTCCTCACGGAAACGATCCTGCTCGGGCTCGCCGGCAGCCTGGCGGGAACGACGGTGGCGTATGGGCTGGTGAACACACTGCGCGCGATCGTGCCCGTGCTCCCGATTTCCATTGCCGTCGACGTGCGCGTCGACTGGCGCGTCGTGCTCTTCTCGGTGGCCGTCTCGCTGGTGGTCGGCGTCATCACCGGAGTGTTCCCGGCCCGGCACTCGGCGAAGACCGATCTGACGGCCTCGATCAAGTCGCAAGGCAGCGGTCAATCGCCGCGTCGCCGGCTGCAACAGGCCTTTGTCGTGGCGCAGGTGGCGGCATCGGTTCTGTTGCTGGTGATCGCGCTGCTCCTCGGTCGATCGCTCGCCCACGCCGACCGCATCGATCCCGGATTCGACATCGAACATCTGGAAGCGACCACGCTGGACCTGCGGCTGGGGGGTTACGAGCGCGTCCGTGGCGATCGCTTCCTCGACGACCTGCTGGCGCGCGTGTCACGGCTGCCGGACGTGGACGGCGTTGCGCTGGCTCGCATCGTGCCGTTGAGCACCGAAAGCTGGCAGTTCGGCGGGTTGCGCCGGCCGGGCACGTCACCGGACGCGCAAAGCACAGTGTTCCCTTCTACAGATGCGGTCTCGCCCGATTATTTCTCCACGATGCGAATTCCGCTGCTGCGCGGTCGTGCGTTCTCGGCGCTCGATCGTGACGGCGCCGAACCGGTCGTGATCGTCAACGAGACGCTCGCGCGGCGCTTGTGGCCGGACCAGGACGCCGTCGGCCAGCAGGTGGTCTACCGCGATCAGCCGCGCGGCGGCGATCGGCTGATGCGCGTCGTCGGCGTTGCCCGCAACGCGAAGTACAGCACGCTCGGCGAAGTGCCCGAGCCGTTCGCATACGTCCCGCTGACACAGAAGCTGGAATTCGTGCCGCAAGGCGTGTCGCTCCTCGTCCACGTGAACACCCGTTCGGCGCTCGGCGCGGTGCGGGCGCTCGTGCGGGACATGGATCCGAACGTGCCTGTCGTCAGATCCGGCCGGCTCACCGACCTGGCGGCGTTCAGCCTCATCCCTCACCGCGCCGCGACGTGGATCGCCAGCGCGGTCGGGGCCGTTGGCCTCCTGCTGGCGGCGATTGGACTGTATGGAATCACCGCCTTCAATACGCAACGGCGCACGCGCGAAATCGGTATCCGGATCGCGGTCGGGGCGCGTGCCGGACAAGTGGTGCGGATGATCACCGCGCGCGGGATGGCGCTGGCGGCCATCGGCGGAGGCGTTGGCATCATGCTCGCGGCAGGCGCGGCCCGACTCCTCGCCGCGTATCTCTACGACGTGGGAGCGCTCGATCCGTGGTCGTTCGGCGGCGGCATCCTGCTGCTCGCGCTGACCGCGTCACTCGCCAGTCTGTTCCCGGCTCGCAGCGCCGCACACGTCGATCCCGTCGTCGCACTGAGGACTGAGTAATGCTTTGGCAGGACCTTCGCTACAGCCTGCGATCGCTGCGCCGATCGCCTGGCTTCACCATCGCCGCCGCACTGACCCTCGCGGTCGGGATCGGCGCGACCACCGCCATCTTCACGGTGTTCAGCGCCGTGCTGCTACGTCCGCTGCCGTATCCCGGCACCGGCCGGCTGTTCGTGATCCAGGAGGGACAGACCACGCGGGTGCCGGTCAACGCCGTCCATTTCCGCGAGTGGAGGGCGTCGGCGCGTTCATTCGAGGAGATGGCGATCGTCGGCCCGGACTCCGTCACGCTGGGCAGCGACGGCGGCGGCGAGCCCACGCGGCTGAACATCGCCCGCGTGTCACCCAGCCTCTTTCGCACGCTCGGCGTGCGCCCGGCGCTCGGTCGCGCGTTGCTCGAAGGCGAGAACGTCGTCGGCCGCGACCGGGTCGTCGTTCTCACCCACGAGCTCTGGAACACGCGCTTCGCCGCCGATCCGCAGGTTGTCGGGCGGCATGTGACGCTCGACGGCGAGCCACACGAAATCGTCGGCGTGCTTCAGGCGGGGATGAACCTGCCGAAGCTGCAACACCTGTATTCCGTCGACACCACCATGGAGCGCCCGCAGCTCTGGAAACCGTTCGCTGCCACCGAGCGCGACGAGCGTCTTCTCGGCAACTTCAACTACATCGCCATCGCGCGGCTGAAGCAGGGCGTCACGCTTCAAGCAGCGGACCAGGAGCTGAACGCGATCGAGGCGGAGCTGGCGCGGCGTGCACCGGAACCAGTGACGTTTCATGCCTCGCTCGTCCCGCTGGACGAGCAGATCGTGTCGCGCTCGAGCGGTCCGCTCCGACTCGTGCTCATCGCCGGCCTGTTCGTCCTGCTGATTGCGTGCGTCAACGTCACCAATCTGCTCCTGGCGCGAGCCAGGCGACGCGAACGGGAATTCGCGATCCGCCGCGCCGCCGGTGCCGGACTCGGCCGCCTGATGGTGCAGACGCTCACCGAAACACTCGTCCTGTGCGTCGGCGCCGGCCTCCTCGCGCTGCCGCTGGCCGCCGTGCTCGTGCGGCTCATTCAGGTGACCTCGCCGGTCGATGTGCCGAGGATCGAGGAAGCGGCGATCGACCTTCCCGTCCTGCTGTTCACGTTCGCCGTCACGGCGATCACCGGATTGCTCATCGGCCTCGCGCCGGCGTGGCATGCCGCCCGGACGCATGCGGGCGAGCTGTTGCGCACCGCGTCGGTGACGGCGGCAGGAAGCGGAGCTGTCGGACGTTTCAGGTCGCTGCTGATCAGTGTCGAGGTGGGCGCGAGCGTCGTCTGCCTGATCGCCGGTGCGCTGCTCCTCAACAGCTTCGCGAACGTGATGTCGGTCGACCGCGGCTTCTCCGTCGACCGCGTCATCACGACCGACTTCATCCTCGCGGAGCCGCGCTACGACGTCCCGGCGGCAACGCGGTATCTCGACACGCTCACCCAGCGCGTCCGCGCGCTTCCTGGTGTGTCCTCCGTCGGCGTGACCGACGCGCTGCCCCTGAGCGGGCTGTCGAACAGCGCGATCATGGTCGAGGGCTCGACCCTGCCGCGCTCGCAGCGCCCCAGTGCCATGATCCGCTTCGCCGATCGCGGCTATTTCCAGACGATGGGAATTTCGCTGGTGGCCGGACGTCTGCTCGAGGACGCGGACCGCGGCGTCGCCGTCATCTCGTCGCGCGCCGCACAGCGGATCTGGCCGAATCAGAACCCGCTCGGCAAACGCTTCCGTCATGGAGTGGACGACTCGCCACTGATCCAGGTGGTCGGGGTCGTCTCTGACGTGCGCGCCATCAGCCTGACCGGCGATCCGACGCAGCACATCTATCGCCCGACCGCGGACTATTTCTATGGCCGCGCGAGTCTCGCGGTGAAGACCGTCTCCGATCCGGCTGCGGTCGCCGCGGCCATTCAGCGCATCATGCGCGAGCTCGATCCGCAACTGGCGATTCCGACACCGCGTACGATGGCGGACATTGTCGACCAGTCCGTGGCGCAGCGACGGTTTCAGATGATGCTGGTGATGCTGCTCGCGGCCACGGCGGCGTTCCTCGCCGCGATTGGCGTCTACGCGGTGTCGGCCAACGCCGTCACCGCGCGAGTGAACGAGTTCGGTGTCCGCATCAGTCTCGGTGCGAATTCCGCGAACATCCGCCGACTCGTTCTGCGAGGCGCGCTGCGCCCCGTCGTGTTCGGCCTCGCCGGAGGCATCCTCCTGTCGATCGGGTTCGGTCGCCTGCTGCGTGCGCTGCTGTTCGAGGTCTCCCCCACCGATCCGCTGTCGATCGCCGGAGCGAGCCTGCTCCTCATTGCCGTGACGGTGGTCGCCACCCTCGTTCCCGCGCAAAGGGCCACACGCGTCGATCCGGTGATCGCGCTGAGGGCTGAGTAATCGCCGAGTCGCCAAGCACGACGTGAAGTGAGCCGTCTTTCGTCTCTGGTCTTTGAGATTCGCGATTGGATGTGAGCCATGTTCCAGGATCTGCGTCTCGCGCTGCGCACGCTGACGAAGAACGGCCTGAGCACGATCGTCATCGTCGTCACGCTCGCTCTCGCCATCGGCGCCACGACCGTCGTCTACAGCGTGGTCGACTTCGTGTGGCACGTTGCGCTGCCGATCGCCGACACCGACCGGCTCGTGTTCGTGTCCTCCACCGACCCGCGTCCGAGCGAGGCCCGCGCGGGAATGCCCGGTTCGCTGGCCCTGACTGGCACGTCCGTGCCCGACCTCCGAGCCGCGCGCGTGGACCCGGTGGCTGCGTTGCGAGCCGAATAGGTTCGCTATACTGCACCCTCACGGATTTATGCAGCCAAAGGTGCTGATGTCGGTCGACGAATACCTGCACACGCCGTTCGACGGCGCGGACTGCGATTACGTCGATGGCGAGGTGATCGAGCGAAATATGGGTGAGCTCCCTCACGCGTTGCTGCAGGGCGAGCTTCTGTACCGGCTGCGGCAAGTCGCCTCCTCGCTGAATCTGCTTGTGATTCCGGAGATCCGTATCCAGGTGTCACAAACCCGTCTTCGCGTTGCCGATGTGGCCGTCTGGCGCCCCGGCCCTATCGGGACGCGCATTCCGACCGTGCCGCCGCTGCTCGTTGTTGAAGTCCTCTCGGCGGAAGATCGCCTCGTTCGACTCCAGCCGAAGATTCGCGACTACCTGACCTACGGCGTCGAGTGGCTGTGGATCATCGATCCCGACGAACGACGGGCGCTCACCTATGCGCCCAGCGATCCCGGCGGCACGCTCGTCACCGAGCTGCGGACCACGAATCCGGACATCGTCGTGTCGTTGCCTGACCTCCTTGCTGTCCTCGATCGCGAACCCTGAGTTCCGCAGATCCCGAGTCCCGGTGACCACCATTCCGATCCCAACGTTCCGTTTGGGCTTGGGTTACAGGATCTGCGAGTATGTGCACGCCACATGCGGGAGCGCGCCTTCCAGTCGTACAGACGCTCGGCACTGACCCAGAGCGCGTTCGACCGCCTGCTGGCGGCTCTCGATGCGGACCGCGAGCAAGCCGGGGAGAAATACGAGCGCATCCGCCAGAAGCTGGTGAAATTCTTCGAGTGCCGCGACGCGCCGAGCCCGGATGACGAGGCCGACGAAACCTTCAGCCGTGTTGCCCGACGGCTCGAAGAAGGCGAGCACATCGAGCATCTGCCGGCCTATTTTTATGGTGTCGCGCGCCTGGTGCTCCTCGAATGCGATCGGCAGCAGCGGCGTGAGATGACGGCACGGGCTGCGGCGGCTGAAGATCAACTGGACCGGACGGTCGAGGATTCACGGCTGCCGTGCCTGGAGCGGTGCCTTGCCGCCCTTCCGGCGGCATCCCGCGAGCTGCTCGTCTCGTACTACGCGGCCGACCAGGCGGGCCGAATCCGCCAGCGGCAGGAATTGGCGCATCGTCACGGTATCCCGATGAACGCGCTGCGGATCCGCGTACACCGGTTGCGCGTCGCCCTCGAGGCATGCGTCAGCAGTTGCCTCGGCGAGTCTCCCATGAAATAGTTCGCGGCACTTCGTCACATCAGAAAGGGCCACGTGGATCGGGATTTTGCCATCGACAGCCGCCTGCGCCAGTACCTGCTTGGCGAGCTTCCGGAACGTGATCGGACGGACATCGAGACGCAGTATTTTGCCGACGATGACCGGTTCGAGCAGGTTCTCGTGGCGGAAGACGACCTGATCGACGCCTACGTCGCCGATGAGCTGGACGCCGCCGAACGCGAGCGGTTCGAGCAGACATTCCTCACGAGCGCCGCGCGGAACGAGCGTCTCGCGTTCGCGCGCACGCTTCACGCGGCCCTGGCCCGCGAGGGGCAGCCGTTGCCGGCAATCGAAGAGGCGCCGCGCTGGCGGCGCCGTTCGCTGCTGGGTCGACAGCGGACATTGGTATCCGTGACGGTGCCACGTTGGGCACTGGCGGCGGCTGCGGCGGTTCTGGTGCTCGGCGTCGCCTCGCTGCTGGTCGAGCGGGGCCGCCTGCACGACGCGATCGATCGATTACAAGCGGACGCCGGCACCCTGGCACAGAGAAACCAGCAGCTGCAGCAGGACGTCGACAATGAGCGCCGGCGCGCCGAGTCGGCCCGCACCCAACCGCCTGGCGCGCCAGTCACAGGCGAGACAGGACGAGGGTCCGGCACGCCGGTCATCGCGACGTTCGTGCTGGCGCCGGGCCTCGTTCGCAGCAGCATCCCGACCAACGTGGTTCGCATTCCGCCGACTGCGGCCCTTGTGCGGCTGGAGCTCGATCTGGAATCCGATTCCCATCCGGGTTACAGACCGGTGCTGTCGACCGCGGAGGGGCAGGAGGTGTGGAGGCAACAGCCGTTGCCCGCGCGGCGCACCAGCAGTGGCCGCGGGGTCATTCTCGAGCTGCCGGCCACGCTCCTGATGAACCGCGACTATGTCCTGACGCTGAGCGGCGTCACGGGCAATCGTTCCGAGGAAGTGGAGACGTATGTGTTCCGTGCGTCGCGTCCCTAAACGGCACACGGTCGCGCAGCTGGTACGGTTTGTCGACGGGATGCGGCGCGGACCTTCCGCCTTCGCCAAGGCTACGGGCGGACCGCCGTAGCTCGCCGTCGGCGAGCGGAGGCTGGTTACGGTCCGCGGTCCGAGCATTCATTTCCGTGCAGGAGAACCGCTCCTGCGCCTGGAGGCACTCGATGACTCCTCAGTTGAACCGGTGGAGCGTGGGGCTGTTCACGGCATTGCTTCTCGCAGCGGTTCCGCGACCGCTCCACGCATCGGACATCGATCTGCCAGGCTTCGATCTATTCGACCCGCTGCCGGGAACGCAGATCTTCCTCGACGGCTTCGGACTCATCCCGTTCGTCGGTGTACCGCTCGGGTCGTTCGATTTCGGGTCCGGCAGCGTGCCCACCGGCAACACCGACACGGTGATGTTCCGCAACGAGGAGATCAACGACCTGACCGGCAAGCTCACCACGACGGTCGACCTCCTCGCGATGCAGCTGGTCACCGACGGCGAGTTCGACCTGGGTAAGGGCCTCGACAGGTACTACCTGACGGTCTCCAGCGCGCCGGCATCGACCGGCACGATGGAGTTCATGTTCGCCGGTCCGCACGATTGCTCGGCGCCGCACGGATCGTTCCGCTACACGTCGCTGACATACAACTTCGATGTCTGGACGGGCGCACCAGGCGGCACTTTCGTCTTCAGCGACACGATGACGCTCAGCTCGCCCTTCCAACCATGGAGTCACTGTGCGCCGCCGGGCGTGGTGCTGATCCCCGATGTGAATTTCCTGCTTGACGGAACGCCCGAGTCGGACTTCTTTGCCCTCGGCGTGTTTTCACTCATCGGCAACGACGGCACGGTCATTCTGCTGCAGACCGCCACGGTGCCGGAGCCGGCACCGACGCTGCTGTTCGTCACGGCGATGGTGGCTCTTCTCGTCGGTAACCGCTGGCGCCGGCGTCAGCGGTCGGCATGATTTCAATGCTGCCTGTCGGTTCGCGTCGTCGCAGAACGGCGCGACTGCCCGCCCTGTTCGCCGTTGTCTTCGCATCCCTGTGGGTTGCGGGGTCTTCTGCCCGCCAGCAGCGCTCTGCTGATCAGGAGTCACCACGTGCCGAAGCCGAACGGTTGATTCAAGAGGGTGAGCAGCTGCGTCTGCAGCAGCAGAAGGAATTCCTGCTTCAGGCGATCGAGAAGTTCAACGCGTCCGCCGTGCTGATGCAGGCGGCCGGCGACGACGCCGGCCATGCGTTGGCGCTGGAAAAAGCCGGCAGTGTGCATCGCACGCTGGGGGACAGCGCTCGCGCGCTCCAGTCCCTGAACACAGCGCTCTCCCTGCGACGCGCAGGCAACGACCTGGCGCGCACGGCTGAAACGTTGAGTGAGAGCGCCGGGGTCTACCAGACCCTCGGTGAGATGCAGACAGCGATGGCCCGTTACGACGAAGCGCTGCGAATCGCCAGGACGGTTGGCGATCGGAGAGTGGAGGCAGCCGCGCTGACGGGGATGGGCCGTATCCATGACGCCTTGGGCGACAGCGAGCAGGCGATTGCCGCCTACACCGCCACGCTCGCGCTCGCCCGGGCCACGGGTGATCGCCGCGCGGAAGCCGCCGCCACCGGCAATCTCGGCCGGCTGCATCAGACGGCCGCCGAGAGCCAGCAGGCGCTCGAGCACTATCGCGAAGCGCTGCGCCTCTTTGAGGAACTGAACGACCGCGCGCGAATGGCGACCGCGCTTCACCTGATCGGCGCCGTGTATCACAGCCTTGGCGACCTGCGACAGGCGATTCTCTTTTACGACGAGGCCGTGACGCTGGCGCGGAGAGTCGGCAACCGCCAGGCGGAAGCGCAGACGCTCAACACGATGGCGATGGTGCGCCGCGCCATGGGAGAACACACGGTGGCGTTGGCGCTGCTGGACGCGGCGCTCCCTCTGGCGCGCGCCGTCGGCGATCCGCGGTTGATTGCTTACACGCTGCACAATTACGGCGACCTGTACAGCGCCATGGGCCAATGGCAGAAAGCCCTCGAGTACGAGCTCGAGGCGCTTCCGCTGCGCCGCGCCGCGCACGATCGCGATGGCGAGGCGCACGTGCTTCTCCAGATCGGCTTCATCCGCTACAACCTGGGCGACACGGCGAACGCGCAGGCGGCCTTCACTGACGCGCACGCCATCGCCCGCGACGTGCGGGACCAGCCCGCACAAGCGCTGGCGTCGATCGGCCTGTCGAGGATCGAACGCGACGCCGGCCGTCTCACCGCCGCCCGCGACTACTTGGACGATGCACTCGGCCGAATCGAATCCGTGCGCAACGGGATTGCGATTCAGGAGCTGCGGACCTCCTACGTCGCTGGCGCGCACGACTATTACGAGCTGTACATCGACGTCCTCATGCAACTGCACGAGTCGCAGCCGTCAGCAGGATTCGACTCGCTGGCGCTGCAGGCGAGCGAACGCGCGCGCGCCCGCAGCCTGATCGAGCTCCTCGCCGAAGCGCGCGGCGACATCCGGCAGGGCGTCGATCCGATGCTGGTCGAACGCGAACAGGCGCTCCATCGGCGTCTCAACGCAAAAGCCGATCGGCAGCTCCAGGTGGCCAGCGACCCGGCGCAACGCCACGTGGCCGAGACGATCGCACGCGAGCTCGAACGATTGACAACCGAACTGCGGGAAGTCGAAGGCGAGATCCGCGCGCGCAGCCCGCGCTATGCCGCGCTCACGCAGCCCCGGCCGCTGACCTCACGCGAGATTCAGCAGCTGCTCCTCGACGACGGCAGCCTGCTGCTGGAATATTCGCTGGGGAAAGAACGCAGCTATCTGTGGACGGTCACCAAGTCCAGCATCGCCGCGTACGAGCTGCCGCCGCGCGCCGAGATCGAAGCTGCCGCGCGTCGCGTCTACCGTCTGCTGACGGCGCGCCAGGGCGCGCCGGGAGAGTCGGTGACGGCGCTGAGGGCGAAGGTCCGTGCGGCCGAGGCGAGCTATCCGGCGGCGGCGGCCGCCTTGAGCCGGATGATTCTCGGTCCTGCCGCGCCGCAGCTGACCACGGGAACCCGCCTGCTCATCGTCAGCGATGGCGCTCTGCAATACATCCCGTTTGCTGCGCTGCCGGCACCCGGTGCGGAAGAGACGGCGGTGGAGGACGTCACCGTCGCGCCACCGCTGATCGTCGAGCACGAGATCGTCAACCTTCCGTCGGCATCGGTTCTTGCGGTGCTGCGACAAGAGCTCCTCGGACGTGTACCGCCGGCGCGCACGCTCGCGGTGCTTGCCGATCCGGTGTTCGATCGCGACGACGCGCGCATACGGAGGAACGCAGCGGAGACAGCCGCGTCCGGTCAGGCGCCGCGAACCGCGGCACGGCGTGCTGGCGAAGGCGCCACGCCGATCGGCCCGGGCGGACCGATTGCGCGGCTGCCGTTCTCGCGTCGCGAAGCGGAGAGCATCCTTGCCTCGGTACCTTCGGACCAGCGATTGAAGGCGCTCGATTTTCAGGCGAGCCGGACGACGGTGACCGGAGACTCGCTTCGCGAGTACCGAATCGTGCACTTCGCGACGCATGCGTTCGTCGATGACGAGCATCCCGAGCTCTCGGGGATCGTGCTGTCGCTGGTCGACGAGCGCGGAGAGCCACAGGATGGCTTCATCCGGCTGCACGAGCTGTACAACCTCACGCTGCCGGCCGATCTCGTCGTGCTCAGCGCGTGCGAGACCGCGCTGGGCCGCGAGATCAGGGGCGAGGGCATCGTCGGATTGACGCGCGGCCTGATGTACGCGGGGGCGGCACGCGTGGTCGCCAGCCTGTGGAAAGTGGACGATGTGGCAACGGCCGATCTGATGAAGCGGTTCTATGCGGGCCTGCTCGGTGAGCGCCCGCTGTCCCCCGCCGCCGCCTTGCGTGCCGCGCAGGTCGCCATGTGGCAGCAGAAGCGGTGGAGCGCGCCGTACTACTGGGGCGCCTTTGTTCTGCAGGGACCGTAACAGCATTTGCGATCTGTGATTTGTGATTTGTGATCTGAATCACGATTCACGATTCATGATTCGCCGCGAAATGTTTTCCTCGTTCGGCGCACTCCTGTCATGACCGCCGGAAATCCCCGGTTCACTCTCGAGAGGGGAGCAGATCATGACTCGAACGTGGAAAGCATCCGCACACTCAATGAACGCGCTGTCAGCGGCCGCCGTGATCACGGCGGTCCTCACCGTCGTCGCGCCGGTGAGCCTCTCCGCATACAGCAACAAGGTGAGCTACACAGGACAGGGGTTGCTTGCCGACGGATTCGGCGGCTTCGACCTGCGGACGGAGATCTGCGGGGTGGCCAATGGCGCCGACGTCGACGGCCCGTATCTGCTATGGGTGTTGACGGCAACCGGAGCGGCTCACGCCGACATCACCGGGCCGTGGGGAACGGCGCCGATGACCAAATCCGCGAACGGAACGTTCAAGTACATCAGCGGCTGGTACAGCCCCAGCACGCTGCTCTATCCGGTCGTCGCCGCCAGCTACGACGGGAAGGCGAAGAACGCACAGCTCACGATCAGTCATGGCTGCCGGCCGTTTGAGCAGGGGGCGTGGTGCTCGCCCGGCTTCTGGCGCAACGCCACCGACGCGGCGTGGGCGCTGGCCGGCTACGACCGCGACGTCGACCGGTTCAACGCGACGGTGTACTCGTTCTGGTTCGGTGACACGCTCGGCGCCGATCCCACGCTGCAGACCGTGCTCGACAACCCGCAGACCTACAGCGGTCCAGCGAACACGGGAACGAGCGGCTATCCCCTCAACGCGTTCAACGCCACCGGCGCCATGCTCACCGATCACCTGCCGGGATTCGCCTTCGACTTCAGCGTCATGGAATCGGGCTCGAGTACCGCCTGCCCGATCGACCACTTCGGTCACTTCAAATAGCTCGTGGCGCCGCGCTCGTGCCGGAGGCCCCAGGGTCTCCGGCACGCGAGCTCAGTTGGATCCGCGTCCCGGCGCCGGCGGGTTCTTCGTCGCTGCGTCCCAGTGCTCCTGGATCAGCCCGTTCTCCACGCGCAGCATGTCGAACCAGTACGCCGGATAGGTCTTCGTCGGATCGTCCGGATCCTTGTTCTCGCGTTTGACCAGATAGAACACGTACTGGCCGCTCGGGACGATGAGCGTCGGCTTGTTCTTCCACTCCGGCTTGAGCGGCTCCGGCTTGCGGATCTTGCTGAAGAATTCGACGAAGCCGTCGCGGCCGGTCGGCACGTTCGGATTGTGCTGGATGTAGATCGGCGCCATCACCTTCGGCGCCAGCTCGACGTGCCCGTATTGCAGGATCTCCTTCATCTCGACGTTGGTGATGTCGACGTTCTTCTTTTCCTGTGCCGACAGGGTGAACCTCACCTTGTCGTAGTCGATGCCGTCAGGCGCGCCACCGCGCGGCGTGTTGGGCGTCTTGAGCGCGTAGTCCCAGTGCTCCTGCACCTTGCCGTTCTGCAGGCGCAGCATGTCGTAGGTGTTGTACTTGTAGGTCTTCGACGGATCCGCCGGATCCTTGCCCTCGCGCTCCCAGATCAGCACGACGAAATCGCCCTTCGCGAACTGCACCGCCGGCGGGCTCGGCAGCTTCGCCGGAATGGGATTGATCGGCGGACCCAGCCGGCTGAAGAACTTGACGAAGCCGTCGCGGCCGGTCGCGATGTTGATGTTGTGCTGAATGTAGTCCTCGGCCTGATACTTCGGCGCCAGCTCCAGATGGCGACCGGCGATTACCTCGCGCCACCAGTCGAGCACGAACTGCAGGTTCTCCTTCTCCTTGGCCGTCATGTTGTTCGACGTCGCCTGCGCGCGCGCCGGCGGCGCGGTCGCCAACAGGACGAACATTGCGGCGCAGGTAATTCCGATCAATCTGAATCGCATATCGTCAGCCCCCTGTCTGAGAACTTTCGTGCGGAGATTACATCGTGACTCAGGCAAGACGCACACGATCAGACGGAGAGAAAAGCCGAAGAACAATTGAAACGCAGTCTTCGCGCCTCCGTATTTCGCGTGGGATGACGAATCGGGCCCCGGACTCCAGGCCCAAAGCCCAGAGTCCGAAGCCCAAAGCCGGATGTTCTAGAAGGCGAACTCGCCGGCGATGCGGAAGACGCGCGGGTTCATATACGCCAGCGGCGTCTGCCAGCCGTTGACGTTTGGCACGAACGTGTTGTTGTAGAACAGCGTCGTGTTGCTGTTCGCCAGATTGTAGATGTCGAGCCCGCCGGTCAGCCGCCGGCCGCCCAGGCGAACGATCTTCTTGAGGCTCAGATCCATCTGGCGGTTGCGCCCACCGTACAACGTGCCGGGTGCCACCTGGTTGACGTTGGTGAACGGACCGCCGGTCAGCGGACGACCAATCTGCTGCGCGATCGCCTGCCCGGTCGCATCCGTGGCCGTGAAGGTGTAGTTCGCCTGCAGCGAGCCCCCGAGCTGGTCGGTGCTCGCGTTGTTCGGCGTCCCGTTGAGGATCACGCGATCGCGATAGACGCTGCTGATCAGCACATCAACCTTCGGAATGATGTAGCTGGCCAACCCGTTGAACGACGTCTGCACCGGCGATTCCTGATGGCAATACGGGTTCAGCAGCAGTCCGCCTGCCGTCGTCGCTTCGGGGACCGCCGCACGGATGTCGCACCAGTCGTTGACCACCTTGCCGGTGCTCGTGCCACCGGAAAACGTGAAGCCGCTGAGGTTGCGCACGTTGACCGTCACGTCGACGCCGTTGAACACGCGCGTGTCGTCGCCGACATCCTTGGTCGATCGGATCAGCAGATTCTGCGGCCGCGCAAACGCCGTGGGCGTCAGGTTGTAGAGCGGCCCGACGCGGGAGCTCCCGCCGGGCAGACGCGAGTCGGTCACGGTCAGGAAGAACGGCGTCAGATCCTCGGGCCCGACATTGAGGTTGTCGGTCACCGTGCCGCCGGTGGTGAACATCGTGAACGACCGGCGGTAGTACCCGACTTCGACCGAGGCCTTCGGGAAGATCTGCTGCTGGACGGACGTGCCGAAAGACCAGTCCGACGGCCGCACGCCCCACCCGCTGACCACACCGGGGTCGAAGTTCGCGCCGACGAGCTGATTCGAGCCGAACAGCAGGTTGTTGATCTGACCGCAGGAGTCCTTCGTCGGATCGATTGGGGTCACGCCGACCAGGTTCTGCGCGAGCGGATTC
>Ga0081539_10001885_pt1 | contig 32656 bp, 32 predicted proteins | sample TabmetS4T2R2_FD_71023 | JGI IMG/M metagenome (GOLD analysis project Ga0081539, IMG submission 71023) | Tabebuia heterophylla rhizosphere microbial communities from the University of Puerto Rico - S4T2R2 | ecosystem: Host-associated > Plants > Roots > Rhizosphere ... | reverse complement strand
AAACGGAGCGGCCGGTTCTGGCGCTACGGCCCGGCCCGCGCGGGCCGGCCCGCAGCGCCAGAACCGGCAAGAACATGAGGGCAACACTGTCAACGATGTCGCCGGTCTAAAGTGTCAGCGATGCCGCCGGATGGACAGAGTTCGCTCCCGCCCCAGTGTCCAACCTCAGGCCGCGGCGAGCATCGGCGGATCCCGCACCTCGGCGATCCGCGCCCGGTCGAAGCCGTTGAACGCCGTGCGCAGCGCGGTCCCATAGGCGCCGAGCTGGCCGATCTCGATCCAGTCGCCCTCCTGCACATCGGCGGGCAGCAGGAAGGGCCCCTGCATGGCGTCGGCGCTGTCGCAGGTCGGGCCGAACAGGGCGAAGCCTTGCTCTGTGCCGCCCGGCGCCGGGCCCTCCGGGCGGATCAGCCGGGCGGGGAAGCGGAAGCCCGGCGCGCCGGCATCGGAGAGGCTGCCATAGACGCCGTCATTGACGTAGAGCGCGTCGCCGCGGCGGAGCTGGACCTGCACGACGACCGAGGCACCGCCGGCGACCAGCGCGCGGCCGGGCTCGGCCCACAGTGTGGTGCCCGCGGGCAGGTTCAGTGCGGCGAAGCCCTCGGCGATCGCGTCGGCGAAGTCCGCGAGCGGCGGCGGGTCGAGGTCCGGGTAGCGCACCGGGAAGCCGCCGCCGACATCGAGGATGTCGAGCGCGACGCCGGAGTCGCGGATCACCTCGCCCGCCAGCGCCAGGGCGCGGCTGTAGGCGGCCGGGTCCATGCACTGGGAGCCGACATGGAAGGAGAGGCCGAGCCGTGCCGCATGCGGCCGCGCCTCGCGCAGCAGCGCCGCGGCCTCGGCGGGCCGCGCGCCGAACTTGCCGGAGAGATCGTAGCGCGCGCCGCCCTTCGGCAGGGCGAGGCGCACGATCAGGCCGAGATCGCGCGCGTTCCCGGTCTCCGCGAGAATCTTCGCGAGCTCCTCGGGCGTGTCGAGCACGAAGTCGCGCACGCCGGCGGCGAAGGCCTCGCGGATGGCGGCGCGCGACTTCACCGGGTGCATGAAGTGGATGGCAGCGTCCGGGAACATGCTGCGCACCAGCCGCACCTCGGCGGCCGAGGCGCAGTCGAAATGGCGCACGCCGCCCGCCCACACGGCGCGCAGCACCGCAGGCTCCGGGTTGCACTTCACGGCGTAGAGGACCTCACCCGGGAAGGTGCCGAGGAAGGCGCGCGCGGCGGCGGTGACCGCGGCGGGGCGCAGGCAGTGCAGCGGTTCCTCCGGACGCTCGACGGCGACGAGCTCCTCCACGCGCGGCAGCGGCGCGGGGACATCGTCGAAACGGCGACGGAGGGGCGAGACGGCAGCGCGGTAGCGGAGCTGGGCCATCGGGGCGAACTTTCGACGCAACGGGGTGACGGCGCGCCCCCGCCGCCGCGCCAGCCCGAGGGCGGCGCAGCGGCGGGGTACGGAGGGAGCCGGGGCCGGACGGCCTCAGGCCATGCTGGCGCGATGTCTCAGCATCGCAGGGCGGCGGTCAGGCGACACAGGCGGCTCCCTCGAACCTTCCGGCCCACTGGTGGCCGGATCGAACAAAGGACGCGTCCCGTCGTTGCTTGTGCTCCCGGGCTGGCCGGGGCTCGCGGCACGTGCGATGGCGTCAGAAAGCGCCCCGATCGGGCGCGGCGGGTGAAATAGGGTGTAGGGGCGGCGAAGTCCAGGGAAATTTGCAGGCCGCCCCCTGCGCCCGGCGCATATCGGCCGGGCGTTGCGCTCAGGTTCCGGAATCCCTTCGGCCGAGCAGGGCCAGGTACTCCCAGACCATGGTGGCGCCGGCGAGCGCGGTGATCTCGGCCTGGTCATAGGCCGGCGCGACCTCGACCAGGTCCATGCCGGCGAAGGCAACGCCACGCAGGCGCCGCAGGATGGCCTGGGCCTGCCAGCTCGCCAGCCCGCCGACCTCCGGCGTGCCGGTGCCGGGGGCGAAGGCGGGGTCCAGGCAGTCGATGTCGAAGGAGAGATAGGCCGGCGCGTTGCCGATCAACGCGCGGACCTGCGCGGCGACGGTGGCCGGGCCGGTCTCGTGCACGTCCTGCGCCGTCAGGATCGTGACGCCCTTGCCGATGGTCCAGTCCCACACCTCCCGCTGCATGGGCGAGCGGATGCCAAGCTGGATGGTGCGGCGCGGATCGATCAGCCCCTCCTCGATGGCGTGGAAGAACACCGCGCCATGCGAATAGCGCTGGCCGCAACTGTCGGGCCAGGTGTCGGGATGAGCGTCGAAATGCACGAGGCCCACCGGGCCGCCGAGCCGCTTCGTCAGCGCACGCAACAGCGGGAGCGTGACGCCATGCTCGCCGCCAAGCGCGACCAGGTGATTGATGACGGCAGCCTGGGATTCGATGACCGCGAGACTCGCCGGGATGTCGCCGAGCGCGATGGCGAAATCGCCGATGTCGGCGAGGTCCATCTCGGCCGGCTCCACCCAGTGCGCCGGATGCGCGCCGTCGATCAGCATGCGCGAGGCGGCACGGATGGCCCGCGGGCCGTCACGCGAGCCAGCACGATTGGTGGTGCCGAGATCGAGCGGCACGCCGGCGACCGCGAAGGCAGCACCGGGGTCGGTGCGGCGGACGGCGAGGAAGGTGGCGGGGGCGGCGAAGGAAGGGATGACGGACATGGGAGGGAAATTAGAAGGACTGGGGGAGGAGATGAACTCCTCCGCCAGACCCCCACCTCCTTTTTTTGGCACTTGGCGCGGGCGGGACCGGACAGCGAGGCGGCGAACCGTTGTCTGGTGGAGAAGGGGGCGCATACTCGGGCCAGATCCGGAGAGCAGCGAGATGACCGAGCCGATGCCCAAGCCCTTGTTCGACGCCAGGATGGACCAACTGGGGCTCAAGCTGACGGAAGTCGAGCGTGAAGGCATTCGCGCGGCCTCGCGGCACATCCTGGCCGCTGCGGAACGCGTGCGGACGAAGCGCGAGGTGAGCGTGGAACCGGCGACGATCTTCGCGCCGAAGGGGACCCAGCAGTGATTCCCGCGAGCATCGCCGAAGCGGCGAAACAGATCGCCGCGAAGCAGGTCTCGGCGGTTGAGCTGACCAAGGCGTGCCTCGAGCGCGCGCAGGCGCTCAATCCCACGCTGCACGCCTTCATCCGCTTCACCGAGGAGTCCGCGCTCGCGCAAGCGAAGGAGGCCGAGGCGCGGCAGATGAGCGGCACGCTGCGCGGGCCGCTCGACGGCATCCCGATCGCGCACAAGGACATCTACGAGACGGCGGGCGTGCCGACGACCGGGCATTCCCGCGTGCTGATCGATCACCTGCCGCAGCGCGATGCGGCGGTGGTGCGGCGATGGGCGGAAGCCGGGGCGGTGTCGCTGGGCAAGCTCGCGACGCATGAATTCGCCTGGGGTGGGCCCTCCTTCGACCTGCCCTGGCCGCCGGCGCGCAATCCGTGGAACCCGGAATACTTCACGGGCGGCTCGTCCTCGGGGACCGGCGCGGCGGTGGCGGCGGGGATCATCCTCGGCGGCACGGGGTCGGATACTGGCGGGTCCATCCGCGGGCCGGCTTCGCTGTGCGGCACGGCGGGGATCAAGCCGAGCTACGGCTTGTGCAGCCGGACCGGCGTGCTGCCGCTGGCGCACAGCCTGGACACCACGGGGCCGCTCGCGCGGACGACCGAGGATTGCGCGCTGCTGCTGGATGCGATGACGGGGTTCGATCCGTCGGATCCGTCCTCGGCGGATCGGCCGAAGCCCGATCTGCTGTCCGGCTTGCATGCGGGCGTGAAGGGGCTGCGGATCGGGGTGATCCGGCACTTCCATGAGGTGGATGTGACGGTGAGCCCGGCGATGGCGGCAGGAATCGCGCATGTGGCGGAGACGCTGCGCGGGCTCGGGGCCGAGATTCGGGAAGTGACCTTGCCGCCGCTGCAGGATTTCAACGCGGCGGGCTGGATCGTCCTGGCGGCCGAGGCCTTTGCGGTACACGAGGCCTGGCTCGCCACGCGCTATCGCGACTATGGCGAGTATCTGCGCGAGCGGCTGGTGGTGGCGTCGCTGATCTCGGCGGCCGACTACATCCAGGCGCAGCGGCGCCGGCGGGAGCTGTGCGAGGCGGTGGCGGCGGCGATGCGGGAATGCGACCTGCTGCTGACGGCGTCGCAGCCGGCGGAGGCGCGGCAGATCGCGCAGATCGGCAAGTGGTCCTCCTTCGAGGCGCCGAATTTCACCATCCCTTTCAACCTGACCGGCCAACCCGCGCTGAGCGTGGTGTCGGGCTTCGCCGAGAACGGGTTGCCGGTGGGTGCGCAGCTTGTGGGCCGCGTGTTCGAGGATGCGATGGTGCTGCGTGCCGGTCACGCCTACGAGCGCGCAGCCGCGTGGCTGGATCGGCGACCGGCCCTGTAACTGCCTTCGGAGCCAGACAACGGCTCGCGTATTCGCCGAACGCCCGGCCCCGGCGCCAAGTCCCCAAAAAAAGGAGGTGGGGGTCTGGGGGGGTCGCGGCACTGCCGCGACGTGAACTCCGCCCCCCAGTCTTTCTCATCCACCGCGCCCATGATCTTGATCCGCCCTCGCCATTGGATCGCGCGAAGCTGCGGCGCCAGATGTCGTCACGGAGCAAGGGGAGCCCTGCCATGACTGTCGATCCTGGAATGCGCATCGGCCATGTCCATCTCAAGGTCGCCGACATCGAGCGAGCGTTGCGCTTCTGGCGGGACGTGGTCGGGCTCGAGGAGCAGGCGCGTTATGGCAACCAGGCGGTGTTCCTCTCCGCCGGCGGGTATCACCACCACATTGCGCTGAACACCTGGGACAGCCTGGGCGGCAGCCCGCCGGCGCCGGGCACCACGGGGCTGTACCACGTGGCGCTGTTGTATCCCTCGCGGAAGGCGCTGGCGGTGGCGCTGAGGCGGGTGGTGCAGGCGGGGGTGCCGCTGGAGGGCGCCTCGGACCATGGGGTGTCCGAGGCGGTGTATCTGCGCGATCCGGACGGGAATGGGGTGGAGCTGTACCGGGACCGGGCGCGAGAGGAGTGGCCGCGCAATCCGGACGGGTCGCTCGGGATGTTCACCCGCCGGCTGGATGTGGGGGCGTTGCTGGCCGAGGCGGCGCCGGCGGCCGCGGCCTGACAGGCGGGGCGATCCGGGCTACACCCCGGGCCGCCCCGATCCCATTTCAGGTGCCATGGATATCACGACCGAGGCGCGCGGCATCGCGCGGCAGGCGGCGCGGCGGCGCAGCTTTGCGATCATCGCCCATCCGGACGCCGGCAAGACCACCTTGACCGAGAAGCTGCTGCTGCGCGGCGGCGCGATCCAGTTGGCGGGGGCGGTGCGGGCGAAGGGGCAGGCGCGGCGCACGCGCTCCGACTGGATGAAGATCGAGCAGGATCGCGGCATTTCGGTCGCGACCAGCGTGATGACCTTCGAGCGCGACGGGGTGGTGTTCAACCTGCTCGATACGCCGGGCCACGAGGATTTTTCCGAGGACACCTATCGCACACTGACGGCGGTGGATGCGGCGGTGATGGTGCTGGATGCGGCGAAGGGCATCGAGGCGCAGACGCGCAAGCTGTTCGAGGTGTGCCGGCTGCGCGACATCCCGATCCTCACCTTCGTCAACAAGATGGATCGCGAATCGCGCGATCCCTTCGACCTGATCGACGAGATCGAGAAGACGCTGGCGCTGGATGCCTCGCCGGTGGCGTGGCCGGTGGGGCGGGCGGCGGAGTTCGCCGGCACCTATGATCTGCTGGAGAACCGCTTCCTGCCGGTGGATGCGACCGAGGCGGAGGGGGTGGCGCTGGCGGGGGTGGAGGATTCCCGGCTGGATGCGCTGGTGGGGGCGGAGCGCGCGGCGGCCTTGCGCGAGGAGGCGGGGCTGGCGCTGGCGGCCTGCCCGGAATTCGATCTCGACTCCTTCCGCGCGGGGCATCTGACGCCGGTGTTCTTCGGCAGCGCGCTGCGCGATTTCGGGGTGGGGCATCTCTTGGACGGGCTGGCGCGCTATGCGCCGCCGCCAGGGGCACGCGCGGCGGATGCGCGGGTGGTGGAGCCGGGCGAGGACCGGCTGACCGGCTTCGTCTTCAAGGTCCAGGCCAATATGGACCCGAACCACCGCGACCGCGTGGCCTTCGTGCGGCTGTGCTCGGGGAAGCTGGTGAAGGGGATGAAGCTGAAGCAGGTGCGCACGGGCAAGCAGGTGCCGGTGAATGCGCCGCTGTTCTTCTTCGCCAAGGACCGCCAGGTGGCGGAGGAGGCCTGGCCGGGGGACGTGGTGGGGGTCGCCAATCACGGCATCCTGCGCATCGGCGACACGCTGACGGAAGGCGAGGAGATCAATTTCCGCGGGGTGCCGAGCTTCGCGCCGGAGATCCTGCGGCATGTCCGGCTGGACGACCCGATGCTGGCGAAGAAGCTGCGCACGGCTCTTGCGCAATTGGCGGAAGAGGGCGTGGTGCAGCTGTTCCGGCCGCTCGATGGCTCGGCGCCGGTGGTCGGCGTGGTCGGCCAGCTGCAGCTCGACGTGCTGCAGAGCCGGCTGAAGGTGGAGTACGGCGTGCCGGCGGGCTTCGACGCCACGCCGTGGAACATCATGCGCTGGGTCGCGGGCGAGGACCGCGCCGCGCTGGATCGCTTCGTCGCCGAGAATCGCCGCGACATCGCCGAGGACCATGACGGGGAGAAGGTGGTGTTCTTCACCTCCGACTGGCGGCGGGCGCGGGCGGCCGAGGAGTGGCCGATGCTGCGCTTCACCCAGCTGCGCGAGCAGCACGGGCTGGGGTGAGGGGAGGCCGCGGCCTCCCCCTTTGCCCGGACCCCTCAGACGGCGGTCTTGAGGACCTTGGAGGCCTTGAAGCGCACGGTCTTGCCGGCCTTGATCTTCACCGGCTCCCCGGTGCGCGGGTTGAGACCCTTGCGCGCCTTGGTCTTCACGACGCGGAAGGTGCCGAAGCTCGGCAGGGTGAAACCGCCTTCCTTCTTCAGCTGCTTGACGATCGCCTCCATGAGGTCGGTCGCGGCGCGGTTGGCGGCGACCGCCGTGAGGCCAGCGGAGTCCTGGAGGACATCCGCCATGAACTTCTTCGACATCGACGATTCCTTGCAGAGTTCGGGCGCGGCTGTTTAGGGGCAGACGCGGCAAAGGAGAAGCAAGAAATCGCGAATCGCCGCTTCTGCCCTACATCGTGGCGAAGTGGCGGAGCATCCGGTCGGCGTCGGGCTCGCGCCCGGTGAACAGGCGGAAGGCGCCGACCGCCTGAAACACCGCCATCCCGCCGCCGTCCAGGGTGCGGCAGCCGATGGCGCGGGCGGCGCGGAGCAGCGCGGTCTCCAGCGGGAAATAGACGATGTCGGCGACCCAGTGCGCCGGGCGCAGCAGGGCGGTGGGGAGCGGCGTGCCGGGGTATTTCGCCATGCCGATCGGGGTGCAGTTGACGATGCCGTCGGCGGCTTCGGTGGCGGCGGCGAGGTCGATGCCCGCAGTCGCGCGGCCGGCGCCGAATCGGGCGGAGAGCGCGGCGGCGAGATCGGCGGCGCGGGCGGCGTCGGTGTCGAACAGGGTGAGGGTGCCGGCGCCGAGGGTCAGCACCGCATGGGCGACGGCGGCGCCCGCGCCGCCGGCGCCGAGCTGCACGACGCGATCGCGCCCGGCATCGGGGAGGAAGCGGCGGAAGCTTTCGGCAAAGCCTGACCAGTCGGTGTTGTGGCCGATTCGCCTGCCGCCGCGCAGCACCACGGTGTTCACCGCGCCGAGCGCGCTTGCATCGTCCGACAGCGCGTCGAGCAGGGGGATCACCGCCTGCTTGCAGGGATGGGTGATGTTGAGCCCGTCGAAGCCCATGCGCTCGGCGGCGGCGAGGAGCTCGGGCAGCGCCTCGGGGCCGAGACGGAGGGCCTCGAGGTCGATCAGCTTGTAGATGGCGCGCAGGCCCTGTTCGGCGCCTTCGCGTTCGTGCATCGCGGGAGTGCGGGAGGCGGCGATGCCGCTGCCGATCAGGCCGGCGAGATAGGCGGGCTGGGAATCCCAGGACATGGCGGGCGTCTCCTCGGCTAGGCTAGGCCGGCCCGGGGCGGTGGCGGGGCGCAAATTCCGGCTTGCGCGGTTAATGTACTATCTGGTACGTACACGTCAACGCAGATCGCACCCGGCGCCGACCGGGCGCTGCGGCCCGACAACGGAGGAACGGACATGCCCCTTTCGCGACGTGGCTTCTCTGGCGCGGCCTTCGGCCTGCTGGCCGGTGCCGGATTCGGTGTGCGCCAGGCGGCGGCGCAGCGCGCGGCGCAGGCGCAGACGGCGGAGGCCTATCCCGGCACGCGGCCGGTCACGGTGGTGGTCGCCTGGGCGCCGGGCGGCTCGACCGACTTCGTCGCGCGCGTCATCGCGCAGCAGATGTCGAAGGAGCTCAACGGCAATGTCGTGGTGGACAACCGGCCGGGCGCTTCGGGGACGATCGGCCACGCCTCGGTGGCGCGCGCGCGGCCGGATGGCTACACGCTGCTGCTCGGGGTGAATTCCACCTACGCCATGGCGCGGCACCTGTTCCCGCAGCGCGGCTATGACGACGACCGCGCCTACGCGCCGGTGGGGCGGATCGCCATCTCGCCGATCTTCCTCTGCGTCAATCCGCGGCTCGGCGTGCGCGACATCGCGGGTTTCGTGGCAAAGGCGAAGGCCGAGCCGGGCAAGATGAGCTACGCCTCCTCCGGCGCCGGCTCCTCCGCCCATCTCGCGACCGAGCTCTTCCTGCGCAGCGCGGGCATCGATGTGCAGAACGTGACCTATCGCGGCGGCGCACCGGCGGTGCAGGCGCTGATCACAGGCGAGGTGGAGATGGCCTTCGTTGATGCGGTGACGGCGCTGCCGCTGATGGCCACCAACCAGATCGTGGCGCTCGGGGTCTCGACGAAGGAGCGCAACCCGCTGGCGCCGAACGTGCCGACCATCGCGGAATCCGGCTTCCCCGGCTACGAGGCGACCAGCGATTTCGCGCTGCTCGCGCCGGCCGGCACGCCGGAGCCGATCATCCGCCGGCTGCACACGGCGATGATCGCCTCGCTCGGCAACGCCGAGGTGATCGAGCGGCTGCGGCAGAACTCGATCATCCCGACGCCGGGCGGCCCCGAGGAGTTCCCCGCCTATCTCGCCGCGGAAAGCGCGAAATGGGGCGACGTGATCCGCACCCGCGGCATCACGCTGGAGTAGGCTGCGGCAGGCGGCGCGGGCGCCACGGCCGCGCCGCCGCTTCGCTTTGGGGAGAAGGAGCGGCATGTCCACGCCCTGCATCATCTCGGTCGCCATCACCGGCTCGGTTCCGCGCAAGAAGGACAACCCGGCGCTGCCGGTGACGGTCGCCGAGCAGGTGGAATCCACCCACGCCGCCTACGAGGCGGGCGCGGCGCTCGTGCATGTGCATGTGCGCAACGCGGACGAGACGCCCTCCAGCGATCCGGAGAAATTCGCCGCCTACCAGGAGGGCGTGCGCAAGCACTGCCCGGACATCATCGTGCAGTTCTCGACCGGCGGGCGCGGCCGCGCGCTCGAGCAGCGCGGATCGATGCTGTACCTCAAGCCGGACATGGCCTCGCTGGCGACAGGGTCGGTGAATTTCCCGACCATCGTCTACGAGAACCCGCCGGATTTCGTGCGTACGCTGGCGACCAGCATGCGCGATCTCGGCATCAAGCCGGAGATCGAGGTGTTCGACCTCGCCATGCTCTACAACACCGCGGACCTGGTCGCCGAGGGCCTGATCCTGCCGCCGCCGCATGTGCAATTCGTGTTCGGCGTGAAGCACGCCCTGCCGGCACGGCGCGACATACTGGAATTCGAGGTCGCCAAGCTCCGGGAGCTGCTGCCCGGCGCGACATGGACCGCCGCCGGCATCGGGCGGAACCAGCTCGAGGTGAATCACTGGGCGCTGGAGATGGGCGGCCACTGCCGCACCGGGCTCGAGGACAACATCCGCTGGGACAAGTCCACGCTCGCCGAGAGCAACGCGCATCTGGTCAGGCGTGTCGCCGATCTCTGCGGCCAGTACGGCCGGCCGGTCGCCAGCGCGAAACAGGCCCGCGCCATGCTCGGCCTGCAACAAGCGTAAGCCGGAGGGTTCCGCCGCCATGATGCCCGACAGCGAGTTCTTCCAGCGCGACCGCGCGGTCCATCCGCCGGCGATGACGCCGATCTACAAGACCAGCGTGCTGCGTTCCCCTCGCCTGTCGCTATGGTCGCTGCAGAACTCGCTGTCCGAGGTGACGGGGCCGGTCTTCGGGCGCGAGGAGCTCGGACCGCTCGACAACGACCTGCTGCGCAACTACGCCAAGTCCGGCGACCCCGTCGGCGAGCGCATCATCCTGCATGGCCGCCTGCTGGACGAGAGCGGGCGGCCGGTTCCCGGCGCGCTGGTGGAGATGTGGCAGGCGAATGCCGGCGGCCGCTACAGGCACCGCAACGACACCTACCTCGCGCCGGTGGACCCGAATTTCGGCGGCTGCGGCCGCGCCATCACCGACGTCGAAGGAAGCTGGTTCTTCCGCACGGTGAAGCCGGGCCCCTACCCCTTCCGCAACCGCGTGAACGACTGGCGGCCGGCGCATATCCACTTCTCGCTGTTCGGCAGCGGCTTCGTGCAACGCCTCATCACGCAAATGTACTTCGAAGGCGATCCGCTGATCCCGCGCGACGCCATCCTCGCCACCATTCCCGACCCCGCCGCGCGGGAGCGCCTGGTGGCGAGGCTCGACCTCAACGCCTCCGTGCCGCTCGACACCCTCGCCTACCGCTGGGACATCGTGCTGCGCGGCCGCCGCCAGACGCTGTTCGAGAACAAGCTGCAGGGGAGCTGACGCGATGACCGACACCACCTTGCAGGAAACCCCCTCCCAGACCGCGGGCCCCTACGTCCATATCGGCCTGATCCCGCAGCAGGCTGGCTTCGACATATTCGAGAACAACCTCGGCACGTCGATGCTCGCGCCCGACACCAAGGGCGAGCGCATCCGCATCGAAGGCCGCATCTTCGATGGCGCGGGCAGCCTGGTGCGCGACGCGCTGGTGGAGATCTGGCAGGCCAACGCCGCCGGCCGCTACAACCACCCCGCCGACCGCCAGGAGGACAAGCCGATCGACCCCGCCTTCCGCGGCTGGGGCCGCACCGGCACCGATTTCGCGACCGGCGTCTTCGCCTTCGACACCATCAAGCCCGGCGCGGTGGTGGGCCGCCGCGGCTTCAAGCCGATGGCGCCACACGTGTCGCTCTGGATCGTCGCGCGCGGCATCAACATAGGGTTGTCCACGCGGATGTATTTCGGCGACGAGGAGGCCGCGAATGCGGCCGACCCCGTGCTGAACATCATCGAACAGGCAGAGCGGCGGAAGACGCTGATCGCGCCGCGCTCCGTGCGCGATGGGCGCGTCGTCTATACGTTTGATATCAGGCTGCAGGGCGAGGGCGAGACGGTGTTCTTTGATGTCTGAGGTTGGACACTGGGGCGGGAGTGAACTCCCGCCCCAGACCCCACCCTCCTTTTTTTGATGAATGGAGAACCATGACGAACTCCGTTCTCAACGAGACAACGCCAAGGCTGCTGAGAGTGCGGATGCAGCAAGCGCCAAGTAGCCAAAAAAAGGAGGGATGGGGTCTGGGGAAGGGAGTTCACTCCCTTCCCCAGTTCCTCGGCACGCCATGAAGCGCTCCATCGCCACCGTCTGCCTCTCCGGCACCCTCCCCGACAAGCTCGAGGCCGCCGCGGCTGCGGGCTTCAACGCCGTCGAGATCTTCGAGAACGACCTGCTCGGCTTCGAGGGCTCGGCGCGCGATGCCGGGCGGCTCTGCGCCGATCTCGGGCTGGAGATCGCGATCTATCAGCCCTTCCGCGACTTCGAGGCGATGCCGGATCCGCAGCGCGGCCGCAATCTGGATCGCGCGGAGCGGAAGTTCGACACCATGCAGGCGATGGGCGCCGAGCTGGTTCTGGTGTGCAGCAACACCCAGGAAGCGGCGCTGCCGGAGCCGGAGCGCGCGGCGGACGACCTGCGCGAGATGGCGGAGCGCGCGGCGAAGCGCGGGCTGCGGGTGGGGTATGAGGCGCTGGCCTGGGGTAAGCATGTCAGCCGATGGCGACAGGCCTGGGACATCGTGAAGCGCGCCGATCATCCGGCGCTCGGCCTGATTCTCGACAGCTTCCATACGCTCGCGCTCGGGGATGATCTCGCCGGTCTGGCGCAGACCGTGCCGGCGGAGAAGCTGTTCTTCCTGCAGCTCGCCGATGCGCCGCGGCTCAGCATGGATCCGCTGTCCTGGAGCCGGCATTTCCGGAGCTTTCCCGGGCAGGGCGAACTGCCGGTCGCGGCGTTCCTGCGGGAGACGCTGGCGGCGGGGTATGGCGGGCCGATCTCGCTCGAGGTGTTCAACGACGAATTCCGCGCCGCGCCGGCGCGCCGCATCGCGCGCGACGCGCTGCGCAGCCTGGTGTTCCTGGAGGAGCAGGCGGGTGTCGCGTCGCTGCCGGCCATGCCGGTGCTCTCCGGCATCGAGTTCGTCGAGTTCGCGGTCGACGAGGCGGCGAAGGAGGAGCTCGGGCGGTTCCTCAACACGCTCGGCTTCGCGCGGGCGGGGCGGCATCGCTCCAAGGCCGTCGAGTGGTGGCGGCAGGGCGGCGCGCATGTCGTGCTGAACGCGGAGCCGGACAGCGCGGCATCGGAGCGGTTCGAGCTGCTCGGGCCGTGTGTCTGCGCCATGGCGTTCGGGGTGGATGATCCGGCGCGGCTGGTGGCGCGGGCCGAGGCGCTGCTCTGCCCCGTCTGGCACGAGCGGCTGGGCGAGGGCGAGCGCAACATCCCGGCGATCCGCGCGCCGGACGGCACGCTCGTGTATCTGGTGGAAGCGCCGAAGCCGGGGCTGCGGCCGATCTGGGAGGATGACTTCCATCTCGAGAACAGGTCGCCGCCGCCGCCGGGGCCCTTCATCGGCATCGACCATGTCGCGCAGGCGCTGGCGCCGGGGCTGATGGACAGCTTCGTGCTGTTCTACCGCGCGCTGTTCGGCCTGCGGCCCGATGCGCCCTGGGAGCTGCCGGATCCCTATGGCCTGGTGCAGAGCCGTGCCTTCGAGAGCGGCGACGGCTCCGTGCGGCTGCCGCTGAACGTCTCGGAGAGCGGGCGGACGGGGACCGGGCGCTTCGTCTCCGCCTTCGCCGGCGCCGGGGTGCACCACATCGCCTTCGCGACCATGGATGCGGCGGCCGCGGTGGATTCGGCCGCCGCCTCGGGTGCGCCGCTGCTCGACATCCCGGAGAATTACTACGAGGACCTCGGCGCGCGCTTCGGGCTGGAGGATGTGGAGCTCGCCGCGTTGCAGCGGCGCCACCTGCTCTATGATCGCGAGCCGGGCGGCGGCGTGTTCCGCCATGCCTACACCCATCCCTTCCGCGACCGCTTCTTCCTCGAGATCGCGGAGCGCAGCGGCTTCTATGCCGGGTTCGGCGCGGCGAACGCCGCGGTGCGGATGGCGGCGCAGCGGCGGCATCGCGGCTGAACGCGGCGCTTGCGCGCGATGCGCAAGCCCAGCACCCTGCGGCGCAGCGGAATCCAGGGGGTGGGGACATGCGCTATCGCGTTTCGCGCCGCGCGGCGCTGGGGCTTGCGGCGGGGCCGCTGCTGGTTGCCGTGCCGGGCGCGCGCGCCTCGGCGCAGCGGCTGGACCGCGTCTCCTACGTCACCAATTGGCGCGCCCAGGCGGAGCATGGCGGCTTCTACCAGGCCGTCGCCGCCGGCCTCTATCGCGCCAAGGGGCTGGAGGTGGAGCTGCGCGCGGGCGGGCCGCAGCTGAACCCGAGCCAGCTGCTGCTCGGCGGCCGCGTGGACATGGCGATGTCCAACGGCATCGAGGCGCTCTACTTCGTGCAGCAGAACATCCCCTTCCTCTGCATCGGCGCGATCTTCCAGAAGGACATGCAGGTGCTGATCGCGCATCCCGGCACCGGCCTGCGCGGCTTCGAGGATTTGCGCCTCCGCCCGCTGCTGATCGGCACCCAGGCGCGCGCCACCTGGTGGCCCTTCATTCGCGACAAGTACGGCCTGCGCGACGAGCAGGTGCGGCCCTACACCTTCAACCTGCAGCCCTTCCTCGCCGACCGCCAGGTGATCCAGCAAGGCTATCTCGGCAGCGAGCCCTTCTCCATCCGCCAGGCCGGCGTCAATCCCGACACGCTGCTGATCCATGATGCGGGCTTCGAGAATTACGGCACCACGATCATGATCGGGCGCGAGACCATGGCGCAGAAGCGCGAGGTGATCCAACGCTTCGTCGACGCCTCGCTGGAAGGCTGGGACCAGTATCTGAAAGGCTCCGCCGGCGGCTTCGACACCGCGGCGGCGAACGCGCTGATCAAGCGCGACAACCCGGAGATGGGCGACGATCTCATCGCCTATGGCACGCGCATGATGAACGAGGCCGGCATCGTGCGCTCCGGCGACGCGCTGACGCTCGGCATCGGCGCGATGACCGATGCACGCTGGGAAGGTTTCGCGAGGACCTGCGCGCAGATTGGCGTGATCCCGCGCGATCTCGACTGGAAGCGCGCCTACAGCCTCGACTTCGTCAACAAGGGCATCGGCAAGGCGTAGTCCACGGTCGCGGCACTGACCTGCAAACATCATCGACATCGCGTCCACGTTTGTTGAGGGTGCGGCGGTGCCTGTGATGGGTTTTGGCGCGATCTCCTCCGTCAGGGATTCGACGCCATGTCCGAAAGCGTCTCCGACGCTGGCGCTGCCAGCTTCGATTCCGGCTCCTTCGATGCCGGCAGCTTCGATACAGGCAGTTTCGATATAGGCGGTTTCGATTCCGGTCTCGACACCGGTCTCGACACTGGGCTCGACACTGGGCTCGACACTGGGCTCGATCTCGGCGATCCGCTCGGCAGCAGCTTCGATACCGACCTCGATCTCGCCGATCCGCTGGACAGCAGCCTCGATTTCGATCCGTTCGACATCGGCCTGGATCTTTCCGATCCGATCGGCATCTCGGATCCGCTCGGCCTCGGCGATCCGCTTGGCACGACGTCCTTCGACAGTTTCGATCCGCTCGGCGATCCGCTGACGGGTCTTGACAGCCCGATCGGCTTCGACACGCCCGCGCCGCTCGATCCCGCGCCGATCGACGTCTTCGCGCCGCCGGCGCCGGTCGTCTCGGATCCGATCGGCCTGCCGACGGACAGCTTCACGCCGATCGACATCGGCACGCCCGCGATCGACATCGCGCCGGTCGAGCCCGCGCCTGTCACGCCGGTCGAGGCCGCGCCGCTCGACCCGGTCGTCGCACCGCCCACCGACATCGCGCCGGTCGAGGCCGTCCCGGTCCCGCCGGTCGAGACCGCGCCGCTCGACCCGATCGTCGCCCCGCCCATGGACGTCGCGCCGGTCGAAGCCGTCCCGGTCCCGCCGGTCGAGGCCGCGCCGCTGCCGCCGCCCGCCGAGACCGCCGCAGTGCCGCCGACCGAGGTCACGCCGCTCGAACCCGCGCCGGTCCTGCCTGTCGAATCCGCGCCGCTGCCCCCGATCGAAGTGGCACAGGCCAATCCCCCCGTGACCGTGCCGGCGCAGGCGGACGGCCTGCCCACCGCTCTCGCCGGCGCGACCGCCATCGCCCGCCCCTGGGCCGGGCCGGTCACCGTCACCGGCGAGGCGCTGTCGCTCGATGCCCTGGGCGCCGGGCTGCTCGGCACCGCGGCGCGCGCCATCCCGGCGATCGGCGGCTTCATCGCCGGCATGTGGCCCAGCAGCGCCATGCCGGAGCCGGTCACCGGCTCGCTGCCGGACCGTCCCGGCATCGGCTACACGCTGAACATGGACGAGGGCCACCTCGACCTCTTCCGCCAGGACGCCACCGGCCGTCGCTACGAGGAAGTCACCTCGCTGCGCATGGGCGAGAATGGCGCCCTGGTCGCGCCGGACGGGCGCACCCTGGGCACGCTCAACCCCGGCGGCGGCTTTACGGTGGATATCGACACCATCCTCGCCGGCCCGCAGGCGGCGCCGATGACCCAGGCGCCGGAAATGCCCAACGTCCTGCCCGGCCCGCCGGCCGAGCCGCTGCCCGCGCCCCCGCCGGAAGTGTTCCCGGAGGCGCCGCCGCTTCCCACCACCGAGGTCCTCCCGCAGGCCGACCCGCTTCCCACCATCCTGCCCGGCCCGCCCGCCGAGCCCCTGCCGCCGCCGCCGCCAGAGGTCTTCCCGATCGCGCCGGAGCAGGGACCGACCGTGCTGCCGAGCACCAACATCCAGAGCTACCCGGATTTCCCGAGCTTCAACGATCCCGCCAACAGCCCGGCACCCAACACGACCTACCAGTTCGGCAACTACAGCTGGACCACCGACGGGCTCGGCCGGACGGTCGAAGCCGGCGGCCAGGTCTCCACGCTGCCCTTCGGCCGCAACGACCCCGAGCTGCAGCGCCAGATCGGGCACGAAGGCGCCCCCACCGATGTCGGCTTCCACCTGATCGGCGACGCCATCGGCGGCCCGACCGTGCGGCTCAACGTGGTGCCGGGGAACGGCTTCCGGCTCAGCGAGGACGCGCCCAACATCAACCAGGGCCCCTACAAGGTGTTCGAGAACCAGGTGCGCGCCCTGGCCCAGGACCCGGCCAACACGGTAGAGGTGCGCGTCCGGCCCGAATATGATGCCGGCAACGTGACCACGCGACCCGACCGGTTCCAGGCCGCCTACCGCGTCAATGGCGGCGACTGGATCGAGCGCGAGATTCCGAACCCGCGATAGGATCGGCCGATGAACCCGCAGATCGCCCAGGCACAGGACAACATCGTGCGCGCACTCGCCGCCGCGATCCGCGAGCCTTGGGAGCGGATCGTGGTGAACTACGAGATCGGCGAGTCCGAGGGGCTGGAAGTCGAGGACCGGCGCGGCTTCTACCTCGCGCGCAACGCCGATGGCGCGCTGCGCAAGGGACAGTGGGACTGGTCGCCGCCGCTGCGCGCGGCGTTCCGGGCACTGCGCGAGGCGATGGCAGCCGGGGGCGGCGACCGCTGGGGGACCGCCGACCTGGTGGTGGATCCCACCGGCAAGTACCGCTTCAACTTCGATTACGGGCCGCCACGGCGAATCAACGGGGTGTTCGACGACACCTCGATGGGGCGGTTCGACCGGTATCTCGAAGAGTACGCGGCGAATCCGGCGCCGCTTTAGTGGGGGCGGAGAGAACTCCGCCTCCACACCCCCACCTCCTTTTTCTGGCTATTTGGTTCTAGCTCCTCCCGCACTCTCGGGCGCCGCAGCGTTGTCGGGCTGAGAACGGAGCTCGCCGCTTTCCCATTGGCCAAAAAAAGGAGGTGGGGGGTCTGGGGGGCGGAGTTCATCTCCGCCCCCCAGCCTTCTTCGAACACGTACACCGCGAACGGTGCGGCGGCTGAGAGTGCGGGAAGGGTTGCACGTGCAATCACCGCGGCCGATCCTGGGCGGATGGGGACGACACGAGGCGCGGTGCCAGGCGCCATGGGCGCGGGCTGACGCGGCGGATGCAGCTGGTCAGCCTGGCCGGCGTCGAGAAGCGCTTCGCCAATGGCGTGCTGGCGCTGGAGGGCGTGGACCTCGCCGTCGAAGCGGGGGAGTTCCTGGCGCTGCTGGGGCCCTCGGGCTGCGGCAAATCCACCCTGCTGCGCATCGTCGCGGGGCTGACGGCGCCGAGCGCCGGACGGGTCACCTGGCGCCAGGCGCGGCACGATGTCGGCTTCGTGTTTCAGGACCCGACCCTGATGCCGTGGTCCGACGCGCTGTCCAATGTGCGGCTGCCCTTGCGTCTCGCCGGGGTGAGCCGCGCGGAAGGCGAGGCGCGCGCGGCGGAGGCGCTGCGCAAGGTCGGGCTGGCGGGCTTCGAGCATGTCCGGCCGCGGGAGCTCTCGGGCGGGATGCGCATGCGCGTATCCATCGCGCGGGCGCTGGTGACGCGGCCCTCGCTGCTGCTGATGGACGAGCCCTTCGCGGCGCTGGATGAGATCACGCGCCACCGCCTGAACGACGACCTGCGTGCGCTATGGGCGGAGAGCGGCGTGACGGTGCTGTTCGTGACGCATTCGGTGTTCGAGAGCGCGTATCTCGCCTCACGCGTGGTGGTGATGGCGGCACGGCCGGGGCGCGTCGTGGCGGAGCTGCCGGCGGCGCTGCGAGTGCCGGAGTTCCGCACCTCGGCGGAGTATGCGGCCGTGTGCCGCGCGGCGTCGGCGGCGCTGGAACGGGCGATGGCGGCGTGAGCGGGGGTTGGATGCTTGCCTCAGGGCGCCATCGACCGCTGCGCGACGCCGATGCGGCGCATGGCGCGATGCGCATGCGCCGCATGCCGGCGCTGCGAGATGGCGCGGCGCCGGCATGAGCGGTCCCGCGCCGCCGCGGCCCGAAGCCTTCACGCCGGCGCTGCGCGTCCTGTCGGCCGTGGCGCCGGCGCTGGTGGGGATCGCGTTCCTCGCGGCGTGGGAGGCGGCGGTGCGGTGGTTCGCGGTGCCGCCCTACATCCTGCCGGGGCCGGTCGCGATCGCGCAGGCGCTGGTGGCGGATTGGGGGCTGCTGTCGCGTTCGCTGCTGGTGACGCTGAAGGTGGCGGGGCTGGCGCTGCTCGCCGCGGTGACGGTGGGCGGATTGCTCGCGGTCCTGTTCGCGCAGTCGCGCTGGGTGGAGCGGGCGCTGTTTCCTTATGCGGTGGTGCTGCAGGTCACGCCGATCGTCGCGATCGCGCCGCTGATCCTGATCTGGGTGGACAATGTGCTGCTGGCGTTGCTGGTGTGCGCCTGGATCGTCGCGTTCTTTCCGATCCTGTCGAATACCGTGCTCGGGCTGCACAGCGCGGACCGCAATCTCGAGGACCTGTTCCGGCTGCATGGCGCGACGCGCTGGCAGGTGCTGTGGCTGCTGCGGCTGCCTTCGGCGCTGCCCTATTTCCTGGCGGGGCTGCGGGTGGCCGGCGGGTTGGCGCTGATCGGCGCGGTGGTGGCGGAGTTCGTCGCGGGCGTGGGCGGCACCGGATCGGGGCTGGCGTTCCGGATCCTGGAAGCGTCCTTCCAGCTACGGATTCCGCGCATGTTCGCTGCGCTGGCGCTGATCTCGGTGTGCGGCATCGCGATCTTCGCGTTGCTCGGCCTGGTGCAGCATCTCGCGCTCCGCCATTGGCACGAGAGCGCGCTACGCCGCGACGGCTGAACCTGTCAGCCCGCGCCAAGTGCCAAAAAAAGGAGGGAGAGGGGGTCTGGGGGAGAGGGAGTTCATCTCCCTCTCCCCCAGTCCTTCAGCGGCGCAGGCCGAGCCGCCCGATCAGGCCCTCGTACCGCTTCGCGTCCTTCCGCTTCAGGTAGTCGAGCAGTCCGCGGCGCTGCCCCACCAGCACCAGCAGCCCGCGCCGCGAGTGGAAGTCCTTCGCGTGGGTCTTGAGGTGCTCGGTGAGGTTGGAGATGCGCTCGGAGAGCAGGGCGACCTGCACTTCGGGGCTGCCGGTGTCGCCGGCCTTGGTCGCGTATTCCTTGATGAGCGTCGTGCGGCGCTCGGCGGTGATCGACATCGGGAAACTCCGTGGTTGGGCCGACCGATTCAGACCTCCGCGCCTGCGGCGCTTCAGTCATCGGACGGCAGGGTTGTCGCCCTGGACCAGCCACCGCTCCGGCTTGAGCAAGCCGTCCTCGAGCCGGCAGAGGCCCATCAGGCGCCCCCCCGCCATCGCCCTGGCCAGGCCCCCAGCGGGGTCGGCCTCGCGCGGAACCCGGCCCATCAGATCGACCAGCGAGAGGGGCTGGCCGAAGGACAGGCGGGCGGCCTCGGCTTCCGTGAGGGCCAGCGCCGGGATGTCGTCCAGCGCGGTCGTCACCGGGAGCAGGAGGTCCGGGGAAGGGGGCGGGGTATCGCCGGAAACGGCGATGCTGTCCAGCGGCACGGCCATGTTTTCGTGGAAGGGGCCGACCCGCATGCGGCGCAGGGCGGCGATGTGGCCGAGCGAGCCGGCGGCGCGGGCGAGATCGCGGGCCAGGCTGCGCATGTAGACGCCCTTGCCGGATTCGACATGGAACACCGCCGTATCGGCGTCCGGCCGCGCGATGAGCTCGAAGCGGTCCACCCGGGCGGGGCGGGCTTCGAGCGCCACGGCCTGGCCGGCGCGGGCGAGGTCGTAGGCGCGCTCGCCGGCGATCTTCACCGCGGAATAGGCGGGCGGGATCTGCAGGATGTCGCCGATGAAGGCCGGCAAGGCGGCGCGGATCTGGTCGTCCGTGGGCCGCGCGTCGGTGGTGCCGATCACCGCCCCGTCGGCGTCGTCGCTGTCGCGCGCCTCGCCGAAGCGCAGCGTGAAGCGGTAGGCCTTGGTGCCGTCCATGACATAGGGGACGGTCTTGGTGGCGGCACCGAAGGCGATCGGCAGCACGCCGGTGGCGAGCGGGTCCAGCGTGCCGCCATGGCCGCATTTCTGGGCCTGGAAGGCGCGCTTGCAGAGGGTGACGACGTCGGTGGAGCCGATGCCGCTGGGCTTGTCGATGATGAGCCAGCCATCGAGCGGCCGGCCGCGGGGCTTGCGGTGGCCATGGCGGGCGGGGCGGTTCATCCGGGGTCCCTTCGGGGCGTCGGCGCGGTCTAGCATGGGCATGGGGGCGGGCGGAGGGCTCGCGATGGCGGCGGAGGACGGGGAGGAGGACCGGGAGCATCCCGGGTGGCTGCGGGTATCGATGGCGCTGATGGTGCTGGGCTTCGGCGGCTGGCTCGGCTGGGCGATCGGCGGCGTGGCGGGGGTGATCGCGGCGATGGTGGTGAGCGTGCCGCTGGCGCTGTTCGCGCTGGCGGCGCCGGGGGCCTTCGTGGCGTTGGCCTCGCTGCTCAGCCTGTTCAGCTGCTGAGGTCGGGCGGCACCGCTCGCGGGTGGCCGTGCTCGTCGAGGGCGACGAAGGTGAAGACCGCCTCGGTGACGCGGGAGGCGTCCTCGGCGCCGCGGTCCCGCCGCCAGGCCTCCACCTGGACCTTGATGGAGCTGCGGCCGACGCCGACCACGCGGCCGTAAAGGCTGACCTCGTCGCCGACCTTCACCGGGCGCAGGAAGGCCATGCCCTCCACCGCGACGGTGGCGACGCGGCCGCGCGCGCGCCGGAACGCGGCGGTGGCGCCGGCCTGGTCCATATGCGCGAGCAGCCAGCCCCCGAAGATGTCGCCGGCGGGGTTGGTGTCGGCCGGCATGGCGATGACGCGGATCTGCGGGGGCTCGTCCGGCGGCTGTTCGGCCGTCATTCCTCGTCCTCGGTCTTCTGGGCGAGGTCGCGGGCGACCTCGGGTTGACGGAGCGCGGCGTCGATGCGCATGGCGTAGTCCAGGGCGGTATCCGGCTGGAAGTGCAATTCGGGGGCGAATTTCAGCCGCACCGCGCGCGCGACCTGGGCGCGCAGATAGGGCGCGGCGCGCTTGAGGGCGGCGAATTGCGCATCCGGCAATTGCTGGCCGAGGCCGCTGACGAAGGCGGTCATGTGCTTGAGGTCGGGCGAGGCACGCACCTCGGTGACGGTGACATGCGCATCGGCGAGCTCCGGATCGCGGAATTCGCTACGCGCGAACAGGGCGGAAAGGGCGTGCCGCACTTCCTCCGCCACGCGGAGCTGTCGCTGGGAGGGGCCCTCAGCTGCGGGCCTGCGTGCCATGATAACCTCTCGCAAAAGAAAGGCTGGGGGGCGGAGTTCACGTCGCGGCAGTGCCGCGACCCCCCCAGACCCCCCACCTCTTTTTTTTGGCTAATGGAAAGCGTGGAAGGCTCCGTTCTCAGCCCGACAACGCTGCGGCGTCTGAGAGTGCGGGAGGCGCCAGCGCCAAGTCGCCAAAAAAAGGAGGGTGGGGTCTGGGGCGGGAGTTCACTCCCGCCCCAGTGTCCGACCTCAGGCTGCCGCGACCGTCTCCGTCTCGTAGCACTCGATCTGGTCGCCGATGCGGATGTCGTCGTAGTTCGCGAAGGACATGCCGCATTCGAAGCCGTTCTGCACCTCGCGGACGTCGTCCTTGAAGCGCCGCAGCGTCGAGAGCTCGCCCTGGTGGATCACCACGCCGTCGCGCAGCAGGCGCACGCCGGCGCCGCGCTTCACCGTGCCTTCGGTCACGCGGCAGCCGGCCACCTTGCCGACGCGCTTGACCTCGAAGACCTGCAGGATCTGCGCGTAGCCCAGGAACTTCTCGCGCTGCACCGGGGCGAGCTTGCCCTTCACCAGCTTCTCGATGTCGTCCGAGACCTCGTAGATGATCGAGTAGTAGCGGATCTCGACGCCTTCCTTCTGCGCGAGGTCGCGCGCCTGGGCGGTGGCGCGGACGTTGAACGCGACGATCACCGCATCCGACGCCTTGGCGAGCTGGATGTCCGATTCGGTGATCTGACCCACCGCGCTGTGCAGCACGCGGACCTTCACCTCCTCGTTGCCGAGCTTGCCCAGGGTGACGCCGATCGCCTCGGCGGAGCCCTGCACGTCGGCCTTGACCACCACGGCCACTTCCTTCTGCTCGCCGGCCTGGATGCGGGCGAGCATGTCGGTGAGCGTGCCGCGGCCGGCGCCGACGGCGGCGTTGGCCTTCTCGCGCGCCTTGCGCTGGCGGAATTCGGAGACCTCGCGGGCGCGCGCCTCGTTCTCGACGGCGATGAAGTTCTCGCCCGCGGCGGGAACGCCGGAGAGGCCGAGGATCTCCACCGGCAGCGCGGGGGGCGCTTCCTTGAGCTGGCGGCCCTTGTCGTCGAGCATCGCGCGCACGCGGCCCCATTCGGCACCGGCGACGACGATGTCGCCCTGGTGCAGCGTGCCCTTCTGCACCAGCACCGTCGCCACCGGGCCGCGGCCGCGATCGAGCTTCGATTCGATCACCGTGCCTTCGGCCGCGCGGTCCGGGTTGGCGCGCAGGTCGAGCAGCTCCGCCTGCAGGGAGATCGCCTCGAGCAGCTTGTCGAGGTTGATCTTCTGGGTGGCGGAGACCTCCACCTCCTGCGTCTCGCCGCCCAGGGATTCGACCACCACCTCGTGCTGCAGCAGCTCCTGCTTCACGCGGTCGGGGCGCACGCCCGGCTTGTCGATCTTGTTCACCGCGACGATCAGCGGCACGTCGGCGGCCTTGGCGTGGCGGATGGCTTCCACCGTCTGCGGCATCACGCCGTCATCGGCGGCGACCACCAGCACGACCATGTCGGTCACGCTGGCGCCGCGGGCGCGCATGGCGGTGAAGGCCTCGTGGCCCGGAGTGTCGATGAAGGTGACCTTGCTGCCGTCCGGCACCGTCACCTGGTAGGCGCCGATATGCTGGGTGATGCCGCCGGCCTCGTGGGCGGCGACATCGGCCTGGCGCAGCGCGTCGAGCAGGCTGGTCTTGCCGTGGTCGACATGGCCCATGATGGTGACCACGGGCGGGCGCGGCTGCAGGTCGGTGTCGACATCCGCCGCACCCTCGAGGCCGATCTCGACGTCGGATTCGGACACGCGCTTCACGCGGTGGCCGAATTCCTGGACCACGAGCTCGGCGGTGTCGGCGTCGATGGACTGGGTCAGGGTCGCCATCACGCCCATGCGGAACAGCGCCTTCACCACCTCGCCGCCGCGGGCGGCCATGCGGTTGGCGAGCTCCTGCACGGTGATGGTCTCGGGGACCACCACCTCGCGTACCACGCGCTCGGTGCCCGAGCGCAGGCGGGCGAGCTCCTGCTGCCGCCGCTCGCGCTCGCGGGCGCGGCGGAGCGAGGCGATGGAGCGGGTGCGCTCGTCCTCGCCCTCGATCGCGGCCTGGACGTCGATGCGCCCCTCGCGCCGGCGGTCGGTGCCGGTGCCGAGCGTCTTCTTGGGCGGCGGGGCGACGGGGCGGCGGGCGCCGCCGGGCAGGGCGGGGCCGCCGGGGCGCCGGACGGGCGCGCGGCGGGTGCCTTCCTCGTCCTCCTCGGACGGGGTGCGCGCCTTGAGGGTGAGGCGGGCGGCGGGCGCCTCCTCCGGCTTGCGCGCGACGGCGGGCGCCGGGGCGCCGGCCGGGCGGCCGGCCTGCTTGGCGGCCGCGGCCTGGGCGGTCGCGGCGCTCTCGGCGGCCTTGCGGGCATCCTGCTCGGCCTTGCTGCGGGCGGCGTCCTCCTCCCGCTGCTTGGCCTCGAACTCGGCCTGGCGGGCGGCCTCCTCGGCGGCGCGGCGCTCCTCCTCGGCCTTGCGCGCGGCTTCCTCGGCGGCGGAGCGCACCATCAGCGCCTGGCGCTCGCGCGCCTCGCGCTCGCGCTGCGCCTCGGCGCGGCGGTTCTCCTCCAGCACGCGCTGGCGCATCGCGAGCTCGGCCTGGGTCAGCGGGCGGCCGCCGGGGGCGGTGGGCCGCCCGCCCTGCGGCGAGGGGCCGGTCGCGCGGCCGGGCGCGGCGGGGCCGCGCGCCTGCGGGCCGCTGGGCGCGGCGCCGGGCTGCGGCTTGCCGGGCGGCGTCATCACCCGCTTCTTCACCACCTCCACCTGGACGGTCTTGCTCCGCCCATGGCTGAAGGACTGGCGCACGCTGCCAGCATCCACCGTCTTGCCGAGTTCGAGACGGCCGCCGGGCCTAAGGCTCAGCCTGCTCTTGCCCGCGTCCTGCTCGTTCTGGTCGCTCATCCGCCGATCCGAACCCAATCCTGAAGTCCTGTTGCGGCCGCGCCCAAGTCCGCGGCCCGATACCCGCTCGCTAGCTAGCGAGCTAGCTACGCCTGCGGCGGTGCCCCCGCCAGTCCGGCCAGTCGCCCGGCCTCGGCCCTGATGGCCTCGGCGAGCCGGCCCGGGGCGATCGCGGCATGCACCGCATGGTCGCGCCCGAAAATCCCGCCCAGTGCCGCCGCATCGAGCGGCGCCACCACCGGCACGTCGCGGCCGCCTTTCAGGCGGGCCCGCTCGGCCGGGCTGCCGTCGGCGGCCTGCACCAGCAGCGCCACCCGTCCGGCCTCGAGCCACTCGCGCACCGCCTGCCAGCCCGCCACCGCCTGACCGGCCCGCCTCGCGAAGCCGATGAGATCGCGGATACGGCCCTTGAGGCCATCCTCGATCCGGAAACGCAGGTCGGGGGGCAGGGTCACGGGCCCACGCGCGGCCCTCGAGAAGGCCCCGCGGCTCGCGGCGCGTTCTAGCACATCGCTGCGCGCGCTCAACCACATTCCCCGCCCGGGCAGGCTTGCAGCGAGGTCGGGGACGAGCTCGCGGCCGGGGCCGATGACGAAACGGATCATCGCTTCCTTCGGCTGCCGCTCGCGCGTGACGATGCAGCGGCGCAGCGGGCCGCGCTCCGGCTCGTCCTCGATCTCCGGGGGAGGCGCGGCCTCGTGATCAGTCGGTGCCGTCGCCCGCCTCCGCATGCGCCTCTTCCGGCTCGTCGCCGAACCAGCCGGCCTGGCGGCGCGACGCCATGATGATGGCGTTCGCCGTCTCCTCGTCCACCGCATCGGTGCCGAGGATCTCCACCAGCTCGTCGCCGGCGAGATCGGCGAGGTCCTCGAGTGTCTTCACGCCCTTCTCGCCGAGCTGCACCAGCATGGCGGGGCTGAAGCCGCCGAGCTCGGCGACGATATCCTCGACGCCCATCTCGCGGCGCTTCTCGTCCAGCTCGGCGTCGCGCTTGTCCAGGAAGGCCTGGGCGCGGCGCTTGAGCTCCACGGCGACGCTCTCGTCGAAGCCCTCGATGCCCGCAAGCTCCTCGTCCTCCACCGCGACCACGTCCTCGATCGAGGTGAAGCCCTCGGTCACCAGCAGGCCGGCGATGACGTCGTCCACATCCAGCGCCTCGACGAAGAGGCCGGTGCGCTTGCGGAATTCCTCCTGGCGCCGCTCGGATTCCTCCGCCTCGGTCAGGATGTCGATGTCGTAGCGGGTGAGCTGGGAGGCGAGGCGGACATTCTGGCCGCGCCGGCCGATAGCCAGCGAGAGCTGGTCATCGGGGACCACCACCTCGACCCGGTGGCCCTCGTCGTCCAGCACCACCTTGGTGACCTCGGCGGGGGCCAGCGAGTTCACGATGAAGGTCGCGGGATCGGGCGACCAGGGGATGATGTCGATCTTCTCGCCCTGCAGCTCCTGCACCACGGCCTGCACGCGGGACCCGCGCATGCCGACGCAGGCGCCGACCGGGTCGATCGAGCTGTCGCGGCTGATCACCGCCATCTTGGCGCGGCTGCCGGGGTCGCGCGCCACCGCCTTGATCTCGATGATGCCGTCGTAGATCTCCGGCACTTCCTGGGCGAACAGCTTCGCCAGGAACCCCGGATGCGTGCGGCTGAGGAAGATCTGCGGCCCGCGCGGCTCCTCGCGGACGTCGTAGATATAGGCGCGGACCCGGTCGCCGTTGCGGAAGGCCTCGCGCGGGATGGTCTCGTCGCGGCGGAGCAGCGCCTCGGCGCGGCCGAGATCCACCATCAGGTTGCCGTACTCGGTGCGCTTGACGATGCCGTTGACGATCTCGCCGACCCGGTCCTTGTACTCGTCGAACTGCTTCTTGCGCTCGACCTCGCGCACCCGCTGCACGATCACCTGCTTGGCGGTCTGCGCCGCGATGCGGCCGAAATCGATCGGCGGCAGCGGATCGACGATGAACTCGCCCACCTTGATGCCGGGCTTGATCTTCTGCGCGATGCGGACCGGGATCTGCGTCGCCTCGTTCTCCACCGGCTCCTGCTCGACCACCTCGGTCCAGCGCGAGAGGCGCACCTCGCCGTTCTTGCGGTCGATGGTGGCGCGGATGTCCTTCTCGTGCCCGTACTTGGCGCGGCCGGCCTTCTGGATGGCCTGCTCCATGGCCTCCAGCACCTCGTCGCGCTCGATCATCTTCTCGCGCGCGACGGCATCGGCCACCTGCAGCAACTCGGGTCGGGCGATGGCGACGTCCATGGCCATGGTCGGCTCCTAGTTCTTCTTGGTGTCGGCGGCAGTCGCCGCGATGAGCTGGTCGGTCAGCACGAGCTTCGCCTTGCGGATGTTGCCGCGCGGGAAGACGGCCTCGGTGCCGTCCTCCAGCCTGAGCCGCGCGGTCTCGGCATCGGCGCCGAGCGCCACGCCCTTGAAGCGCTTGCGGCCCTCGAGCGGCACGTTGAGCTCCAGGGTCGCGACATGACCGGCGAAGCGGTTCCAGTCCTTGGCCCGGGTCAGCGGACGGTCGATGCCGGGCGAGGAAACCTCCAGGTTCCATTCGCCCCGGATCGGGTCCTCGACATCCAGCACCGCGCCGACGGCGTGGCTGATCGCCTCGCAATCCTCGACGGTGAAGGGGGTCTCGTCCGCCCTGTCGGCCATGATCTGCACGGTCGGCCGATCCTTGCCGCTGACCTGAACGCGCACGAGTTCATAGCCCAGATGGGCGAGAGTGGGCGTCACGATCTCGGCGATGCGGGCTTCGAGCCCTTCGTGGTGCGGCTGGTCGTCCAACAACAAAAAAGGCGGCCTCTTGCAAGGCCACCCCCCGTGCAACCGGAAAGCGTGTGTCGACGGGATATAGCCGCCGCCCGGACCGGAAACAAGGCCTCAGGGCCGCCAGGAGCGATGGTACGGGTGGCCCGTACGGATGGCCTGGGCGCGATAGAGCTGCTCGGCCAGCAGCCCCCGCACCAGGAAATGCGGCCAGGTCATCAGGCCCAGCGAGAGCCGGAAATCCGCCCTCTCCAGCACCGCCGGATCCAGCCCCTCCGCGCTGCCGATCAGGAAACACGGGGCCCGGCCCGCCTCCTCCCATCGGGCCAGCAGCGCCGCGAACCCCTCGCTGGTCACCGCCTCGCCGCCGAGGTCGAGCGCAACCACCACCGCCTGCGGCGGCAGCAACGCCAGCAGCGCAGCACCCTCGCGGCGACGGATCTCGGCCGCACTGCCGCGCGACTCCGGAACCTCGCTGACCAACGGCGGCGGGCGCAGCCGGGCGGCGTAATGCTCGTAGAGCGCTCGCTCCGGGCCGGGTTTGAGGCGGCCGACAGCGATGATCCGAAAACTCACGCGCTGGACACCGGGAAGGGAGTGAACTCCCTTCCCGGACCCTTCCCTCCTTTTTTTGGATCTAGGCGGTCAGCAGGTCGCGGCATCCAAGGTCTTCGACGGCCAGCATCACCCGCTCCAGATTGTTCCACCAGATCACCGGCGGAATCCCGTTGACCGCCTGCCAGACCGGGGTCGTCGCCTGCCACAGCACGCAACGGCGGTAATCCTCGGCAAGCATCGCGCGGTCGTAGCCGCGCACGCCATGCGCGAGCAGCGCCTCGTGGTAGCGGTCGAGCAACGCCGCCTCGAGCAGCGCACGGCGATCCGGATACCAGTGGATCGCCATCATGTAGGCGAGATCGCTCGCGCCCACGCCCATGCGCCAGGAATCCCAGTCGAATAAACGCAGATCCTCGCCGCCGTCGCGCGGCAGGAAACAGTTCCACACATGCGCATCGCCATGCAGGATCGTCAGATGCCGCCGCGAACGCTGCCGCTCGAACATCCGCGGCGGCGCCGCCAGGAGCCGTTCGTAGAGCTCACGCCGCTCCGCCGGGACCAGCGGACCGAACCGGTCGAGGAACCGCGCCAGCACATCGGCGAACCGCTGGACATAGCCCTCCTGATCGAACCATGCGCCGATCCCGCGGCCGAATTCCGGATGGTCCCACAGCGCCGCGTGGAACCGCGCCCGCGCCGCCACGATCCGCGCGCAGTCCTCGGTCGTCGGCGGCAGCGGCCAGGCCGTGGCGATGACATGCGTGCCGGAAAGATCCTCGAGCAGCAGGTGCCACGCCCCGCTGGCCTCGTCGCTCTGCGCCTCGAAGCAGCGCGGCGTCGTCGGCGGCGTCACCGCGCCCGCGACCCTCTCGTAGAACGCGACCTCGTGCGGGCCGGCATTCCAGCCGCCACCGATGCGGTCCGGATGCGCCGTCTTCAGGATCATCGTCGCCGGCGCCCCCACGGCCGGCGCGTCATAGGCCAGCCGCAGGCGCAGGATGCGCGACAGGGTGGTCAGACGGTCGCTCTCCACCGCCACTTCGCGCACGGAATCGCCGGCGCCGAGCACGCCCGCCCCCCGCAGCACCGCGGTCAGATGCGCGGGCTCCGCCGCGCCCGCTGCCGGATCAGGCGCCATCGCCCGGCCGCCGCATCACGCCGCGCTCTCGTCCGAGACCGCCCCGGGACTCTCCGGCCCCCACATCTTCTCGAGCCCGTACAAGGCCCGCGTCTCCGGCCGGAACAGGTGCACGACCAGATCCCCCGCATCGATCAGCACCCAGTCCGGCGAGGCTTGCACCGCGTTGCGGCTGAGCTTCAGCCCCGCCTTCTCGAAGGCCTCGTCCAGATGCGTCGCCATCGCCTGCAATTGCCGGTCGACCAGGCCGGTGGCGATGATCAGCCGGTCCGCGTAATCGGCGCGGCCCGTCACATCCAGCACCACCACATCCTCGGCCTTGTCATCCTCCAGGCTCTTGCGCGCGGCATCCACCAGCGCCTCGAGCTTGGACGGCTCGACCTTCTGGCGCCGCGCGCGGGACCGCGCCGGGCGCGGCAGCGCATCCACCCCGGCCGGCGCCTTGCCGCGCGCCGGTCCCGGCGTCACCGCCTCGCCGGCGGCCGGGGCCTTGCGCGCCGCCCTCGGTTTCGCCGCCATGGTGGTGGCCGGCGCCTTGCGGGCGCCTTCCGCGCCGCCGGCGCGGCGAACGGTCCGGCCCTCCTGGGCCTTGGGAGTGCGGGCTATGGATGCCTCCTCTGACTCTTTCCCTCGCGAACGCGCCGCCCGGATCGCGGATGCCGACGCCGCATGCTCGCGCGACGGCACCAGGCACCAGCCCGCATGCCCCGCCGGCCCGCCGCCGGCAAGCAGCCCATGCGGGGAACGCCGCCACCGCCCCAGAACCCGCGCCGCCTGCCCGGCCAAGGCCCGCCGCGTCCAGCCCGGACGCGGCAGCACGGCGATCGCGGTGTCCCGCGCAACCTCGCGCCAGCGGCGCCAGCGCGGCAACTGCACCAGATTGTCGGCGCCGATCACCAGCACAAGCCGCGCCCGCGGAAACCGCCGCCGCAACCGCGCCAGCGTGTCCACCGTGTAACGGGTGCCAAGCCCACGCTCGACATCGGTCGCGATGACCCGCCGCCCATCCCCGACGCGCCGCGCCGAAGCCAGCCGCTCCCCGAGCGGCGCCATGCCCCGCGCCGGCTTCAACGGATTACCGGGCGAGACCATCAGCCACACCTGATCCAGCCCGAGCGCCCGCAAGGCCTGCTCGGCGACATGGCGATGCCCGGCATGGGCAGGATTGAAGGACCCACCCAACACCCCCACCCGCACCCTCCGCCGGTCGCCGAAACGCGACGGGGTCATCGCGGGAGGCCCGACTGCGGGACCGAGAGGGGCCCTGCCCCTCTCGGGCTCTCCCCGCTGGGGGGCAAGCGTGCCCCCCAGACCCCGCGAGGAGAGGTCCGGGAATGGGGAGGGGCTCGGCGCGCCGTTTGAAGCGGCGCGCCGGTGACGCCCCTCCCCACTCCCGGACCTGTCCTTTCCCGGCGGGGTCCGGGGGGGAGCTTTCCCCCCCGGCGGGGAGGTCCAGGAGGGGCAGCGCCCCTCCTGGCCCGCATCAGGGCCTCGGCGATCACCGCGTCCGCACGCTCACGCTGATCGGGGCTTCCAGCAGGTTCTCGTAGCGCACGGTGTAGGTCCGCCCGGCCTCGGTCGGCAGTGCCGGCGAGAAGCCGCCGAGGGAGACGTAGTCGCCGGCGCGCAGTGCGCGGCCGCGCTTGGCGAGGTCCTCGACGAGCCAGGGGATGACGTCGAGCGGATGGCCGAGCAGCGCAGTGCCGGGCGCGCGAGCGAGCTCGCGCTCGTCGCTCGCGAGCACCACGGTCATGCTGCCGAGGCGGGCGGCGAATTGCTCGGTCGGTTGTGGTGCGATCGGGTCGCCGAGCACGCCGAGGCGGGCGCCGACATTGATCGCCAGCAGGTTGGGCCCGTCCATCCCGGAGGAGAGCACGAGGTCGGGCATCTCGATGAAGGGGATCACCTGGTCGAGGTGGCGCAGGATGGCGACGCGGTCGCGCCCGGCGGCGCTGATGCCCTCGTCGCGCACCCGCACCAGCAGATCGGCCTCCACGGTCGGGATGGCGCCGAACTGCGCCGGCACCTCGGCGCCGCTGCGCAGGCGGATGGTGCTTTCGTAGATCGTGCCGGTCACCGGGTGGGGCACGCCGAAGCGCTGCTGCGCGGCGGCGCTGGTCAGCCCGACCTTGTAGCCGACCGGCCGCCCCCATGTGCCGATGAGGATCGCCACCAGCCGGTCCTGCGCGCATTGCCCGTCGGCGAGCGAGGTCATGCCGGGCAGCGCGGCGCTGGGGCGGTTGGCGATCAGGTTCTGGGCCAGCGCCTCGATCGCGTCCTCGCCCGGGCAGGCGGCCTGGGCGGCGAGCGGCAGGGCGAGGAGGGCGGCGCCGATGGTGCTGCGCAAGGGCGGAATCCTTGGACTTGGATGTCGTTGCCGCCCAGGCTAGCGCGGATCGTTATCCGGCGGGAGCGGTGACGCCGACCGTCCTCGCCGGCCCAGATCCGCCGCTACTGCATGCGCACCGAGACGGCGACGGGAGTGCCGATCAGCCCCTCGTAGCGCACCGTGTAAACCCGGCCGGAGATCGCCGGCACCGAGGGGGCGAAGCCGCCGAGCGAGAGGATGTCGCCCGCCTTCAGCCGCTGGCCCTGGCGCGCCAGGTCCTCGACTAGCCAGGGAATGACGTCGAGCGGGTGCCCGAGCAGGGCGGAGCCGCGGGCGCGCGCGATCTCGCGGGTGTCGTCGCTGAAGATCACCGCCATGTCGCGCAGCCGGGCGGCGAATTCCTCGGTCGGCTCGGGCTCGATGGCGCGGCCCACCACGCCGAGCCGGGCGTGCACATTGGCGGCGACCAGCAACGGGCCGTCGATGCTGCCGGCGAAGCCCGCCGCCGGTAGCTCGATGAAGGGCAGCACGCGATCGAGATGGCGCAGGATCGCAACATGGTCCCGCCCCGCGGTGTTGATGCCCTCATCGGCGACGCGCACCAGCAGGTCGGGCTCGACGCCGAGGGTCACCTCGCCGACGCGGCTCGGCAGCTCGGCGCCGTCCTGCGCGGTGACGGTGCGGGTGAAGATGCTGCCGCGCACCGGGCTCGACAGGCCGTAGCGCTGCTGCACGGCGGCGCTGGTGAGCCCGGCCTTGTAGCCGATGACGCTGCCCCAGTGCCGCGCCAGCAGCGGCACGAGCTTGCCGCGCGCGCAGATCGCGTCCTCCATGGAGAGGTTGGGGAAAGGCGGGTGCAGCCTTCCGGCCACCATCGCCTCGGCGAGCGAGGACACCGCCTCGTCGGACGGACAGGCGGCGTGCGCCGCCAGCGGCGCGGCGATCAGGGCGGCAAGCAGCAGGCGGCGCATGGGTTGGTCCTCCCGCAGCGCATCGTAGAGGAAAATGCGGGACGCCGCACAACAGCGTCTCGCGGAGAAGACTGGGGGGCGGAGATGAACTCCGCCCCCCAGACCCCCCACCTCCTTTTTTTTGACTCATGGGAAATGTGGCGAGCTCCGTTCTCGGCCCGACAACGGCTCGGCGCCTGAGAGTGCGGGAGGAGCCAGAACCAATAAGCCAAAAAAAGGAGGTGGGGGTTCGGGGGGGGAGTTCTCTCCGCCCCCGATCTTTCTTGTTCCTACCGCCCGCAC
>Ga0081539_10001884_pt1 | contig 32727 bp, 30 predicted proteins | sample TabmetS4T2R2_FD_71023 | JGI IMG/M metagenome (GOLD analysis project Ga0081539, IMG submission 71023) | Tabebuia heterophylla rhizosphere microbial communities from the University of Puerto Rico - S4T2R2 | ecosystem: Host-associated > Plants > Roots > Rhizosphere ... | reverse complement strand
CTGCTCGTCGCAAAACCGGTGGTTTCGGCTGTGGCGAGCTCCGCCCCCGCTTCGGTTGGACAGGCGGTCGTGATCGAAGACCCGCCAGCTCGAGCCGGCCTGGCGATCGTCGAGGCCGATCCGCAGGAACCGTCCGTCGCCAAGAATGGCAACGTCACCCACGACGTGAGTCCCCTGGCCCGAGCGGCGGACGTCCGGGCCGGAAGCACCAACGGCGGTCCGCGGTCGTCGGCACGTGCGGCGGCCGGGGTCCAAGCGCCGACGTCAGCCAACGGCAAGCGCCGCCGTTCGCGGCGCTTCGTCCTGCCGCCGCTCGAGGACGATAACGATCGCTCGGCCAGGGCAATCGAGGCATTCCTCGGCGAGGCGTCCGCGACGCAGCCCCTCGCCCACCCGGAGCGGCTGCACCGCCGGCGTCATCGAGCGCGCCGTGCGCCTGGCGCGAGGGCGACGCGCACGTCCCTCATCGTCGAGCTCGTCGGCTACGAGGAGCTTGCCGCTACCGCCGGCCATCCTCAGGCGACCCGCCTCGCCGGGGCCCTCGCCGAGGCGCTGTGGCGCTCCGCCCGGATCGGCGACGAGGTCCGCGAGCTGACGCCCGGCCGGATCCAGCTCGTCCTCGACTGTGACCCAGCGGGCGCCGACGCCTTCGCCGAGCGCGCGTCGGCGATCGTCAAGCCCTGGCTGTCAGCGATGCCGGTGCCGGTCGAGGCCCGAATCACCCATGTTGCAGGCGAAACGAGCTTCGGAGTGCCTTCGCCGGGGTCATAGCGACTGCCCTCATGCGTGTCGCCAGGCGAAGAGCCGCGTCGCAGGGACGTCGCACCACACCAGGCCCGGCAGGTCGGGCGGGTCTTCTCCAAGGGCCAGGTGGCGCACCCAACGAGCCGAACTCCCGGGCCAATGGGTTCGAAAGACACTGCCGAACCGATGGACGAGCGCCCGGTTTCGGGCTGTTGCCCTGATAACCACGCAGCCGCCCACCTGGTACGGATCGACTCCTCCGATCGCCACAGCGGCCTCAGCCGCCTTCGAGAGTTTCCAGTCAAAGTTCCGCGCCAGGGCACCGATGTCGGCCAGGACGTTCACGCACTCGACCACGATCAAGCATCGTCGACGGTTGTCACGAAGGAAGACGTCAATCGAGTGGCGGGAGTTTGAGGGCCGAATCGGGAGCTCGAAGGTGCCCTCGACGCCGTGGCTGCGAGCGAGGCGGAGGATCAGCTCCTGCATCGGGAGATGTCCGATATCGGCTGGCTCTTCGAGTACGTCTCGCTGGAGGTCGATGCGAAGTCGATTGCCCAGCGCAACGGCCAACCGCTGCCAGGTGTCGAGCGTGTGGCCACCGCCCCACCCGCGTTCGATAGCCCCTACTGTCGGACGCGCGAGACCGACTCGCGTGCCAAGCTGCGCTTGGGTGAGCCGCCGTCGAAGGCGAGCCGCCCTGACCCGGCCACCGAGAATGGCGAGCTGCTCCTGGTTGAGCCGGCGTGCCTCTGCAGCGAGCTCCTGCCGCTTGAGCTTGACCATGCTCGCTGCATGGTCCCTCCCGGCTCTTATCTGCCGATTAGCTGTCGCTCAAGCGGGAACCCAACTCTCGGACCTCGACCTGGGACCACGATTCACGCACGAGGAAGCGTGGGTCTGATGGCGGCGGCTCCGTGAAGGATCCTTTCACTGAATGTAGTGAGGCGCTACTGCACGCAGTGGCCATGCAGCGAGCGCGGCGGAGCCTAAGCGTGGCAATGGCTCAGCGACGCCCACAAGACGCTGAGCGGCAGGCCCACGCCTCAGCGGGTTCGCGGGAAGCCCAGATCGACTGTCGAGGAGCCCGGATCCGGCCAGCGCGACGTGACGACCTTGGCTCGCGTATAGAACTGGATGCCCTCGGGACCGTACATATGCAGGTCGCCGAAGAGGGAATTCTTCCAGCCCCCGAATGAGTAGTACGCGACCGGCACCGGGATCGGGACGTTGATGCCGACCATGCCCGCCTCGGCCTCGAACTGGAACTGCCGCGCGGCGCCGCCATCACGGGTGAAGATCGCGGTGCCATTGCCATACGGGTTCTGGTTCACGAGGCGGACCGCCTCGTCGTATGTCTCGACGCGAACGACCTCCAACACGGGCCCAAAGATCTCGTTCCGGTACGAGTCCATCTCGGGCGTCACGTTGTCCAGGAGCGAGACGCCCAGGTAGAACCCGTCGCCATCGGCAAGCGAGTGCTCGCGCCCGTCGGCAACGAGTGTCGCGCCCTGCGCCTCACCCTTGCCCAGGTACGAGGCGACCTTGTCGCGATGCTCGCGCGTGACGAGCGGGCCCATCTCGGATGACGAGTCAGACCCCGGCCCGACCTTGATCTTCGGCAGGCGGCTCTTGATCGCCTCGACGAGCGGGTCGCCGACATCGCCGACAGCGACGACAACGGAGATCGCCATGCACCGCTCGCCGGAGCTCCCATACGCTGCCGAGACGGCTGCGTCGGCGGCCATGTCGATGTCCGCGTCGGGCAGGACGACCATGTGGTTCTTCGCGCCGCCGAGGGCCTGGACGCGCTTGCCGGCCTTGGTGCCCGTCTCGTAGATGTAGCGCGCGATCGGCGTCGAACCCACGAAGGAAACGGCCTTGATATCGGGGTGCTCGAGGATCCGGTCGACTGCGACCTTGTCGCCATGGACCACGTTGAAGACACCATCGGGGAGCCCGGCCTCGCGGAGCAGCTCGGCGACGAAGATCGATGCCGATGGGTCCTTCTCGGACGGCTTCAGGACGAATGTGTTGCCACACGCGATCGCGTTGGCGAACATCCACATCGGGACCATCGCCGGGAAGTTGAACGGCGTGATGCCGGCGACGACACCGATCGGCTGGCGGAGCTGGTAGACGTCGACGCCGGTCGAGACCTGCTCGCTGTAGCCACCCTTGAGCAGATTCGGAACGCCGCAGGCGAACTCGAGGTTCTCGAGGCCACGGGCGACCTCACCCAGGGCATCACCGGGCACCTTGCCGTGCTCGGCCGTGATGATCGACGCGATGTCGGCCCGGTGCTGATCGACCAGGTTGCGGATCCTGAAGAGGATGTCGGTCCGCTTCGACAGTGATGTCGCGCGCCACGCCGGGAACGCTGCCTTGGCCGCGGCGACGGCGGCGTCGATCTCGTCGACGCTAGCGAAATCAACCTCGCGCGCGAGCTCGCCGCTTGCGGGGTTGTAGACGGGACCGCTGCGGCCCGAGGTGCCGGCTACGAGCCGCCCGCCGATCCAGTGATTGACGCGCTCAGCGACCGGCGGTTCGCCGATCCTCCGGGCGCGCGGTTCTGCCACCTGAGTCATATCGGACCTCGTTTCGCCCGGATCCCAGCCCGGGCCGCTGTCATCGATTGAAGGACGCCAACGATACTCCTGCGGGCCTTCGAACCGGACCGCGTCGACCGCTGCCGATCAGGCGGCGGTCAGAACTGGGGACGCGTCTCAGGCTCTGGCCAGCTGGGTTCGGCTTCGGTTCGCGCGAGACGCCGCGCACGGGCGGTCGTCGCGATCAGGAGCAGCATCGTCAGCGCCGCGGCGACGAGGCAGACGAGCTGCTCTGCGTTGACGGGACCGCTGACGGGCGTGTCGCGCCAGGTTGTCGCGACAGCCGCGCGGACCAGCACCCAGAACAGGAAGGCCAGGAGGAACGCTCGGCCATCGCGTCGATCGAAGAGGGTGCTGCCAAGCAGCCTGGCTGCGAGGATGAGCACAAGAAACGTGCCGATCGCCTCGTAGAGCTGCGCCGGGTGGGACGGCAGGGCCGGCGCGAGCGAAGCCCAGGGGCCATCGCCCTGATAGCTGGTCGCCCAGGCCAGGTCTGAGGGCTGGCCTTGTCCGGAGCCGCCAAGCGCCTGCGCGATCTTGCCCAGCATCACCGCGGCGAAGAGCGGCACCGTCGCGGCATGCAGCCACCGCCCGACGCTCTCACCGAGGAGGTAACACGCGTACGCGCCGGTCAGGACACCGCCGACGATCGCGAGTGTCAGCTCGAGGCTGCCCTGGCCGGGATCGAGGACTGCGGTCGGGTGGACGCGGTAGAAGTCGAGGTGGATGAAGACGTAGCCGAGACGACCGCCGATGACCGCGCCGGGCAGGATCGCGAGGACGATGAAGATCATGTCGTCGATGCGCAGATGGGCATCGCGTGGTCCGTCGTCGTCTTCGACCGGAGCGGCCGGCGCGGGCGTGCGGGTGGCGAGCCAGCCGGCGAGGAGCAGGCCGACAAGGGCGGCCACCGCGGTGCCGATCGTTTCGAGCCTCACCGTGACGTCGCCGACGCGGACGACGGGGTCGAAGCTCAGGGCGATGACGGCAGCCGGCACGGCAGGGAGTCTATCCGACCGCGCCGGGCTCCCCGGCGCTTCGAGGTTCGCAGCGTGGCGAGTGTCGGCTCGGCGACACTTTCGCTGTCAGCCCGTCACTCGGCGGCCACTCGCCTGCTCGCAAGAATCGGACCTGCGACGCTGGCTGCGCTGGGGGGAGCGGCCAGCGGCGACTGGCCTGGAACGGCGAGGGGCCGTTTCAGGCATGAGGGACGTTCGGCGCGGGAGTGGGGACGGCAGGAGAGCGTCCACACCGAGACGCCCGTCACAGAGATACGCGATGCGCGCAGTCCCAACGACCGCCGCTCGGCTGTCGATCCGGCTCCTTGGCCGGGTTGAAGCGTCTCTTGGCGGGCGCCAGCTCCGGCTCGGTGGACGGCACGCGCAGGCACTCTTCGCACTCCTCGTCCTCGACCGAAAGCGTCGCTCACGAGAGTCGATCGCCGCCGATCTCTGGCCCGACACGGACGGTCCGACGAGTGCCTGCCTCCGCCAGGCCCTGTGGGTCATCAAGGGCTCGCTGTCGGAAGCCGGCATCGATCCCCGCCAGCTCCTCGAAATCGAGTCCGAGGTCCTGGGCATCCGCGATGACGCAAAGCTCGACCTGGATGTCGATGCCTTCGAGCGCGCCGTGCGCGCCGATCCGGCCGACCCGGAGCGCGCGATCGCACTCTACGTCGGCGACCTCGTCGAGGGTCTCGGTCACGAATGCTTCGCCGCGGAGCGAGAACGACTCTCCGACGCATACGAGGACGCGCTGGCGCTGGCGGCCGTTGATCGTCTCGAGCGTGGCCTCATCGAGCCCGCCAGGGAGGCGGCCGAGCTGCTCCTCGCGCGGGATCCGCTGCGCGAGGAAGCGCACTCCGTCCTCATCACTGTGCACGGTCTCGTCGGGACGCGGTCGCAGGTGGTCCGCCAGTATCGCCGCCTCTGTGCGGTCCTCGACTACGAGCTCCAGGTCGAGCCTCTACCCGAAACCGACGTCGCCTATCGACAGGCGCTGGATCTGACCGTCGAGCGGTCCCGCCGTCTCGTCGCTCGGCGGCCGGCCCTGCTCCGAGCCGTTCCGCCGCTGGCGGCGAACGGCTGACAAATCTGATCGCCGACTGGGGGCGATGACGAAGCCTTCGGGTGCGATGCCCGAAGGCTTCGTCCTTTCCGGAGGGTCCTTAGGCCGGCAGGCTCGCGAGCGTCTCGACGAGCTCCCGTACCGCGCCGGCGGATCGGTCGAACGCCTCCTTTTCGTCCGGCGCCAGGTCGATCTCGAAGACGCGCTCCATCCCGCCCCGGCCGAGGACGACCGGCACACCGACGAACAGCCCATCGATGCCGAACTCGCCCTGCAATCGGACAGCGCACGGGAGGACGCGCTTTCGATCGAGCAGGATGGACTCGACCATCTCGAACGTCGACGCGGCCGGGGCGTAGTACGCGGACCCGGCCTTCAGGAGCGCGACGATCTCCGCTCCGCCGTTCGCCGTCCGCTCGACGAGCGCCTGGATACGATCCGCAGGCAGGAGCTCCGTGATGGGAACGCCGGCGACGGTCGAATAGCGCGGCAAGGGAACCATCGTGTCGCCATGGCCGCCGAGGACGAAGGCGTGCGTGTCCTCGACGCTGACACCGAGCTCTTCGGCGATGAACGTCCGGAAGCGCGCCGAATCGAGAACGCCGGCCATCCCGAGGACCCGCTCGCGCGGGAATCCGCTGGCCTCGAAGGCGACGTGGCACATCGCGTCGAGCGGATTCGTGACGACGATGAGAACCGCGTCCGGTGAGTGCTGGACGGCAGCAAGCACGACCGAGCGGACGATCCCGGCGTTCTTCGCAAGAAGGTCGTCACGGCTCATGCCCGGCTGTCGCGCCAGACCTGACGTCACGACGACGACATCGGAGCCGGCAGTCTCGCCGTAATCGTTCGTGCCAATGAGTCGCGCATCGTGACCGACGACCGGCGCCGCCTCGGCCAGGTCGAGGCCTTTGCCCTGCGGCAGACCCTCGACGATATCGACGAGGACGACATCGGCGAGGCCTGCCTCCGCGATCCGCTGCGCGGTCGTCGCGCCGACGTTTCCTGCACCGATGACCGTGACCTTGCGACGCTGGGTATGACCTGCCATCTGGGAACGGCCTCCTGCTGGGCGGGACAGGGAGGTCATTCTAGGGCGGACCGACTGGAGGGCGATTCGTGACGACGACGGGCCGATTCGACGACGGCAATCGCGATGTACCCGGCGAGGTCGTTCTTCCGGTCGAGCGGGTCGTGATCGTTGGCGCCGGGATGGCCGGCCTCGCCGCCGCGAATGCCCTCGCGACGGCGGGTGTCGACGTGCTGGTGCTCGAGGCACGCAACCGCATCGGCGGCCGGCTCCATACCTTCGACCTCGGTGGGTCGCCCGTCGATCTGGGTGGCTCGTGGATCCACACGCCGATCGGCAACCCCATGTCCGCGTGGGCGGACCAGGTCGGCGTCCAGCGCCGGCCCGCGCAGCTGTTCGACGTGGCCTCGGCCTGGGATTCAGTCGACGACTCTGTCTTGCCGCCAGGCGAGCTGCAGTGGCTTCGAGAGCAATCGGATGAGCCGCTGCTCGAGGCCGTCAACGACCTGATCGCCCGTTCCGGCGACGACGTATCCATCGCGCGCGCGATCGACCACTTCGTCGATGGGATGACCCTGCCTGCCGATCGATCCCGCCGGCTTCGCTGGGCATTGCGGCGATTCGCCGAAGGCGACTCGTCGGGTTCGGCCGAGGAGGTCTCGGCGCGATGGTTCGAACGCTACGGCGTGACCTACGGAGGCGACGTCTTCGGAGACATGCCGATCGGTGGCTATCGGCGGTTGCTCGAGCCGCTCGCTGCGGCGGTGGATGTCCAGCTCGGCCGTGAGGTCCGGCGGGTCGAACTTCGGAACGATGCCGTGGGGGTCGAGCTCGTCGACGGCTCGATCGCGCGCGGGTCGCACGTCATCGTCACGGTGCCGCTGGGCGTGCTCAAGAGCGACACGATCGTGTTCGATCCGCCGTTGCCCTCGGCACAGCGTGGCGCCGTCAAGAGGTTGGGCTTCGGACGGTTCGAGAAACTCGCGCTGCGGTTCGACGACGGAACCTGGCCGGGTGGCGGCTGGCCAAACTTCATCGTCGCGTCGTCGGCTGACATGCCGGAACTGCCCGTCGTGATGAGCCTTCAGCCGTTCACCGGTGAGCCGGTCGTCCTCGCCTATGCGTTCGGGTCATCGGTCGGATTGATCAGCGATGGCCCGCAGGAGGAGGCGGTCGGACGCCTGCTCGATCTAGTTTGGCGCGCTACAGGTATTCGTCCACCTGCGCCGTCGCGTGTCACCCGGACGTCGTGGGCTGCCGATCCATATACGCGAGGGGCGTACAGCTTCGTCCCGGTCGGGGCCGATCCGTCCGATTTCGACCTCCTCGGACAACCGATCGAGGGACGTCTCCTCTTCGCCGGCGAGGCGACCAGCCAGCTCCGTGTCGGCTACGCCGACGGAGCGTTCAGCTCGGGGATCCGCGAAGCGAAGCGGCTGCTCGAGGAACCGGACGTCGCGCTGCGGGCCCCGTGACTGGGTGCGACGGTGCGACCGGGCTCAGCCCTCGCCCGGTCCGGCGAGGTCGAGTGTCGCCTCGGCGTCGACGGCGACGGGCCCCGCGGCCGCGACATGGGCATCGACGCCCTCGGCGTATCGGGCGAAATTCTCGGCGAACATCGCCGCGAGTTGGCGCGCCTGGCGGTCGTAGGCCTGTCCGTCGGACCAGGTCGAGCGAGGCTTCAGGAACTCCGAGGGCACATCCGGGCAGCCGGTTGGGACGGCCAGCCCGAAGATCGGATCGGTCTCGGTTGGGACATCGTCGAGCTCACCGTTGAGCGCCGCCCGGACCATCGACCGGGTGTGGGTGATATTCATCCGCTCGCCCGTTCCGAACGGCCCGCCCGTCCAGCCCGTGTTGACGAGCCAGACCGGCACGTTCCAGCGTGCCAGGCGATCGCCGAGCATCCGCGCGTATTCGCCGGGATGACGGGGCATGAACGGCGCCCCGAAGCACGCCGAGAACGTGGCCTTCGGCTCTTTCACGCCGATCTCGGTCCCGGCCAGCTTCGCCGTGTAGCCGCTGATGAAGTGGTACATCGCCTGCTCGTGGGTCAGACGCGAGATCGGCGGTAGGACGCCGAATGCGTCGGCCGTGAGGAAGACCACGTGCTTCGGCTGGCCGGCAATCCCCGTCGGTGAGGCGTTGCCGATGAAGTGGAGCGGGTAGGCGCCGCGGGTGTTCTCGGTGATCCGATCGGAGTCGAGATCTAGCGCACGTGTTCGCGGGTCGAGATCGACGTTCTCGAGGACCGTTCCGAAGCGACGCGTCGTCTGGAAGATGTCCGGCTCATACATCGGCGACAGGCGGATCGTCTTCGCGTAGCAGCCGCCCTCGAAGTTGAAGACGCTGTCGGGGCCCCAGCCATGTTCGTCATCGCCGACCAGTTGGCGTTCGGGGTCCGCGGAGAGGGTGGTCTTGCCGGTCCCCGACAGGCCGAAGAAGACAACCGAATCGCCGGCCTGACCGACATTGACCGCCGAATGCATCGGCAGCACGCCCTCGTCGGGAAGTAGGTAGTTCATGACCGTGAACGCGGACTTCTTGATCTCGCCCGCGTACTCGGTCCCGACGATGAGGATCTCCATCCGCTTCAGGTGCAGGAGGATCGCGGTCTCCGTTCGGGTGCCGTCGGTCTCGGGATCGGCCTTGAACGAGGGGACGTTGATGATCGTGAAGTTCGGGCTGAAGTCGCGGAGCTCTTCGGCGGAGGGCCGCCGGAAGAGGTTGTCGGCGAAGATGCTGGCCCAGGCCGTCTCGGTGTAGACCCGCAGGCTGCGGCGGTGGGCGGGATCGGCGCCGATGAAGCAGTCCTGGGCATACAGCTTCCGGTCGGCGACATAGCGCACGAGCCGTGCCCGGAGGCGGTCGTAGTGCTCCTCGCCGATGGGCCGATTGACCTCGCCCCACCAGATCTTCTTCTCGCTCGACGGCTCCTTGACGATGAATTTGTCCTGCGGCGAGCGACCCGTGTGCTTGCCTGTCCGGACGACGAGCGGCCCCTCTGCGGCGACGATCCCCTCCCCAGCCCGGATCGCGTCTTCGTACAGCTCGGCCACGGATAGGTTGGCGCGAACGAGCCGGCCGATCGAGGCCGGCGCGGTAGTCGGAGGGTGGTGGGTCGCGGTCACATCGAGCTCCAATCTCGCAGCAGCCCCGATCGTCGGAGCCGATGAATGCATCGGTTCGTTCGACCGGCCGCGCGTGACGATGGCCTCTGTCGGCTTGCGCCGAGCGGCCACCGGGAGTCGGCTTCCGCAGTCGTCGCCATGCTACACCGCCCCGGCCAAGGTTGCGAAACGGTTGCGGTGCGCGGGCTTGCGGCTATCTTGCGGCCGCCGGAGTCCATCGCCACCAACTATCGGTCTCAGGCTGGACCCCTGAAAGTCGCATGTTCGACCCAACCGCGGGTGGCCTTCGAGAGTCCAACACGCATCGGCCATCAGCCGCGGCACCGCCGCCCGGGCCGCCGTCCAGGGAGAGGCACCATGGAAAGCACGAGTCGACTTGGATCAGGGAACGTTGGGCGTCTCGCGCTCGTGTCGTTCGTAGCCCTTCTCGCTCTCGGCCTTGCCGGGCCGGCCGCAGCCGCAGTCCGTCACGCACGCGTGGAGATCGACGAGTCGTTCACTGATGACTTCTATAGCGAGGCATGCGACACGGAGGTCGTCGTCACGATCGATGCCAGCCTGAACGTGACCCTCCGGTACAACACGGCCGGGCTGATCGTTCAGGAGATCGATCCGTCGAGCGGCGGGACCGTGACGACGAGCGCGCCAGATACGGGCAACTCATTCACCTACCGCTTCAACTCGGTGATCATCGACTACGGGAGCGGGGCTACCGTTGGTAGCGCGTTCACGGCGAGATTCGCGGGCCTGATCGGGGTCGTGCCGGGTTACATCGCCGCGGATGCCGGCGAGGCCGTCTTCATCGGCACCGTCGTGGGTTTTGACGAGCTCGGGATCCCCAGACTTCAGTTCTCGGACCTGATCAGCTCCCACGGCAGGCTGAGTGACGGCGATACAGTGGTCGAGGCGACGTGTCGGGCGCTGACCCGATGACGTGTGCGTGACAGGTCGTTCAGGGTTGATCCACGGCGGATCGCGATGGCGGAAGCGTTGAGTCTGCGGGCCTCCGAGGAGTCGCCAACGGCGACCCTCGTTGGCCGCGCGATGCGTGGCGATCACGATGCGTTCGACCGTCTCATCCGGCCACGACTGGATCGGCAACTGCGATTTGCAATGTCGCTCCTGCGGGACGAAAGCGACGCCCGCGACGTGGTCCAGGAAACGTGTCTCCGGGCGTGGCGTCAGCTACCAAGCCTGCGAGAGCCGTCGCGATTTGATGGTTGGCTGAATCAGATCCTCGTGAACGTCGCGCGGACACGGCTCCGGCGCCGGCAACGAGTCGTCGTGAGGGAGCTGCCCGTGGAGGAGCTCGAAGGGCCACGAGCCGTCGCGGCCGCACGGCCGACATCCGAGGGCATCGTCGAGCGTGACGCCATCCGCCGCGCCTTCGCGAGGTTGCATCCCGACCAGCGATTGCTCCTGGCCATGCGGCATGTCGACGGATTACAGGTGGCCGAGATCGCGCAGCTTCTCGGTGTTCCCGAAGGCACCGCGAAATGGAGGCTCCACGCGGCACGGGCCGCGCTCGAGCGAGCCTTGGAGGTCGAGGGACGATGAGCGACCGGCCGATCCGACTGACCGACGAAGCAATCGAGCGCGCATTGGTTGCTCCGGTGCGTCCCGACCTGGCGGCAGACCTCGCCCAAGAGGTCAGTGCGGTGATCCGTTCGACGCGCCAGGGCGGCGGCCTGATGAGTCGGCTGCCCGGTCGCGGTCTGGCGCTCGGTCAGTTGAGGCCGGCACTCATGTTCGGCACGGCAGCGGCGCTCCTCCTGCTGGCGGGCCTCGTTCTCGCCCTGGTCGCCTCTCGGCTGACGCGTCCGAGCCTTACCGCCAATGGTCTGGTCGTGGTCGGCTCCGACATGCTCGGCTTGACGGTGATCGATCCGAGCACTGGTGCCGCACGAGCCCTGGTGCCGGCATGGGCAACGAGCGCCTCCGGCAGGACGGACCGCGACGACCTCGTCGCATTCTCGCGACAGGGAGACCGCCTCGCATACGTCGTGACCGAGGCGTCAACGTGGTCGATCAACGTGCTCGAGATTGAGTCCGGGGTGTCGATCGCACACATCACCGGGACCGATGCGGGGCTGTGGCCGGAATGGGGCGTCCAGTGGTCGAGCGATGGGTCGCATCTGGTCCTGGCCGCGACGCAGGGCGGATTGCCACGCGTCGCTCTCGTCGAGGTTGCGAGCGGAGAGGCTCGGCCAATCGAGCATGCCGACGGGTCGTCATTCCATCCGGCAGCCTCGCCGGTCGATGGCCGGATCGCCTTCGTGCTCACGAGCGCCCCATTCGACCCGGATGCGCGGCTCGTCATCACCGACGAGCGGGGGGCTGAGGTGAAAGATGTCGCGCTTCGACTGCCCGACGGCGTGTCCGTCCAGGGCGCCCCGAGCTGGTCGCCGGACGGCCGATCGCTCGTCTTCACGGTTGGGTCCTCGGGCGGTCCATACGCGCTCGCGGTGACCGGGTCTCAGGGTGGCGACGTCCGTCTCGTCTCACCCTGGCTGGACACGTGGGTCGCCGGCTCATGGTCTCCAGACGGCGGACAATTGCTCGGCGTCGTCAGTCCGCAGGGCGGCCGCTCGGCGGATATCTACACGAATGGGGATCAGACAGCAGAGCTGTTCGTCGTGAACGTCGACGGCTCGACCTGGCGACGGATCGTGGACCGGGCCTGTGCCAACGCTGTCTGGGCGCCAGACGGAGAGTCGATCCTGTTCGAGCGCGGAGCGTGTGAGCAGCCCCGGGAGACGGCATCCGTCGTCACGGTTGATGACACGGGCTCGAATGAGCGGATCCTGTGGACGGGAGACGCTCGTGCCGCGGCCCGACTGTCGATCGGCTGGCAGGCGATCCCGGCCAACTGATTCGGCGGCTGGGTCACTAGGCCGCGTCGAGTGCCTGTTCCAGGTCGGCGATGAGGTCGTCGGCGGCCTCGATGCCGACCGACAGGCGAACGAGCGCGTCTTCGACCTCGAGGGGCGACCCCTTGACCGACATGTGGGTCATCAGGGCCGGAACCTCGATCAGCGATTCGACACCGCCCAGCGACTCTGCAAGGTGGATGATGTGCGTCGCCTCGCAAACCGCCGCCGCACGCTCGGCCGCCGACCGCCCGTTGCGGCCACCGGCCCGCGGGGCGAACGAGATCATCCCGCCAGGGGCGCTCATCTGGCGGGCTGCGAGCTCCGCTCTCGGGTGCATGTTCCTGCCGTCGGTCAGGCCTGGATAGAGGACCCATTCGACGTCCTGCCGGCCGCTCAGGAATTGCGCCACGGCGAGCGCGTTCGCGGAGTGGCGCTCCATGCGCAGGGCAAGCGTGCGCAGTCCTCTCAGCACCAGGAAGCAGTCCATCGGTCCCGGCACCGCCCCCATCGCGTTTTGGAGGAAGCGCAGACGATCGGCGACATCGTCGTTCGACGTCGCAACGACGCCGTTGACCGTGTCCGAGTGACCGCCCAGGTACTTCGTGGCGGAGTGGAAGACGATGTCGGCACCGCGTTCGAGCGGTTGCTGGAGCGCCGGCGACGCGAACGTGTTGTCGACGACGACGAGCGGGGTCCTGCCAATCGCATCGCGATGGCCGTGGGCGGCGGACGCGACAGCCTCAATGTCGACGATCTTCAGGTGCGGGTTCGTCGGGGTCTCGAACCAGATCATCCGCGTTCGTGGCCCGAGGCAGGCGGCCAGCGCGTCGGGCTCGCTCGCCAGGTCGACGAAGACCGAGTCGATGCCTCGTGGCCGGGCGACCTTATCGAGGTACCGAAACGTCCCACCGTAGACGTCGTCGTCGCTGATGACCTGGTCGTCCGGCGCCAGAAGCTCGACGATTGCGGCCGTGCAGGCCGACCCTGAAGCAAAGGCGATGCCGTGCCGCGCGCCCTCGAGGTCCGCCACGGCGTGCTCGAGCCGCTCGCGGGTCGGATTCTGCGTCCGCGCGTATTCGTAACCGCGGCGGGGGCGCCCGACGCCCTCCTGCGCGTAGGTGCTCGTCTGGTAGATCGGCGTGGTGACCGAGCCAGTCAGTTCATCCGGCTCCTCACCGGCATGAACCGCGCGCGTGTCGAAGCGATGCACCGTCTCCGGCATGCCGCGATCATCCCACTCCCAGTGTCGGTAAGCCGGCCAGAAGTGGCAGGTAAGCGCGCCCCGTCATGCTTTCGCGCATGCCTCGTCGTGTCGAGCGAAACATCGGGCTTCTCGCGGACCCAACTCGGCGCCGGAGACCCGCCAGAAGCCGACCGCGACTAACCCGGGCGCGCCACCCGATGTGAGAGGAACTCGAGCAGGTCGAGCTTCGTGACGATGCCACTCGGGCGCTCGCCCTGGACGGCGACGAGGGCCGGCGCACCGCCTGACAGCAGCGTGAATGCCTCGTCGAGGGTCGCCGACGCCTCCACGAGCGGCAGCGGGGGGTCCATGACTTCGCCGATCGTCCGCTCGACGACGGTGGGATCGCGGAAGGCGCGGTCGAGAAGGCCCTTCTCGGTGATCGAGCCGACGATGCCGATCACAGCGTTGCCCTCCGGTTCCTCGGAGACGGGCAGCTGGCTGATGCCGAACTCCTGGAGGAGGGAGATCGCGTCACCGACGCGCTGGGTCGTCCTGGCGAGGACGAGGTCGGGCAGCCGGCCGTGGCGATGGTCGCTGAGCAGCTCGGCGACGCGGACCACGGCACCGGTCGTCGCGAGGAGGCCGTTCACGCGCATCCATTCGTCGTTGTAGAGCTTCGAGAGATAGCTTCGGCCGCCGTCGGGCAGGATCACCACGAAGATCGCATCTGGGGCAGCGTCCGGGTCATCGGCCATGAGCCGAGCGGCCTCGTCGAGTGTCGCCACGAGGGCTGTCCCGCACGATTCGCCCGCCAGGATCCCCTCTTCGCGGGTGATCCGCCGCGCGGCGGCAAACGCGTCGCGATCACTGACGCGGACCCAGTGATCGACGACTGCGGGATCAAATGTCCCCGGAAAGAAGTCTTCGCCGATGCCCTCGGTCAGATAGGGCCGGGCGGTGTCGCCGGACAGCACGCTGCCCTCGGGATCGGCGCCGATCACACGGATCGAAGCCTTCTGTGACTTCAGGTAGCGCGCGGCGCCCGAGACGGTGCCGCCCGTCCCGACGCTGACCACGAGATGCGTCAAGCGGCCGTCGGTCTGGCGCCAGATCTCGGGGCCCGTCGTGGCCTCGTGGGCCTTCGGGTTCTCTTCGTTCCAGTACTGGTCGGGCTTGAAGGCACCCGGAATGTCCCGCGCGAGGCGAGCGGCGACGGAGTAGTAGGACTCGGGCGATTCGGGCGCGACGTTCGTCGGGCAGAGCACGACTTCGGCGCCATAGGCGCGCAGCAGGGCCTGTTTCTCGACCGACTGCTTGTCGGCCATGACGAAGATGCAGCGATAGCCCTTGATCGCCGCGGCGATCGCCAGGCCATGGCCCGTGTTGCCCGAGGTCGGCTCGATGATCGTGCCACCCGGCTCGAGGAGGCCTGCCCGTTCGGCGGCCTCGATCATCGGCAACCCGATGCGATCCTTGACGGAACCACCCGGGTTCAGCATCTCGAGCTTGGCGAGGATGAGCGGCTGGCGTTCGACCGGACCGAGACCGCTCGTGACCCGCGAGAGCCGCACGAGCGGCGTATCGCCGACGAGATCGAGGATGGACTCCGCGTACTCCATCCTGCCGAGGATACCGCCGCCGTTGGTCGAGCCGCTGGGAATCGGAGGCCCCGGGCGGCAGAGCCGCCCGGGGCCGGAGCCTGCGAATGAGCTTGTGTGCTCGTCAGTTCGCGGGCACGTGCTTCGGCGTCGAGACCGTGGCGCCGGGGGCTTCTCCGAAGCCGTCGGGCTGGATCCAGCGAACGGATCCCTTGCTCGCAGCCGCCGCAGCCGCAGCGTCGGCCCGCTCGCTCGCCTGGAACTGTGAGCGAGCCTGGTCAGCGCTGAGCGCCATCGCGTTGCGATCGGCCTGCTCGCCCGCCAGGTACTGGGCTCGGGCGTTCGTGAGCGTGTCGGGGGCAACGGCGGAGCCCTTCGCCCCGACGCCGCTCGACGTCACGATGATCAATGCCGCGACGATCGCGGCGAGCACGACCGCACCAAACAGGATCCCGAGGAGATCCCGGTTGAACGCGGGTTGTGCCGTCTTGAGACCGGTGGCCTGCATCTTCCTTCTCCCTTCCCGTGACGACCCCATCGGTCGTCGATGGAAGGCATGGTGTCGCCGGCCGATCGGCGATCCATCGGGCAGCAACCCAATCGTCGCTAAGGCACCTACCTCAAAACCGCATGTGGTTTGGCCGGCTAATCCCGGTCGAGAGGGCCGCGCCGCATGAAGAGCCACGTCAGCCGATCCCGCATGAGCCGTCGCCGGCCGGGTGGATCGACCGTCGCAGGCTGGAGTTCTTCGACGACCGGTCCGATGATCTCCGCCAATCGATCGGTGACTCGTCGGGCCAGCTGGAGCTCTTCGCGACTCCCCGCCGGTGGCATGTTGCCGTTCAAGCTCGGACCAATGAGCTCCTCGATCGTCACGGGCGCGAGGATGCGCGACGCCATCCGCTTGCCGACGTAGAGCTCTTCGGTGCCGGCCATCGCGAAAGGCACGATCGTCGCGCCCGTGCGGATGGCGATCAGCGCCGCGCCAGGGCGGAACGGACCGATCCGCCCGGCGGGGCCACTCACGGTTCCCTCGGGCATCTGGACGAACACGCCACCCGCGCCGACGACGGCACGGGCCGATGCGACATGCGCCTCGACGCCCAGCCCGCCGCGCCAGACCGGCAGCAGGCCTCCGATGCGGCGGATGAGCGTCTCGCGCCAGCGGGAGGTGAAGGTCGACGGCCCGCTGCCCAGGAACCAGGCCCGCGGCTCAACCGGAAGTGCGTGCTGGACGAGAAATGGGTCCATCCAGCCCCGATGGGCGGCGCCCACGAGCAGGTAGCCCCCTTGGGGGAGGAGCTCCCGTCCGCTCGTCTGGATACGAAAACGGAAGAGGCCGAACAACACGAACCGGGCCAGGAGCCGGACGACCCGGTACAGGAGCGACGCCCGCGTCTCCGGCGTTCGACCAAGCCACTGGAGACCTTCGATCGCGCCGCCGCGCTGGGCGGCGAGTCGCTCCGGCGAGATTCGAGCGCGCGGCCTGCGAGGCCGGGGCGATGTCGCCGGCGCCGCGGTCACGCCGATTCGTCGGGCAGCGGCGCGGGTCCCGACCCGGACGCGGGCCGCGCCGGTTGCTCGCTCGTCTCGCCGGTCACTGCTTCTCCGCGTTCATCCCCACCGCCGAGTCGACGCCGCACGATCAATCCCGTTACTCCAACGACGATGAACGCGAACGACACGAGCTGGGCCGTCGGGATCCCGAAGAATGTCCAGTTGTTGAGCCGCAGCGTCTCGAGGCTGAAGCGCACGACGCCGTACCAGATGAAGAACAGGAACAGCAGGTCGCCGGAACGCAGCCAGCGGAACGCGCGCTCCCCCACGTAGATCAGCACGAGCATCCCGATGACGCCTGACAGGGATTCGTAGAGAAACAGGGGCTGGAAGCGGGTCGTCTCGAGGGGGAACGTCGTGCACGGGTAGGCGTCGATCCGGTGGGCGCAATCGATGGGGATGCCCCATGGCAGGTTGGTCGGGGGCCCGTAGAGCTCCTGGTTGAAGAAGTTGCCCCATCGCCCGATCGCCTGCATGAGAAATAGCCCCGGCGCGACAACATCCGCCCAGACCCAGAAGTTTTGGCGATGACGCCGAATGTAGAGGAAGGCCGCGAGCGTACCCGTGATGATGCCGCCGTAGACGCCCAGCCCCGAGTACGGCGGCAGGACGATCTTGAGCGGATCGCTGGCGTAGAGCTGCCACTGGTCGATGACGTGGTAGAGGCGGCCTCCTGCCAGGGCCGCCGCGGCGACGAGGAGCATCCCGTTGCCGACGAGCTCGGCCTGCAGACCCCGCCGTTCGGCGAGTCGGGTCACGAGGATGTAGACGGCGGCCAGCCCCACGGCGTAGGCAATGCCGTACCAGTGGATGTCGAGGGGGCCGAGACGGAACGCGATCGGGTCGGGGGTGAGGTCGAACATCGTGCCTGAGTGTATGTCCCACTACCGCCGGGCATCGACTGGCCTCCGGTCGGGGCACGGCCGCCCACCTATACTGGCCCGCGCATGACCGCCACCTTCCCCGCGCCCGTCACCGCGCGGCAGTGATCCCCAGATGACGTCGGAATTCAGCTGGTGGCTGCTCATCGTCGGCCTCGTCATCGGGGCGGCGCTGGTGTGGCTCGTGCTGTCCGACTCGCGCCGGCGCGAATCCGAGATCACCGACGAGGAGCTGCCGAAGGAGGCAGCCTGGATCGCCGAGGTCGTGACGCAGTCCGGCCGGCGTCTCGATCCGGAGACCACGGAGGCCGTGCTGCGGCTGCATCGGACGTATCTGGCCAGCCTGCCGCCCGACGAGGAAGACGAGTTCGACGACGTGGACTGGGAGGAGGAGCCGGTCAGGGAGGCAGCCAGCGACACAACGCGCTCTTAGGCACGCCCGTTGGCGCCGCTGTCAGCGCTCGGGGACGACTCCCACATGGAGGGCGACCGAACCAAGGCCCATCCGGCGGTAGCCAACGTTCTCGAGGCCGGCGTCGCGCATGGTGGCGGCGAGACGGTCGGGCTCCGGGAAGCCCTCGAGCGACGCAGGCAGATAGCGGTAGGCGCTCTCCTTGGCAAAAACCCGACCGAGCAGCGGCGCAGCGTGGCCGAAAGTGAAGCGGAACGTCCGTCCCCACCATTGCGGCCGAGGCGTCGTCAGTTCGAGACAGACGACGCGGCCGCCGGGTTTGACGACCCGCCGCAACTCGCGGAAGCCCGCGGCGTAGTCGGCGAGGTTCCGGAGCCCGAAGGCGATCGTGGCCGCATCGAATTCGGCATCGGCGGAGGGGAGTGCGAGGGCATTGCCCAGCCGGAATTCGAGCTGGACGAGGTCGTAGTTGGTCGCCGCGCCGTGGGCGATCATGCCCGGCGATAGATCGACGGCGAGGACGCGGCCAAACGGCCCGACCCGATCCGCGAGTGCGGCGGCCAGCTTGCCTGTGCCACACGCGACGTCGATCACGGCCGCACCCGAGGCCAGCGCCGTCGCGTTGACCGCGTGGCGTCGCCATCGCGCGTCGGCACCGAGGGTCATGAGGGTGTTCAGGCGGTCGTAGACGGGCGCAATCTCGTCGAACATCGCCGTCACGTCCGTCTCGGGGACGAGATTGCCGCTGCGATCAGCGGAGGCCATCTGCTCTGGCACGTGGCCGTTTCCGCGGGGCTCGGCGACCGCAGGCCACGCCGGGGCGGCCGGCGGAGCATCACGACCGGGCGCGCGAACCCGATCCGAGACCGCCTCGCGGTTCGGATGCGGTTCGGAGGTCGGCGTAGCCTCCGGAGGACCGGTGAAGACGGGACTCTTCATTGTCATGTGGACGGCATGACGCTCAGCGGACGCTCCCTCGCGAAGCACGCGATTCGCGACGAAGCCCATTCCCGGCTGGGCACCCCGTATTGTCGCTCGAATGCGTTGCCCGCACCAGACGGCGACGCACTAGCCGGGTTCTAGAGCTCACCCTCCAGCAGCGTGTCGCCTCCAGGCGCGGACACACCGAACTTGGTGCCCGGCAGCAGGGCCGCGACCTCTTCAGCGGGACCGACCCAGTACGACAGCCCGCCGCCAAAGAACATTCGGCCGATTGGCTTGCGGGCGCCGTCGATCTCGATCCAGCAGCCGAGCGGCTGGCCAGCTGCAGGTTCCGTGAGACCCGTTGCCACGACGACGACCTGGTGCGTGGTCGGCGAGAACTCGACCGTTCCCGTCGCGGATGGTGTCGTTGGACTTGCCAGCGAGACCTTCCGCGCGTCGGGCTGGGCCTCGATCGCGATGTACCAGCTCGTCACGCGGCCAAGCTGCTCGGCGACGGTAATCTGCCGACGGAGCTGATCGTCGGCCTGGCCCCGGACGACGAGTGCCGTGCCGGCCACTGCCACGACGAGCACGGCCGCCATCGCTCCCAGCCAGGCCACGGTCGGCAGTCCCCGGCGAGGTCGTTCCTCGATGTCCGATGCTCGGCGATCGGCGATCGACGGAATCTCGGATATCGCCGGGCTCGCGGAGACGCCGGCAGCCGCGCTGAGCGGCCCGCGATCTCGTCCGACGTCGCGGACGAAGGCCAGCGTGCGCTCCCGGAGGTCCGGTGATGGGGTTGTCCGGACGACATCGCGGATCACGCCGGCGGCGCGGCGCAGACGGGCCAGCTCGTCGGAGCACTCCTCGCAGCCGGCAAGGTGGCCCGCCAGGGCGGCGGCCTCAGTCGTGTCACCGGCCATGAGGCGCTCGAAGCCGTGCGGCTCGACGGCCGCCAGCTCCAGCAGTTCACGTGCTTCAGCGTGGTCCATGATCCCCTCGGGCCCGACCCCGGGCCGCATCCCCTTCGTGCGATCTCATTCGCCTGTCCCTCGGCCGACCGGTTCGGGCGCGAAGTGGACCCCTACTCGGTCGCCGTATTCATTCGCAAGCACCTCCCGCAAGCGGTAGAGCGCCCGTCTCGTTCGTGTCTTGACCGTTCCGAGCGGCCACCCCAGCCTGGCCGCGATCTCCGATTGCGACAGCTCTTCACGGTAGGCCAGCACGATGACCGTTCGCTCCGTGTCGGACATCTCGTCGAGGGCCGATTGGAGCGTCGTCCGCAGCTCGGCCGAGTCGAGTGCCGCCTCGGGTCCCGGTCCGAGAGTTGAGCCGCCGATCACCTGCCCGCTCGCGACAAGGCGTTCCAGCGCCGCCGTGTCGTGCTCGTCGTCGCCCGTCGTTGCCGAGAGCGGGACGAGATTTGGGCGTCGTCCCGCCGCGCGCAATCGATCGACGGTTCGGTTCCGGGCGATCGCGTGGAGCCAGGCCGCGAGCGAGCCGGCGGCCGGGTCATAGAGCTCCGCCCGGTTCCAGAGTGCGAGAAACGTCTCTTGAACGACCTCCTCGGCGACGTGTCTATCCGATGTCAATCGACAGGCCGCGGCGTAGACGGCGTCCGCGTGCCGGTCGTAGAGGGCGGCGAGGGCATCCTGGGATCCCGTCGCGACCTCGCTCACGAGGGCGGCGTCAGGCGGACCCAACCGATCCTCTGTCACCGCTTACGTGCCCGCGGGCTCGCCGGTTTTCGCACGCGGGTAGCCTACGCGATCACCAACTTCCGGCCTGCCGGCGGGTCAGTCGCGCGACACGTCCCACGGGCGCATGAGCCTCGAGGCACGTCACCCCGTCGGGCCCAACCACGGCATCGTGGACCGTGCCGGAGGGTAACTCCAGACGGTCGCCCTCGGCGAGCGCGAGCTGCTCTCCGGAAACGGGCAGACCGAAGGTGATCGAACCGGCAGCGACGACCAGGATCTTGTCGTAGCGATGCTCGTGAGCGCCGTACGTGTCGTGTGGACCATTGGCCCATGTCGAGGGAGCGAGACCTTCCTCCCTGAGGCGGAGAGCGATGGCCTCGGTCACGGTGCTTCCACACTCTCCGAAGGCCCGCCCGGTTCGGAGTCCGGCCGCCTCGGATCCTCGGGTCGCTCAGACGCTCCCGGCGCGCCCGGCATCCGCACGAGATCCGGCGCGGCTTCCCGCCAGGCGGTCTCCTCGGAGGCCGGGTTCGAGCCGATCGACGCGATGACCATGAGCATGACGACGCCCACCATCGCGCCAACGCCGACGGCAAGGAAGGCCGGCCACTTGAACCAGCCCCAGAAGTAGAGGGCCGGCAGGAGACCGGCAACGAATGCGACAAGGAGAGCCCGGAAGCCGCGCATCGCGTTCGGCCGTCAGCCGGCCAGGCCCACGCCGAGCAGCGTTCCGACGAGATACGTCACGGCCGCCGCGCCGGCACCGATCCCCACCTGCCGCAACCCCGAGTACAGCACACCCCGGCCGGTAAGCAGACTGACCGCCGCGCCGACCGCAAAAAGCGCCAGAAGGCTCAGGCCGAGCGCGAGACCGAAAACCACGCCACCGCCGCCAAACAGGTACGGGACGACTGGCACGACCGCGCCAATAGCGAATGCGACGAAGGAGCCCGTGGCGGCACCCCACGGCGAGCCAAGCTCATCCGGATCCAGACCGAGCTCCTCGCGCACGAGCGTGTCGAGCGCGGTCTCGGGATCGCTGAACAGGCGATGGGCGATCTTGGCCGCCTCGTCTTCGCTGAAGCCGCGGGAACGGTAGACGGCCGCCAGTTCCGCCTCCTCCTCTTCGGGCATCGCCTCCAGCTCTGCCCGCTCGAGCTCGATCTGGCGCTCGAACAGCTCACGCTGCGACTGCATCGAGATGTATTCGCCGGCCGCCATGCTGCTAGCGCCCGCGAGGAGGCCGGCAATCCCGGCAAGGAGAATAAAGCGCGCCTCGGTGGCAGCGCCGGCGACACCCATGACCAGCGACAGGTTGCTGACCAGGCCGTCGCTCACACCGAAGATGACGGCCCGGACGGTGCCCGAGCGTGTCGTCCGGTGCCAGCCTTCCCGGCGGCCGATCTCCGTCGGCTTCTGGACGGAGCCGAGGTCTGCGGTTCCGTCCTGGCGACGTTCGGGGAGGCGAACGCGCGTCCGGCCATCCCGCGAACGCGCGGTGCCGAGTCTCTTCCAGATCTCGGCGTGCTCACGTTCGTCGGCGGCGATAGCAGCGACCTCGGGGCTCGCCTGCGCGTCGTAGAGGTCTTCCTCGTCGCCCTCCAGCGCCTGGACGAGATCCGACACCGCGTGGGTGCCAAACAGCCGGGCCAGGGCGATGATCAATCGGACGCGCAGGCGCGGGCTCTGCGGTTGCGGCACGTCGACCCCAAGGTCGCGCAGCTTCGTCGCCCACACATCGGCATGCCGGCGCTCATTCGAGGCGATCGTGCGGAAGGCGTTTGCCCGACGCTCGTCCTTCTCGATCGACGCCAGGGCGTCGTAGAGAACGATCGCGTCCCGCTCGAGCTTGAGGTTCTCGAGACTCTGGCTGGTATCGATGGCGGCCATCGCCTCCATCGTAGCGGGGACCCGTGAGGTCGCGATCCTGCGATCGGGACTCGTACACTGCCTGCCGATGCCGGCCTCCAAGCTGCCCCCGCTGCGTTACCTGGATGCCGCGGCCGTCGAGGCGGCGATGCCAGCCCTCGACGAACGGCTACGGCTGGCCGAGCTGACGATGACCGCGCTTGCCCAGCCGGGTATTGCGCAGCAGCCGCCGAAGATCGCCGTTCACCCCAGACCTGAGGGCTCATTCGCTCACGCCATGCCTGCCCATCTGAGGGGCGCGGCCGCATCGGATGACCTGCTCGGGATCAAGTGGATCGCCGGCTTCGGTGCCAATTCGGCGGCGGGCCTGCCGGTCCTCCACGGCTTGGTCATCCTGAACGATGCCGGCACCGGCGTCCCGACCGCGATCCTGGATGCCGCCCCGATCACCGCCCAGCGGACCGCCGCCGTGAGCGGCGTCGCGATCCGGCGGTTCGCGCCGGTCGTGGATGAGCGCGGTCCCCGCGCGGCCCTGATCGGGGCAGGGGTGCAGGGTCGCAGCCACGTGGCGCTGCTGGGACGTGTCCTGCCAGACGTCGAGCTGTCGATCTTCGACCGGCATCCCGATCGAGCGGCGGCCCTCGCCACGCTTGCCTCGTCCACCGAAGGCATCGATCACGTCCACGTCGCCGCCTCCGCTCGACAGGCGGTCGACGGCGCGGACGTTGTCGTCACCGCCGCCTCGTTCGCGCCTGCCGAGGAGCGCCAGGTGATGACGAGCGACTGGCTGTTGCCGTGGACCCTCGTCGTCGCCATCGATTACGCGACGTACTGCTCCGCCGAGGTCGCGCGCGGCGCTGATCTGTTCCTCGTCGATCATCGCGAGCAATTCCTCGCCAACCGCGACGCCGGCCTGTTCGACGACTACCCGGAGCCCACTGGGATGCTCGGCGAGGCGATCGTTGCGAAGACGCCACGACCCGGCGGCCGAGTCGTCGTCAGTCACCTCGGTGTCGGGCTCGCGGATGTTGTCTTCGGGGCCGCGATCCTCGAGACGGCGACCGAGCGTGGCCTCGGCACGGAGCTGCCGAGATAGGCCGGGCGCAGGACCGGCCAGCGACGAGCCGACGGCGCGGGCAGACTAGCCCGGTCCGAGCGCAGAGGTGGTGATGGGCATCGTCTGGCGTCTGCTGCGGCTGGCGATCGTCCTTGCGCTGATCGGCGTGCTCGTCGCCGGCGGCCTGGTCGCCTACATCACCTACCGGGCGATGCCCCAGACGAGCGGCTCGGTGAGCATCGCCGGCCTGGGGAACAGTGTCACGGTCATCCGCGACCAGGCCGGCATCGCCCGGATCTACGCCGATACGCCGCATGACCTCTTCCTGGCGCAGGGCTACGTCCATGCGCAGGACAGGCTGTGGCAGATGGAGGTCTGGCGGCACATCTCGGCGGGTCGCCTGGCGGAGTTGTTTGGCGGCACCGCGCTCGACACCGACAAGTTCATCAGGACCCTCGACTTTCGGGGCGCTGCGGAACGCGACATGGAGACGTTCAGCCCCGAGCTCGGGGACGCCCTCGCCGCATATGCCGACGGCGTCAATGCCTACATCAGCGAGCATCGCGGCAATCTCGGCCTGGCCTTCGTCGTGACGGGCCTGAAGATCGGCAAGGGCGGTGTCGGCGGTTACGAGCCCGAGCCATGGACGATCCTCGATTCGGCCGCGTGGCAGAAGGTTCAAGCCTGGAACCTCGGCGGCAACTTCCGGACCGAGCTCTTCCGGATGCTCGCCGATGAACAGTTGGGCGATCCGGCGGAGACCGATTCGCTGTTCCCCGGATATTCGCCCGATGCTCCCGTGATCACGCCGAGCGGGCTGAAGGGCTCGGGTGGCGCCGGCGCGAGCGTCGGACCGGCGGCCAACCTCGCGATCGCGGACCCCTCAAAGACTCCGGAAAAGCCTCAGGCCACGCAGGCATCGGGATCGGCGAATCTCGCCTCGGCCTGGCGGCAGCTCGCCGCGATTGGGGCGACCGTCTCAAGGGCCGCCGGCCTCGACCCCGCGACCGCGCTCGCCGACAGCCACGGAATCGGCTCGAACGAGTGGGTCGTCGCGCCCGACAAGAGTGCAAGTGGCGGCGCCCTGCTCGCGAACGACCCCCATCTCGGGCTCGGGATCCCGTCGGTCTGGTACATGAACGGGCTCCACTGCCGGAATGTGTCTGCCCGCTGCCCCTACGACGTCGTCGGAGTCTCGTTCCCGGGCGTCCCGGCGGTCATCCTCGGTCACAACGCGCGGATCGCCTGGGGCGCCACAAACGCCGGCCCCGACGTCCAGGATCTCGTCATCGAGCAGGCCGATCCGAACGATGAGAATGCGTATCTCTTCGAGGGCGCGAGTGAGAGCTACACGACCCGGACCGAGGAGATCAAGGTCGCGGGCGGCTCGACCGTCAAGGTCGAGGTCCGGACGTCGCGCCACGGACCGATCCTGAACGGCGTCGTGGATCAGCTGAAGGACGCGCCTCCAACCGCGCTGAGGTGGACCTCCCTAACGGCGCCGGATGGGACCCTGAACGCGATCTTCCTGCTGAACAGGGCGACCAACTTCGACGAGTTCCGCGCCGCCCTCAGGGGCTATGGATCGCCGGCCCAGAACTTCGTCTATGCCGACGTCGACGGCCATATCGGTTACCAGCTGCCCGGCTACATCCCGCGACGGAGCCGCGACGACCGCGGCGACCGGCCGGTGTCCGGTGACGGGAGCCACGAGTGGACGGGCCGGATCGCCTTCAAGGACCTGCCGTGGCAGCTCGACCCGCCGAGCGGGATCATCGTCGCCGCGAATAACGCGGCCGTGGACGAGCGCTACCCGTGGTTCATCAGCACCGACTGGGATCGCGGCGACCGCGCGCAGCGGATCCTCGATCTCCTGCGTGACGCTGCGCGCTCCCGGATCACGCTCGAAGAGATCCGCGGGATGCAGCGCGACACGCTCGTGCTGCGAGCCGAGCGCCTCATCGACGCCTTACCCGCGGCGATCCCCGCAACCGCCGATGGCAAGACCCTTCTGGCAAGACTCAAGTCGTGGGATCACCGTTGCCCAACCGACAGCATCGGCTGCGCGGCGTACATGTCACTTGAGCTGCGGCTCATTGGCTCGATCTTCGAGGACGAACTTGGGCCGCTCGCCCGTGACTACGTTGGCAGCGTCCCCTCGTGGGCCAGGACGCGCGAGCTCCTTCGGCACCCTGACGATCCGTGGTGGGACGACACGCGCACCGAAGGCGTCAAGGAGACGGCGCCACTCATCGTCACGACCGCCATTGATCGAACGGCCAGCGAGCTTCGCTCGGCCCTCGGCGAACCGGATAAATGGACCTGGGGCCGCCTCCACACCCTGACCCTCCGCGAGGACATCTACGGCAAGAGCGGCATCGGGCCGCTCGAGTGGTACTTCAATGCGGGATCGCGAGAGGCGCCTGGCGCCGCCGGAGCGATCGACAACCTCTACTACAAGCCCGAGGTGGCATATCCCGATCCCTACGATCCCGACTTCAAGCCGGTCGGCCTGGACCGCGTGTTCGCGGTCACGAACGGACCCTCCTACCGGCTCACGATCGACATGTCCGACCTCGAGAGCGCCCGGATCGTGCAGACGACGGGCCAAAGCGGCAACCCGTTCGACAAGCACTACTCGGATCTCGTCGATCGCTGGCTGCGCGGCGATTCGCTGCCACTCCCGTTCAGCCGCTCCGCCGTCGAGAACGGCGAGGCGTCGCGATTGACGCTCGAGCCGCGGAAGTCGGACGCTCGGGAAACCCCACGCCCATCGTGACCGACCTCCTCGTCATCGGTGCCGGGACGATGGGCGCCTGGACCGCACTCCACGCTCTGCGCGGCGGGCGGAGCGTGGTCCTGGCAGATGCCTATGGCGCGGGCCACTCACGGGCAACGTCGGGTGACGAGACGCGGATCATCCGCTCGTCACATGGCTCCGACACGTACTACACGCGCTGGTCGCGGGCAGCCCGCGAGGAGTGGCGGGCCCTCGGCGAGGAGGCGGATGAGCAGATCCTCATCCAGGCCGGCGCGCTCTGGTTCGCCCATCGCGAGGACGGCTTCGAGGCGGCCTCCGAGGCGACGATGCGAAGCCTTGGCATTCCGGTTGAACGGTTGTCGCCCGCGGAGATCGAAGCGCGCTGGCCGGTCGCCGCCGTCGACCTGAAGTTCGCGATCCACGAGCCGGAGGGCGGTCTGCTCATGGCTCGCCGCGGCGTTCGGGCGGCTGTGCGGCTGTTCGAGCAAGCAGGCGGACGTTTCGAGCTGGCTTCACTCATGCCTGGGCGATCCGAAGGTCGGCGGCTCGTCGACGTGGTGGACAGGGGTGGCGCCGCGAGATCGGCGGAGACGTTCGTGTTCGCCTGCGGACCATGGCTGCCCCGCCTGTTTCCGGAGTTCGTCGGCGACCTGATCAGGGTCACCAAGCAGGACGTGATCTTCGTCGGTGCGCCCGGTGGCGACGATCGATTCGACAGCGACCATCTGCCATCGTGGGTTGACTACGACGCCGCGTTCTACGGCATCCCCGGCGTCGAGGGTCGCGGGCCGAAGATTGCGCCGGACCGCTACGGTCCGGTCTTCGACCCCTCGCACGGCGACCGCATCGTCGATCCAGAGAGTGTCCGCCTGACACGCCAGTTCATGGCTCGCCGGTTCCCGGCACTCGCCGATCAGCCGATCGTTGAGACGCGCGTCTGCCAGTACGAGACAACGCCGGATACGCATTTCGTCATCGACCGCCATCCCGATTTCGACAACGTCTGGCTCGTAGGCGGCGGCTCAGGTCACGGGTTCAAACACGGCCCGATGATCGGGCGCTACGTCGTCGACCGACTCGACGGCAAGCCCACGATGGATGGCGACGAGCGGTTCGCGCTCGATCGGCCGCGGCAGCCGTCGGCGGGGATGCGCACGGGCGGCGACTCGATCGTCACGACCTGGGAGGGCTACTGACCTGGGTGGGCTACCCCGCCAGGCCCGTGGTTGCGGGGGGAGCAACAACGAGCGCAAACAGTCCGGTCTCATCGTCGCCGTGGACGATTAGTTGCCGTGCGGGCAACAAAGGCTGTGGGTCGGGTCGCATAGTTGCCCAGGGAGCAACTTTTGCGACGATCAGGGCTCCTTGTGCACCCGTTGTTCCCCCGTGACAACAACCGCCAGGACGTTGCCCGCCGGACAACAAGTCGACGGACGCGCCTGGCCATCCGGCTACTCGTTGACCGGCAGCGGTCCGTCCGGCACCTCGATGAAGATGCGCCCGCCCTCGACGACGACGTCATACATCGCAAGCGGCAGTTCGGCGGGCGGATCGAGCGGTTCGCCATCGGTCAGGTCGAAGCGCGACAGGTGGAGGGCGCACGTCAGCGTTTCGCCAGTCAGGAAGCCCTTGTCGAGCTCGAAGTATTCGTGGGTGCAGATGCCCTGCATCGCCCGGAGCGTTCCGGCGACGTTGACCACGAGGACCTGATCGGTCCCGTCGACGAAGGCCATCTTCATCGTCCCGTCCGGGACCTCATCGACGCCGAGGAGATCGATTCGGCGCACCGTCGAGGGAGCCGTCAGGCGACGGCCGTCGATGAGTTGCCGGCGCTCCACTTGTCCTCCAGCAGCTCGCGCAGCCGGTCCTGAGCCTCCGGCACGGGAACCCTGGCGACGACCGGCTCGAGGAAGCCGAGGACGATGAACTTGCGCGCCTCGTCCGGAGGAATGCCACGCGATTCGAGATAGAAGAGCTGTGACTCGTCGATCGGCCCGACGGACGACGAGTGAGCCGCCCGCCGACAGTCAGGCTGGTCGATCTCGAGCGAAGGGATAGCGACTGCACGGGCCGCCTTCGACAGGTTCATCCCGAACTCACCAAGGAAGCTGTCGGTGCCGATGGCGGTCTTCTCGATCGTGATCAGGCCCTTCATGTAGCTTCGCGATCGATCGAGCAGCGCACCTTTCGACAGTAGGTTGCCGGTCGTGTTGCGGCCGCGATGCCACGTGTATGAGGTCAAATCGAACAGCTGATCCTCGCCACCGAAGACGATCTCGACCTGCTCGACACTAGAGCGGTCACCCTCGAGGCGGTTGTCGACGCGGGACCGAACGAGCCGGCCACCGAGCTGGCCGAGCGCCCAGCGGAGGTTGGCGCCCTCGCCGATCGACGCTGTCCGGTGCTGGAACGCGACGACGCCCGGCCCGAACTCCTGGATGCTCGCGATCGAAAGGTCGGCGCCGGCCCCGAGATGGACCTCGAGGGTGCCGGTGAACAGGGACTGTGGGACGGGCTCGCCTTCGGCGCATGCGATCGGCGGACCCGAGGGCACGAACTCCTCGAGGAGCGACGTCCGAGCGCCCTCGCCGAGCTCGACGATCGTGCGCGTGAGCAGGGCCCGCTCGGGGACGCCGGCCGCCCAGCGCGCGATCAATGGCTTGTCGAGCCGCACTCCGGCAGGGACACGGATGACCAGACCCTGGTTCCAGCCCGCCCGCGTGAGCTGGGCAAGCCGGTCATTCGTCGGCAGGCGCGCGGCATCGAAAAGCTGCCGCCCGGCCTCGGTTTCACGCGCGGCGAAGGCTGGCAGGGTCTCAATCGTCACGCCGGCGGCGCGAGCGTCCTCGTCAAGGTCGAGGGCCAGCACCTCGTCCTCGCGGAACGACGCAAGGCCCGAAACGCCGTTGGGCGGCTGCTCCCCGCCGACAACATCCGATCCCGTCGACTCGTATGCGCGAACCTCCGTGAGGTCGGCGAGGCGGAGGTCGAGGTAGGTCGTGTAGAGCTGGTTCGGCTCGATCGGGACCGTCCGGTAGCGCTCGAGGGCGTCGAGGCGGTCGGCCGCGAGCCAGTCCGGCGCGGCGTCCGCCAACCGTTGGACGAGCGACTCGTCGAGCTGGAAGGTGAGCTCTGTGGGGCTGCGACGTGGCGCCCTGGTTCGGGCAGGCGCGGCCGCCGTGGCGGTCGCTTGCGTCACCCGAGGGAGCCTTCCATCTCCATCTTGACGAGCCGGTTGAACTCGATCGCGTACTCCATCGGGAGCTCCTTGGTGAACACCTCGAGGAAGCCCTGCACGATGAGGTTCTGCGCCTCGTTCTCCGTGAGTCCGCGGCTCATCAGGTAGAAGACCTGATCGGCGCTGATCTTCCCGACGGTGGCCTCGTGGGTCATCGTCGTGTCGTCTTCCTGGATGTCGATGTAGGGATACGTGTCGCTGCGGCTCTGATCGTCGAGCATCAGCGCGTCACAGCGCACGCTGGCGACGACGTTTGTGGCACCCGCGGAAACCTTCAGATGGCCTCGGTATGTGGCTCGGCCGCCGTCCTTCGAGACCGACTTAGAGACGATCCGGGACTTCGTATTCGGCGCAAGGTGGATCGCCTTCGCCCCCGTGTCCTGGTGCTGACCCTTGCCGGCGACAGCGACCGAGATGATGTCGGCCGTGGCGCCCTCGCCACGCAGGTAGATCGACGGAAACTTCACCGTCTTGCGGGAGCCGGTATTCGCGTCGATCCACTCGACGGTCGAGTTCTCGTAGGCGTGGGCCCGCTTCGTGACGAGGTTGTAGACGTCGTTCGACCAGTTCTGGATCGTCGTGTAGCGGACCTTCGATCCGGGCAACGCGACGACTTCGACGACAGCCGCGTGGAGTGAGTCGGTCGCGTAGATCGGGGCCGTGCAGCCCTCGATGTAGTGGACCTTGGCGCCTTCCTCGACCACGATCAGCGTGCGCTCGAACTGACCGGTGTTCTCGCCGTTGATCCGGAAGTAGGCCTGCAGCGGCAGCGGCACTTCGACGCCCTTCGGGACGTATACGAACGAGCCACCCGACCAGACCGCGCTGTTTAGGGCGCTGAACTTGTTGTCCTCCGGCGGAACGACGGTGCCGAAGTACTTGCGGAAGATGTCCGGGTATTCCTTGAGGCCCTGGTCGGTGCCCATGAAGACGACACCGATCTTGCTCAGCTCCTCGCGGACGCTGTGGTAGACGACCTCGGAGTCGTACTGGGCGCCGACGCCGGCGAGGAACTTCCGCTCGGCCTCGGGGATGCCGAGACGCTCGAACGTCGCCTTGATCTGCTCGGGGACGTCGTCCCACGACTTCTCTTCGCGCTCGGACGGCTTGCGGTAGTAGACGATCTTGTCGAAGTCGATCCGATCCAGGCCGTCGGTCCACATCGGCATCGGTCGCTTCTGGAAGTGATCGAACGCGCGCAGCCGGAACTGGAGCATCCAGTCGGGCTCTTCCTTGTACCGACTGATCTCCTCGACGGTCTCTCGTGTCAGCCCGCGCTTGGTCTCGCGCAGGTAGACGATGTCGTCGTGGAAGGCGTACTGGTCGCGGCGGTCGGTGACGAGCTCGCGCGTCGTTGTCATCAGCTCTCCGGGGGAGGTTCTCGGCGTCCGTCGACGCCGGTTTCTGTAATTCCGAGTGACATTATCGGAATTACCCGCCGGAGCGTCAACGACGACGGCAACGGCGCGGAATCGCGAGGCCGGTGTGCCTGAGCGCACCGGCCTCGAGTTCACGATCAGGAAAACGGATCAGCGGGCGCCCTTGAGGCCCTTCCCCTTCGCTCGGATTGCTTCGAGCTGACGGAGTCGGTTTTTTGCACCGTCCAGAGACCAGACATGCGCCAGTCGCTTGCGGGCAATGTTACGCAGCGGTTTGGCGACGTCCTGCGGGGCGATCGTCAATTTGGCTGGATGCTTTGCAGCGCCGCCGACCTTGCCGACAACCTTCGTGCGCTTGATGACTGCCGGATCCATCGTCGCCCGCCTCAGTTCAGGATCCACCACACCACGTACGTCGAAGACGTCACGCTGGTGTTGAGGTAGATCGTGAACTTGCCGGTGGTGGGTACGACTGCGCGCACATATCGCCCACTCCGATTCGAGGCCAGCATGGCGAAGACCTTGCTGGATGACGTCACCCCTGCACGACTGATCGTGATCGAGGAGTGCCCGGCCGAGATCGTGTGCTTGCCAGATCGCGAAAAGCTGATCTTCCCGGTAACCCGCAGTGCAGTCTGGTCGATGTCGGGCGCGATGGCGTCGACGCCAATGCCACCGGGCGCTGCCGCGAGGCCTGCAACGCCAGTTCCGCCGATGTCGTTCGCCAATCCGACCACGCCGGCCCCGGCTCCCAGGTCGCTGTAGCCGAGCACGCCGATGCCGCTGTCTGAGAACGCGTCGCCCTCGATGCCGATCAGGCCACCCGAACCATAGATTCCGACGTCCGCGCTGTCACCCCAGATGCCGGCGCCCACGATGTCAGGATCGGGGTCCGTTGGTGTCCATGAATAGAGACCTGTCGCTCCTGTATTGGCGATGTCAACGGCATCCGTCGCGTCACCGCTGGTGACGTACGCGGCCGCCTCCGTGGTGTTCGTGTTTGCGGCCTTGACCGCGGGTCCGTCCTCGGCTGTCGCCACGACGGCTGCGCCAGTTCCGCCTGCGGTCGCCGCAAAGGCGTCGACATCGGCCGTCGCGCTGCTGTCGATACCCGTCGTCGCAGTGGTCGTGTTGTTCGTTTCCTTGACGACGTCATTCGGGTCGTCCGCGCTCACGGCCAGCGGAACCGCAGCCTGGGCAGCTACGGCAGCGCCCGCCCCGAGAGCCGCCGCGAGCAGTGCCCGCCGGCTCTTCTTCGGCGCCTGGTCGGAAACCTGGTCTGACACCCTGGATCCTCCTGCTTTCCGGCGGCTGGTGTTTTTCGCGGATGGCCCATCGCTATCGGCGCTGGACCCGGAGCAAGGGCCGCCGGAGCCCTCGCGCCCCATCATGGCAGGGCGGTGTTTGTCGGCGTCTCGCGATTCCGACACTTCCGGGCCACGACGGCCTACGACCGTTGCCTCATGGCGGCGGGTGGACGTCCGGGTTAGGGTGGGCGAAGCCGCAGCCATCGCCCGCCGGGAGGAGTGCCGTGAATCCCTTGCGCGCCCGACGCTCCGTCGCCTTCGTGCCCTTCCTGATCGCCGTGCTTCTCGCCGTCTCCGTGCCGGCGTCAGCAGCCGCGCCGACGACGCCGGCGACACCATCGTCGAACGGCACCGCCACCCGACTCGCGGCTGAACGCGCAAGCGCCATAGCCCCGGACGCGCCG
>Ga0081539_10001883_pt1 | contig 32746 bp, 26 predicted proteins | sample TabmetS4T2R2_FD_71023 | JGI IMG/M metagenome (GOLD analysis project Ga0081539, IMG submission 71023) | Tabebuia heterophylla rhizosphere microbial communities from the University of Puerto Rico - S4T2R2 | ecosystem: Host-associated > Plants > Roots > Rhizosphere ... | reverse complement strand
GATCACGATCAGCCTGCGCGGCATCATGTACGCCCAGATCGATGTCGTCGGCACGGCGGTCGATCTCCATTCGGGCCAGTTCGGCGGGCTGGTCGAGAATCCGGCGAACGCGCTCGCGACTATCATCGCCGCGCTGAAGGGACCCGACGGGCGGATCCGCATCCCTGGTTTCTACGACGACGTCGTCGCCCTCACCGACGAGGAGCGCGAGGCGATCACGGCGCTGCCGTTCGACGAGGACGAGTTCCGCGAGCATCTCGGTCTGCCGGCGCTGGCCGGCGAAGTCGGCTTTTCGCCGCTCGAGCGCCGGGGCGCCCGGCCGACCCTCGACGTGAACGGCATCTGGGGTGGGTTCCAGGGCGAGGGCAGCAAGACGATCATCCCGGCCCACGCCCACGCCAAGGTCAGCTGCCGACTCGTGACCGACCAGGACCCGGATCGGATCTTCCAGCAACTGCGGGAGTACGTCCTCGCGATCGCGCCCCCGGGCGTGCGCGTCTCGGTCCAGTTGCTCGGGACCGGCCGCGCGAGCCTGACGACTGTCGACCATCCGGCGACGAAGGCTGCCGCACGGGCGATCGAGAAGGTGTTCGGCCGCGAGCCGCTCTACATCCGCGAAGGCGGTTCGATCCCGATCTGCGCCTCCTTCGAACGGATCCTCGACCTGCCCGTCGTCCTGACCGGCTTCACCAACCCCGACGACAACGCTCACGCGCCGAACGAATCTCTCGTCCTTGACAACTTCGAGAAGGGCATCCGCACGATCGCCACGATGTGGCACGAGCTCGCCAAAGCCGAGCTGGCTGGCGGCTGAATCACGCGGCGTCGGGGGGTACCTTCGGGTAATTGGGGCCACTCTCTCGGGCGGCTGTCGGCGAAAAACGCGGTGCTACGATGCACCCACGAAATCGGGGAATTCCGGGAGGACGACTGCTCGTGACTACTGAGGCCGCCGACATCGCTACCAACCAGCACGGCACGTGGCGGCTCGACTCCGAAAACGGCAGCATGGCGCCGCGATCGGCGCTGGACGTCCTCGTCGACCTCAACGACAAGGTCACGACCGGCAAGGTCGGTGAGTATCAGCCCGTCCCCCTTGGTTTCACCCCGCTCGACAAGACGATCGGGACCGGCCTCCGGCCGGGTGAGCTGCTGCTCGTCGGCGGTGCCCAGGGCACCGGCAAGACGACGATGGCCATGCAGATGGCCCGCAACGTCGCGTCAGGCGGGCAGGCGAACGTCCTCTACCTCTGCTTCGAACACGACGAGCAGTACCTGCTCAACCGGCTGATCGCGATGGAGTCGGCGCTGGCCCACCTCCCGCACAAAACCGGTGCGATCAAGATCCAGGACGTCCGCAAGGAGATCCTCGGGACGTGGATGGCCGAAGGCGCCGCGAACCCGAACCTCGCGAACAACCCGCGGCTCCGCCCGTCACTCGACCGGATCGCGCGCTATGGCCAGAATCTCTTCCTGTTGCGCGGTTCCCAGACGGCCAGCACGATCGACAACATCCGCAAGCTCGTCCAGCAGCATCGGGCCCTGTCGGGTGACCGGCGCCTGCTCGTCGTCGTCGACTACCTCCAGAAGGTCCCCCAGATCCCGGAGCCGGAGAACGAGACCGAGAAGGTCACGTACGTCGTCAACGGGCTCAAGGACATCGCCCTGTCCGAGGAAGTGCCGATGATCGCGATCGTCGCCGCCGACAAGGAAGGCCTGAAGGCGTCCCGCCTTCGGAACTACCACCTGCGCGGCTCGTCGGCGATCAACTACGAGGCCGACATCATCCTGATCATCAACGAGAAGTACCAGATCGTCGCCAAGGTCAACATCGAGTTCAACCCGTACCAGGCGCAGCGCTTCCGCGACTGGGTGGTGCTCTCGGTCGAGAAGAACCGCGGCGGTCAGGACAACGTCGACCTCGAGTTCGAGAAGCACTTCGAGTTCTCCTGCTTCGATCCGAATGGCCGGACCGTCCAGGAGAAGCTCATCGAGGAGCGCCTCTACAACGACTGAGGCCTGACCCGGGCGCGCCACCTGCCGCGCGGTCCCGGTCGAGCCCGTCGAGAGTCGGAATTTCCGCCGGCTTACCACCCGCGGTGGTATGTCGTCGCGATTCGGGTCCGAATACCACTGTGGCTGGTAAGTCGCGCGATTCTGACGGCGTCCACGCTCAAGGTCGTCGTGACCTGGGGTCTGTGTCGGTCGGCCTACTACCGGTGGTGGTAAATCGGACAAACAGCTCCAGGCTGAATGGCCCTGCGTCGCTCAAGCTTGCCATCCGCCGCCGCACACCTCATTTCGCCGGTATACCGCCCGGGGTGGTACCGGCCCGCGAATTGGCCCGGGATACCGCCAGCAGCGGTAACTCGCTGGCTTCTTGCGGACACGACGCACGCGACAGCTCTGACAGAACGTCTTGTTGGTGGGCGTACCGCCGGTGGCGGTAAACCGGCAACGCGCACCTGGCAATCCAAACCCACGCTCGTTTTCCCCAGCCTGTCCACATCGGGTGCCGATTCGTGGATGACTCCGTACCGCACCCGGCCAACTTCGTGGATAAGGCCGTTGTGCGCTCGCACCGGCCGCCCGTATGGTTCGTGTTGCCCGAAGGGGCCGTTGGAACGGTCAGGCGAGGCGGGGAGTGATCCTCGCAGCGTCATCGCTCCGGCAGGGGCCAGGCCGCAAGGTCAGGCACCGCCGAGCGAACGACCGGGACGCGACCAGCCGCGATGACATCAAGGCCCGTCGTCCCCGCGTCGAGATCGTCCACCAGCAGTTCCTTCGGGCGCTTTCGTGCCCGACGGGCGCGTGGTGTCGTTCGAACCAGGAGCGCGCATGGCCACCGCCTCGAACGCCGACAACGCCCACCGCTTTCCCGAGGTCATCGAGGTCGTCGTCGAGATCCCCCGCGGCAGTCGCAACAAGTACGAGTTCGACGAGAAGGCCGGCGTCTTCCGGCTCGACCGGGTCCTTTCGTCGGCCGTTTTCTACAACTTCGACTACGGCTACGTCGATGGCACGCGCTCGGGTGACGGCGACCATACCGACGCCCTGCTCCTGATCGACGAGCCGACGTTCACCGGCTGCCACGTCTGGGCCCGGCCGATCGGCGGCTTCGAGATGCGCGACGAGAAGGGCTTCGACTTCAAGGTCCTCTGCGTCGCTGTCGGCGATCCGCACCAGGCCCATGTCGAGACGCTCGACAACGTTCGGCCACACCGGCTGGTCGAGATCGAGAACTTCTTCCAGACGTACAAGCTGCTCGAGGACAAGACCGTTGAGGTCCGCGGCTGGCAGGAGACCAAGCGAGCCCTCGAGGTCCTCGACAAGGACCGCGCAACATGGCTGGAGGAGACCGGCCGCTCGAATGACGGCGCCTGATGTCGATCCTCGACAGCGGGACGTCAGGACGACGCCGCGGCTTTTCATCGCGATCCCCCTCGCCGAATCTGCGCGAGCGGCGGTCGAGGAACTCGTCGAAGAGGTCCGGAGCGGGCTTAGGAATGAGGGCGATGATGGGAGGCGTGCCGATACCAGGCGGACCGAGGTCCGCTGGGTCCGCATGGACGGCCTGCACCTGACGCTGCGCTTCCTCGGCCCCACGCCGAGGGACCGAACCGCCGATCTCGCGCAAATCGTCGACGAGACGGCCACGGCAGCGCCACCGTTCATGGTCGAAATCGCCGGTGGCGGTGCGTTTCCGTCGGCCTCTCGACCACGGACACTGTGGCTCGGGATCGCGAGCGGCCAGGACGAGATACGGGCTCTCGCCGGCGATCTGTCACGGCGTCTCGAGGCTGCGGGCTGGCCGGCCGAAACGAGGCCGTTCCGAGGCCACCTCACTCTTGGCCGCGCGGATGGGCGCCCGGACGGGCGGCGCGCGGTAAGCATCCTGGAGGAGGTCGCGAGCCGGTTCCGGACCCACTTCGAAGCCGACCGGCTCGTCCTCTTCGAGAGCGTGACCGGTCGCGGGCCGGCCCGCTACGAGCCGGTTCACGAGGCGAGATTCAGTGGCTAGTCTGGTGCGTAACCTCACCGAACAGGTCCCGACCACGTCGAGCGGGCGAGACGCGGTGGTACGATCCGGCAACCCGCGTGGACGCCGGACGGCGGTCCGAGGCGGTCGATACGGGAGTCACGAATCGCCGTGACGTCGGTCCAGCGCGCCCGCCTGGTCATCGCCCTGGGCATCCTGAATCTCGCCCTTGCGACGATGGCGTTCGCGGTCGGGACGTTCGGCATCCCAACCTCGCCGATCGTCGGACCCGCCCAACCGAGCGGCAACACAGCGGTCGGCCAGTCGCCGAGCGCCAGCACGTCGCCGGGCGCAGGCCCCGCCACGACCGAACCCTCTGCCACCGCGCCGGCGACGCAGGTGCCGGGCTCTCCATCCGCTTCGGCGTCGCCAACCGCGACACCGTCGCCGTCTCCGACAAGCACGATCACCGCGGTGAACCCGAGCCTCAACCCGGCCGCGACACCAACGCTCGGCCCGACGATCCCGCCAGGCGGCGAGACTCCCGCACCGACAGGGACGACGCCTCCGACGAGCCCGCCGACGAGCCAGCCGACGCATATCGTCCCGCCGACATCGCGGCCGACCTCCACGCCGACAACGGCACCCACGGTCAAGCCGACGCCGCCGCCGACCCACACGGCGCAGCCGACCAGCACGCCGAAGCCAACGAAGCCGGCCGCGCGCGAGCGACCTCCCTGCCCGAAGGACAGTGACGGCCCGCCCGGTCACAACAAGACCTCGGAGCCGAAGGAGCCCTGCGGTCACGGGAAGGACAAGGACAAGGGCAACGGCCACGCGAACGGCGTGATCCTCGTCGTGCCGTTCCTTGGAACGCTGCTGGGCTTGTCCGGCCGCGCCCAGCGCCGGCTTCTTCGCCGCAACGGCCGCCGTTCCCGGCGGGGTTGAGCCCAAGAAAAGCTCCAGAACAAACGGAGCGAGTCGCCCCGGGGGGGAACGGAGCGACTCGCTTAGCGACCACCTGCCCGAGTAGTCGCTCGGCCACCCTTCCGGCGACCCGAGGACGATCTTGGGCGCACCCGGTGCGAGCGCGCATCACCCATCCGACGTAATCTCCGCAGGCCGTTCGGACCTGCACACCTGCGGCGAGATGGCCCTTCGCTAGGATGCGCATATGCCCCGCCTCGCATGCTGGTCGTGCGGACGTCAGATCTACACGACGGCGCCTCTCGAATCCCTCTTCCAGGAGGAGCGGCGCTGCCCGCGCTGCGGCGCGTATCTCAACAACGAGCGCCGCGAGGAGGATCGTCGCAACACGATCAGGCGGCAGAACCCGCGTGACGATCCCGGTCCGCCGGAGGGCGAGGAGCGGCGCCTGGAGGACCGTCGGAAAGGTCGACGACGGCACTCGACCTCCGGCAACACGACCCGATCATCGGACGAGGGCTGGGTCGACTAGGCCTCGCCGCCAAGCCGCCCGTTAGTAGAGCGAGTCCTCCGATTTGGGCGGCTCGACGAGACGGTGCCGCAGGGCGAAGGCGACCGCCTCGAGCTTCGAGTGGACCCGCAGCTTGCCCATGATGTTCTGGACGTGGGTCCGCAGCGTGTTCGGCGCAATGAACAGGCGATCGCAGATCTCGGGCGTCGAGAGGCCGTCAACGAGCGCCCGGAGCACCTCGAGCTCGCGCGGCGTCAGTGGCTCGACCTGGCGCCGATCGACGCCGCGATCACGCGCGGCCGCGACCCGCTGGGCGATGCCCATGATCACGGCGCGGGGCAGGAGCGTCTCCCCCGCGTGGGCCTGGCGGACCGCGCTGACGACCTCGTTGACCGCCTTGTCCTTCGTCAGGTAGCCATCGGCGCCGGCCTGGATCGACTCGAGGATCGTCTCGTCGTCGTTGAGGGCGGTGAGCATGACGATCCGGGCACCGGGCCAGCGCGCCTTGATCGCCCGAGCCGCCTCGGCACCGGTGCCGTCGGGCAGCCGGTAGTCCATGAGGACGACATCGAGCCGTTCACGGGCGAGCTGCTTGGCGTCGTTCACCGAACCCGCGACGCCAACGACGTCGATGTCAGGCTCCTGTTTCAGGAGCTGGGATAGGGAGCCGGTCAGCAGTTGGTGGTCGTCGACGAGCAGGACTCGAATGGGCTTCGAATCACCGGCCATCCTTCTACTCCGCGCGCACCGGGTCGCTGGGGTTGGGCGTCCGATACTAGCACCGGCGATGCGGCGCGAAACTGATAATCGGGCGATGCGGCTCGCGCTTCTCGGGTTCGGTCTCATCGGCGGCTCGATCGCTCGCGCGCTCCACTCGCGGGCGCCGGGCGAGTGGCGGATCGCCGCGTGGTCTCCGTCGGGGGACGGTCCGCGCGCGGCCCAGGCTAACGGCGAGATCGAGGTGGCGGCGTCGACCCCGGCCGCGGCCCTCGACGGCGCCGACCTCGTCGTCCTCGCGGCGCCACCGCTCGAATGCCTCGCGCTCCTTGACGACCTTTCTGGCGGATTGCGCTCGAAGCTGGCCGAGGATGCCGTGCTGACCGACGTCGCGAGCTCGAAGGTCCGCCTCGTCGATCGGGCGGCCGAGCATGGGCTCCGCTTTGTCGGTGGACACCCGATGGCCGGCCGCGAACTCACCGGCTATGGCGCCGCCGATCCTGACCTCTTCGTTTCGCGACCGTGGGTAACTTGCACGGACGGCGGCGACGAAACCGCCCGCAGGAGAGTGGCGGATCTGGCCACCGCAGTTGGGGCGCAGCCTGTCGAGATGGAGGCTGCGACCCATGATGCGGCCGTTGCCGCGATCAGCCACCTGCCGCTGGTCGTCTCGGCAGCGCTCGTGGAGTCAGTCTTCGGCCCGTTGACGGGCACCCCGGCGGTTGGCGGTGCCGCGTCGCGACTCGCCGCCAGCGGCTGGCGGGACATGACCCGCCTGGCGAAGGGCGACGTAATGATGGGCGCCGGGATTGCGGCAACGAACGCGGGCGAGCTTGCCATCAGGATCCACGAGCTCCGGGATGTCCTGGCTCAATGGCTCGTCGAGCTCGAGCGTGACGGCGGACCGGACGCCGACGCCCTCGCCGCCAAGTTCGGTCAAGCGCGGGATCTCCTGCTGAAGACCACGGAAGGCAAACCGTGACCGACGAGCTCGTCTTCGTCGTACCCCGGGCGGCTGTCATGGGCAGCGGCGGCTGGCAGGGCATCCGCGACCTGCCGCTCGATGCCTTCCTGGACGTCATCGCAGCCACAGGCAGCTACCAGGCGCGCGCGGCCATGGAGCAGGATCCCACGTTCAAGCAGGTCATCCCGTATCTCGTCCTGCGCGATGCGGAGCGCTATTTCCTCATGCGCCGCACGCGGGCGGGCGGCGACGCCCGGCTCCATGACCTCTACTCGATCGGGGTCGGGGGCCACCTGAACCCCGGCGACGGCGGCCTGCTCGCAGGCCTCCGCCGGGAGTGGGAGGAAGAGGTAGAGGCCGCCTTCCTGCCGGAGTTTCGGATGGTCGGGCTCCTCAACGACGACACGACCGACGTCGGTCGAGTGCATATCGGTGCCGTCTTCGAGGCGAATGCCGGCGGCCGACCGGTGGCAATCCGTGAAACCGAGAAGCTCGAAGGATCATTCGCGGAGCCGTCAGCGGTGGCTGCCGTGACTGACCGGATGGAGACCTGGAGCCGGCTCGTGTTCGAACACCTCGAGGGAGCGAGCACGAAACGCTGACCGGGGTGTCCGCGTCCCCGGTGCATAATCGCCCTCGGAGGTCTCTTCGTGGCCCGTCTGCTGGTCCGCGCAGTTCTTGCCTTTTCCACCCTTACGGGCCTCTTCGGGCTGATCGTGGGCAGCGTGTTGGGGGCCGGCAAGACCGTCGTGATCCTGCCGACGACCGGCATCGTGGACAACGTCATGGCCGGTTACCTGGCGGAGGGCATCTCCCGCGCTCAGAACGACGGCGCCGCGGCGGTGATCATCAAGCTCGACACCCCGGGTGGCGCCCTGAGCGCGACCAACTCGATCGTCGAAACGATTTTCGCGGCGAAGATGCCGGTCATCGTCTGGGTCGCACCGGCCGGCGGATTTGCCGCGAGTGCCGGCACGTTCATCACGCTCTCCGGCAATGTCGCGGTGATGGCTCCAGCGACCCGCATCGGGGCTGCGTCGCCGGTTGCTGCCGGCGGCGAGGACATCCCCGACACCCTGGCCAAAAAGGTCATGAATGACGCGATCGCGAACATCACCCAGATCGCGACGGAGCGTCATCGCAACAAGGACTGGGCGGTCCAGGCCGTCAGGGATGCCCGATCTTCGCCAGCATCCGAGGCTGTCGCGCTCGGGGTGGTCGACGGAATCGCGGCAACCGTCGACGACGTCCTTCAGATCGCGAACGGCCGGACCGTCGACGTCGCTGGTCAGCAGGTGACCATCGATCTTGCCGGGGCGGCCACGAGCGAGCTCGGGATGAATCCCTTCCAGGCCTTCCTGCACCTGCTGTCAGACGAGAACATCGCGCTGCTGCTGTTCAGCGCGGGGTCGCTCGGGCTGACCTACGAGCTCATCAACCCGAACTTCGTCACGGGGATCATCGGGGCGATGGCGATCATCCTCGCTTTCATCGGTTTCGGGAGCCTGCCGCTCAACGTGGCCGGGCTCCTGCTCATCATCCTTGCGATCGTCCTGTTCATCCTCGAGGCGACGGTCACGAGCCACGGCCTGCTCGCCGTGGGTGGGGTCATCTGCTTCTTCCTCGGAGCGTCGGCGCTGTACACCGTGCCAGGGGACCCGTTTGCCCCGGCCGTGACTGCCGCCCAGCCACTTGTCGTCGTCATGACCATCACGATGGCGGCGTTCGCGGCGCTGATCGTGGTCGCCGCATATCGCACGAGGCGGATGACCGCCGGACCGGGGATGATCGGCGTACCGCTCGGGGTCGGGACGGCCGGCGTCGTGCGGATGCCGCTCGAGCCGCTCGGCTCGATCTATGCCGCGGGTGAGGAATGGACCGCCCGCACCGCCGACAGCCAGCCTCTCCCACGCGGAACGCCGATCAAGGTCGTCGCGGTCGATGGCCTCACGGCAGTCGTCGAACAAGCTCCAATGAACGCGGAAGCCTAGACAGGGATCGGAGGACCCATGGAAGTACCCGTCATCACCGCGATCGCAGCGTTCCTCGTCGTCGTGGTGCTCGTGATCATCTATCTCTCGATCAGGGTGGTCCAGCAGTACGAGAAGATGGTCGTCTTCCGTCTAGGCCGCACGAACGAGCAGATGGTCCGCGAACCTGGCTTGCGCTTCCTGATCCCGATCATCGATCGACCCGTCAAGGTCGACGTCCGGGAGCAGTTCATCGAGGTCCCCAGCCAGACGACGATCACCAAGGACAACGCTCCGATCAACGTCGACTTCCTCATCTACTGGCGGATCGTCGACCCACTCAAGAGCGTCGTGAACGTCGCCTACTTCGCCGGAGCGCTCCAGGGTGTCGCCACGACAACGCTGCGCGCGGTCATCGGCGACATCCTGCTCGACGAGGTGCTCTCCAAGCGCGAGCAGATCAACGAGATCCTGCGCGTCAAGCTCGATGAGGTGACAGAACGCTGGGGCGGCAAGGTCACGACGGTCGAGATCCGCGAGATCACGCCGCCGCGTGACGTCCAGGACGCCATGAACCGGCAGCTCTCCGCGGAACGAACGCGACGTGCCGTCATCACCGAGTCGGAGGGCACGCGCCAGGCCGCGATCAACGTTGCCGAGGGCCAGAAGCAGTCCGAGATCCTCAAGGCCGAGGGTGATCGACAAGCGGCCATTCTTCGGGCCGAGGGCTTCAGCCAGGCGCTCGACCGGATCTTCCAGGCCGCTCGCGGTGTCGACCAGAAGACGATGGCGCTGCAGTACCTGGACGCGTTGAAGGCACTCGGCGCAAGCCCGGCGACGAAGTTCGTCATCCCGACCGAGTTCACCCGTCTTGTCGAGCCGTTCACCGGTTTCGTCGAGCGAGGCATGGGTGCCGGTGACGGCGGAGCGCCTGCCGCCAAGTGATCCGGCGACTCGTCGTTGCCGCCGGCGCAGCCGTCGTACCGGCTGTCGGCGCAAGGGTCCTGTTGCGGCGCGGCGCGGACCGCCTGCTGGACGCGCCGCGCGTCCTCCCCGAGGAGGCAGCGCTCGGGCCGGAGCTCGATGCGCTCGGCGGCGAAGTCGTCCGGCTTCGGTCCCGTGACGGGCTTCGACTGTCGGGTCGCTGGCTGCCGGCGGGCCGGGCAAGGAAGGATTGGTCGCCTGATCCCTACGAGGGGATCCTGTTGCTGCACGGCTGGTCGGGCTCGGTCGCACCGGACGCGGTTGAATTCGGGCCATTTCTCCGCCGGACTGCGGGCGTACTGGCCCTCGACTTCAGAGGTCACGGCGAGTCCGATCCGTCGCCCACGACGTTCGGGCTGCGCGAGATCGAGGATGTCGCCGGGGCGCTCGCCTGGTTCGGAGAACGCGGCATCCGGAGGATCGCGATCTTCGGCACGTCGATGGGCGGGATCACCGCGCTTGCCGCGACCGTCGTGCTGGGTGATGGAACGCTGCCCGCCGCGGACGCTGAGCCGGATGCCCCTGCCGCGCCGACCGAGGCGCCGCGGCCCACCATCGTCGCCATCGTGGCCGAGTCCGTTCCGCCGGATCTGCCGGTCGCGATTCGGAATCGTCTGAAGCGGCCGATGACGGGACCGTTGCGCGGACCCGTGTCGAGGCATCTCTGGACGGCGGTCGCGCAACGGCTCGGTGCGGACCCGCGAGCCACCGAACCGATCCGGGTCATCGGCCTGATCGATGTGCCCGTCCTGCTCATCCACGGTGGTGCCGATGAAACGGTTCCACTCGAGGCAAGTCAGCGCCTCCTCGCCGCCGCCGGTGGCAATGTCGAGCAGTGGGTCGTGCCGGGTGCCGGGCATAGCCGGGCACACGCTCAGGATGCGCGCGCCTATGAGGAGCGGGTGACGACGTTCCTCCGTTCGGCATTGGCCGGGGCCCGCGAACCTGAGGCTATACTCCCGGCAACCCAGGCCAGGAAACCAGCGCGGAAACGCGTACGGAGGGTGGTGAACGACTGATGGCGGCAAAGATCCTCGTCGTCGACGACGATCCGAACGTCCAGCGCCTGCTCCAGTACACGCTCAAGCAGGAAGGCTACGAGGTCGTCACCGCGTCGGATGGCGCCGAGGGCTTCCGCCTCTGGGGCGCCGAGGATCCGGCCCTCATCCTCCTCGACGTCATGCTGCCGAAGCTCGACGGCTACCAGGTCGCCTCGAAGATCCGGCAGGAGGAGGGGAGCACGGGCCATGTGCCGATCATCATGCTCACCGCCGAGCGCGAGGTTGAGCAGAAGGTCCGCGGCCTCCGAGCCGGCGCCGACGACTACCTGATCAAGCCGTTCCACCCGGCCGAGCTGCTGGCGAGGATCAAGAGCCTCCTCGCGCGGTTCGCGCCGCGTGACGCGCTCGTCGGACGGCCGCCGCTCGGGCGCGTATTCGCGTTCTATGGCGCGAAGGGCGGCGTCGGCACGACGACGATCGCGATCAACGCCGCGATCGCCTTGCATCGCGAGCTGGGCCGCAAGGTCTGCCTCGTCGACGGCAATCTCCAGTTCGGCGACCACCGGGTGTTCCTCGATCTCGGTCTCGATCGGAAGAGCATCGTCGACATCGTCAGCGCGCCATCGATCGACGTCGATCTCGTGCGGCAGGTCATCGTCAAGCACGATTCGGGCGCCGACCTCCTCCTCGCACCACCGTCGCCGGAGACCGCCGAGCTCGTGACGGCCGACCACATGCCGATCATCCTCGAGCACCTCCGGACGCTGTACGACTACGTCCTCGTCGATATCGACAAGAAGCTCGACGACGTCAACCTCGGGATCATCGAGGCGGCCGAGACGCTGTTCGTCGTCATGACCGCCGACCTGTCGTGCCTGAAGAACGTCCGCCTCGTACTCGAGACGGTCGGTCATCTCGGCTACGAGAAGTCGAAGGTCCAGCTCGTCCTCAATCGTTCGAACGCGTTCACCGGGATCAACGTGAAGAATGCCGAGGGCGCCCTCAAGCGGACGATCGACCACCAGATTGTCAACGAGTACCGTGGCGCGATCAGCGCGCTGAACTCGGGTGCGCCGTTCATGTTCACGAAGTCAGATTCGGTACTCGGCCGGGCGATCCTCGAGTTCGCGCGGGTCGTCGACAAGGCCGGTGCGCGGGAGGCAGGACAGCCCGTCGCCGCGCGTTAGACAGAGCCGGTAAGCGGCGGTGAAGCGCCGCGTGATCGCGAGGTGAGAGCCGCCGACTAGCCTCGCGGGGTGCTCGCGACCGTCCTCTCCGCAACCCTGCACGGCCTCGACGGCCGGGTCATCCGCGTCGAAGTCGACGTCGCGCCGGGCTTGCCCGGCTTCACCATCGTCGGTCTTGCCGATGCCGCGCTCCAGGAGGCCCGCGAGCGGGTCCGCGGCGCGATCCGCAACGCCGGCTTCGTCCATCCGCCGCGCCGGATCACGGTCAACCTCGCCCCGGCGGACCTGCGCAAGGCCGGTTCGTCGCTCGATCTGGCAATCGCGGTCGGGATCCTGCTCGGCTCGGAGCAGGCGCGACCCGGTGGTGGCCGTATTGCGCTCATCGGCGAGCTGTCGCTAGGCGCCGAGGTCCGGTCCGTGCCCGGCGTACTGCCGATGGTCAGTGCCCTCGCTCGGCGCGGCCTGCGGCGGATCGTCGTCCCGGCCGACTCGGTCCCCGAGGCGCAGCTCGTTACCGGCATCGAGGCGGTCGGCGTTGATACGCTTGCTGCCGCTATCGACGTCGTTCGTTCCCCGCGGTCGCGGCGCTCCTCGAAGGCCGCACCGGGGCGGATCGACGCCGCCGGCAACGGGCAGGACAAGCCGCCGCCCGGTCTCATCCCCGAGCCGGTCGTGCCGGACCTCGCTGACGTCCGCGGACAGCTCGAGGCCCGCCGAGGCCTCGAGATCGCGTTGGCGGGCGGTCACGGGCTGCTGATGGTCGGACCGGCGGGCTCCGGCAAGACCCTCCTCGCCCGAACCGTGCCTGGGCTCCTGCCGTCTCTCGACGACGAGCAAGCGCTGACGACGACGGTCATCGCCTCGGCCGCCGGGATCGGGCCGCTGCCGGCTCTCATCCGTCGACCACCGTTCCGGGCACCGCATCACACGATCTCCTACGCCGGCATGGTCGGCGGCGGGCCGCGACTGTCGCCCGGCGAGGTCACCCTGGCCGACCACGGCGTGCTCTTCCTCGACGAGCTGCCCGAGTTCGCGCGCGACGTCCTCGAGGCGCTTCGCCAGCCGCTCGAGGAGGGTCGAGTTGCGATCGCCCGCGCCGGGCGGAACTCGACGTTTCCGGCCCGGTTCCAACTCATCACCGCCATGAACCCGTGCCCGTGCGGGCTGGCCGGTTCCGACGAGGGCACGTGCAAGTGCCCGCCCGGCATCGTCGACCGATACCTGCGCCGCGTCTCAGGCCCATTCCGCGACCGGATCGACCTGTGGGTCGTCATGCCGCGAGTGCCCGCGGCGGCTCTCGTCAGTGCCGCAGCGCCGGAGGGCTCGGCCGTCGTCGCGGCCCGCATCGCCGCGGCCCGCGAGCGCCAGCTGTCACGGCCGCCGGGTCGGCTCAATGCGCGGATCTCCGGCCGGCTGCTACGGACCATCTGCCGGCTCGACCGATCCGCCGAGAGGCGGGCCATCGAACTCAGCGAGCTCGAACGCCTGTCCGGTCGCGGGACCGAGCGGCTCCTACGGGTGGCGCGGACCATCGCCGATCTGGCGGAGGCCCCAGCGGTCACGGCCGACCATCTCGACGAGGCCGCTCGGTTCCGCTCGCAGATGAGCCGGTTCCTGCAGCGGATCGCGGTATGAGAAGCCGCAGGCGCAGCGAATGATCGGCATCGGACGGGACGGACCGGTCGGTCTCGCCTTGGAGCACGTGGAGGCGGACCAGGGCCGGACCACATCGGGGACCCATGGCCTCATCGAGCGCGAGGCCCTCGCCGTTCTGACGTCGGTCGACGGCCTCGGCCCGGCGACCCTCGCCGGCCTGCTGACGCGGTTCGGGACCGCGATTGATCTTGTCGAGCTGGCCTTGCTGCCGGGGGCGGTCGACGAGATCGCCGACCATGGCGAGGCCCTTCGATCGCCACGTGCTGTCACTTCGGAGCTCGCCACGGCGATCGTCGATGCAGCGGAGCGAGCGGACGCAATTCTTCACGCGATCGAGCGGGCCGGTCTCCTCATCGTCTCGACGGACGATCCGGCGTTCCCCGCACGGCTCCTCGCGATCGAGCTGCCGCCCCACGTGCTGTTCGTGCGCGGCGATCCAGCGTCGCTGTCCGGCGAGAGGGCCATCGCGGTGGTCGGCACGCGGCGAGCATCCGAGGAAGGTCGGCTGACCGCCGCCCGAATCGGGGCGGGTATCGCGCGGGCAGGTGGCGTCGTCGTCTCGGGCCTCGCGACCGGGATCGACGGCGCCGCTCACGCGGCGGTCGTCAACGAGGGCGGTCGGACGGTTGGCGTCCTTGGCGGCGGCCACGACCACTTCTATCCGAACGCCCACCGGCGCCTGGCGGACATGATCCTTGACCTCGGCGGCGCGATCGTGAGCGAGTTCGCGCCTGACGTCCAACCAACGAAGGGCACGTTTCCGCGCCGCAACCGGATCATCAGCGGCCTGGCCGATGCCACGGTCGTCGTCGAGGCGGGAGCGCGGAGTGGCGCGCTGCTGACGGCGAACTGGGCTCTCGAACAGGGCCGGGAGTGCTACATCGTCCCCGGCTCGATCGACAGCCCGACCGCGGCCGGTTGCCTTGCCTACCTGCGCGAGAACCACGACGAGGCGAAGATCGTGGCCGGCATTCCGCAGCTCCTCGACGATCTCGGTCTCGTCGACACGGCCTGGAAGACCAGCCTTGGCGCGCGGGATCGGCTGAGCGCTGCGGCGATGGTCGAGCTCGGTGAGACCACGCGGGCGATCGCGAGTCGAATCGTCGGCGGCTACCGAACGGCCGACGAGCTGGTCGCGACAACCGGTTTGCCGATCGCCGCCGTTCTCGCCGGACTGACGATCCTCGAGGCGCGCGGCCTCGTCGTCGGCGTCTACGGTCGCTATCGACCCGTCGGAAATCTCGCTGGAGCGGGGTCGAAGCAAGGCTATCGACGACGCTCCGTCACGCGGCGACCGGAGGCGGGCGCACGATCGCCCCGAACCTGATGTTTGCCCATCGCAAACGTAGCGTGCTACCCTGCCGCCGGCTCACGGCCGTGCGTCACGGCACCACAGAGACAGCCCCACGAAGGCGTCGTCCCCCAGCGAAAGCCAGGAGACTGTCTATTGCGAAAGCTCGCTGCGGCGATTCTTGCCGTCCCGATCATCGTGGTGCTCTACATCCCGTTGATCGCGCGACGATCCGTCGCCTCACGCGCGGCCCTCCTGCTTGGCATCGTCGCCTTCACCGGTCTCGGCCTCCTGAATTTCTCGGGTCCAACCGGCACGACCGCGACCCCGCCGAGTAACGCGGTACCGGTGACCAGCGCGGCCGTACGAACCGACCTGCGGGTCGGCCAGGCCCCGAACGCGGCAATCTCGATCGCGTTTTCGACGCCGATGAACCCGGCGAGCGTGGCGGGCTCCCTCCGAATTGAGCCGGCCGCTGACGTCGCCACCAGCTGGGATGCCGGCCGGACACTCCTGACCCTCACCCCGCGAGCGCTGTGGCGAACGGGCACCTTCTACACGGTGACCGTCCAGTCGGGGGCTCTGGCCGAGTCCGGCCGACCCCTGTCGCGGCCCGTTCTGGCCGCCTTCCTCGTTCGTGACGCCGCCGCCGTGCGATTTGGCGCAACCAAGGCCGCCAAGGGTCGTGCCGCTCTCGACAGCGGCTTCAGCGTAACGTTCGATCGACCCGTATCGGCATCGGCGGTGGCCGCGGCCGTGTGGATCAGGCCGGCGGTCGCCGGCACGCTGCTGCCCGTGGGCCGCCGCGGCGCGCCCAGGACCTTCGTCTTCCAGCCGGCGTCGCCCCTGAAGCCGAACACGACCTATCGGATCGCGCTGAAGGGCGGCGTCGTCGACAGTGATGGCGCGGCCGTTCCACGCAGCGCGAGCACCGCGATAAAGACCGTCGGCGCGCCGTGGGTCGTCCGCTTCCGACCCGCGAGGCTGGCAAAGGACGTCGCCCGATCGGCGACGCTCTCGGTCCGCTTCTCGGAGCCGATGGACCGCGCCTCAACGAAGGCAGCCTTCCACGTCACAGCGAACGGCACGCGGATCGGTGGCCGGATCAGCTTTGCCGAGAACGACACCGTCCTCATCTTTGATACGAGGCACGCTCTCGGCTATCACCGCCGGGTCCGGATGTCGGTCGGGGCCGGGGCCACGTCGGCCGCCGGCGTGCGGCTTGGCAAGGCGGTCCGCAGCTCATTCCTGACCGTCGCCCAGGCCGTGACACCGTCGAAGTCGAGCGCGCCGATCCAGCACAGCAGCAGCAGCGGCGGCGGTGGCGGCGCCGTCGGTGGCGGGAGCTGGGCAGCGGTCGAGTCGTACTACCTGCGCCTGATGAACTGCACCCGCACCGGTGGCTGGGTCACATCCAGCGGCAGCTGTTCGAGCCCGGGTGGCAGCGGCATCGCCCCGCTCCGCCTCGACTCGGGAATCTCGTCGCGTGTCTCACGGCCGTACGCGCGCTATCTCGCGACGCACAACGCTTGCAACCACTTCATCAACGGCAATCCGGGCGATCGGCTGCGGCGGGCCGGGTACACGAGCTATGTCTGGGCGGAAAACCTCGGCTGCCGGTCGGGCAACCCCTACAGCGCGGTTCTCGGCTCGCACCTGTTCTTCCAGAGCGAGAAGTCGTACAGCGGCGGCCACTACGTGAACATGATGAACCGCAAGTACGACCGGGCCGGGATCGGTGTGTGGGTCTATGCCGGCCGGGTCCGTCTCGTCGTCGACTTCTACCACCCACTCTGAGCCGGGGCGCACGGACGGCCGGGACGCGCCGATGATCCGCAATGCCGTCATCCACATCGTCAACGAGCAACCGCTCCTGGCCGACCTCTTCGATACACCTTCGTCAACGGACGTCAGCCTCGTCTGCACGAACCTGCGGACCATGAACGGCACGCGGCCGGTGTTCGCCGACCATGTCGAGTCGACGTTCGTCTTCCCGTTCGATCACATCCGGTTCGTCGAGATCCCCCCAGGGGCCGACGGATCACGGGCTGCCGCGGCGGGGGAGGAGACCGCCGCGGCAGCCCAACCGACCCCAGAACCCGAGGACGAGGCGGACCTGGAGATCGACGAGGACTTCCTGAAGCGCATCCGGGACGTGTGATTCGGCGCTAATCGGCGGTTGATTGGGCGCCAAGAACCCGGTGCTACACTCCCGGCCGATGCCCAGAAACCTGGTGATCGTCGAGTCTCCGGCGAAGGCTCGGACGATCGAACGCTACCTCGGTGACGACTACCGAGTTCTCGCCTCATACGGCCACGTCCGCGATCTCCCCGACAATCCCGGCAAGGGCAAGTTCGGCGTCGACGTCGACCATGACTTCGAGCCCGAGTACGTCATCAATGACGACCGGCGCAAGCAGGTCGACAGCATCGCCAAGGAGGCAAAGCGGGCCGACACCGTCTACCTCGCGACCGACCTCGATCGCGAGGGCGAGGCGATTGCCTGGCACGTCGCCGAGGCCGCCCACGTGCCGGCCGACAAGGCCCGTCGCGTCACGTTCAACGAGATCACGGAGGGGGCGATCCGCGACGCCTTCGCCCATCCGCGGGGCATCGATACGAACCTCGTCGACGCCCAGCAGACTCGCCGGATCGTCGATCGGCTCGTCGGCTACACGCTGAGCCCGCTTCTGTCGCGCAAGGTCCGCGGCGGCCTGTCCGCGGGTCGCGTCCAATCCGTGGCCGTTCGCCTCGTCGTCGAGCGCGAGCGCGAGATCCGGGCCTTCGAACCACGCGAGTACTGGACGCTCGAGGCGTTGCTGGCGACCGAGGAGGGAGTCCGCTTCGGGGCCGACGTCGTGCGGATCGACGGCCAGCCGATCGACGTTGGCGACGGCGAGACCGCCGAGCGACACGCGACCGCACTCCGCGAGCGGCGGCCGGTCGTACGCGGTGTCAGCAAGCGGCCCCTCAAGCGCAACCCGGCACCGCCGTTCACCACCTCGACGCTCCAGCAGGAGGCGAGCCGGAAGCTCGGCTTCAGCCCAAAGCGGACGATGTCGATCGCCCAGCGTCTGTACGAGGGCGTCCAGACGCCAGAGGGCCAGGTTGGCCTCATCACATACATGCGAACGGATTCGACGGCGATGGCCGGCGTCGCGATGGGCGAGGCCCGCGAGGTCATCGCCGCCCGCTACGGCCAGCCATACACGATGCCCAAGGGCCGCGTCTACAAGACCCGCGCGAAGGGCGCCCAGGAGGCCCATGAGTCGATCCGACCCACGAGCTTCCTACGCGATCCGGACTCCCTGGCAAACAGCCTCAAGCCCGAGGAGTTGCGTCTCTATCGGCTCATCTGGCAGCGCGCGATCGCGTCCCAGATGGCGGCCAAGGAGATGGAGACGACGACCATCGAGCTCGACGCCGAGCCGTACGAGCTTCGCGCGAGCGCGACGCGGACGGTCTTCGACGGATTTGCGCGCGTCTACACCGAGGGCCGCGACGACGAGGCCGACGAGGAGCAGGAGCGCCAGCTGCCCGCGCTCACCGCGGGCGCCGTCACGACGGTCGAGGACGTGACGTCGACCCAGCACTTCACCGAGCCGCCGCCGCGGTTCACCGAGGCGACGCTCATCAAGGCCCTCGAGGAGCACGGCATCGGGCGCCCGTCGACCTACGCGGCCACGATCTCGACGATCCTCGATCGTGGCTATGTCACGGTCGACGAGCGGCGTCTCCGGCCGGAGCTCATCGGCGAGATCGTCACCGACCTCCTCGTGGAACATTTCGGCGACTACGTCGATGTCGAGTTCACCGCCCGCATGGAGGAGGAGCTCGACGAGATCGCCCGCGGGGAACGTGCCTGGGTGCCCCTGCTGCGCGAGTTCTACGGCCCGCTCCGCGACCGGGTCGCCGAGAAGCGCCGCGAGCTGCGGCGTCGCGACTTCACGACCGAGCCGTCCGACGAGGTCTGCTCGGAGGGTCATCCGATGGTCATCCGGCTGGGCCGGAACGGCCGTTTCCTGGCGTGCTCGCTGTATCCGGAGCACAAGGAGACGCGGCCGCTCCCCGGGGAAGAGGCGCCCAGCCTGCCCGGTACCGGGGAGGTCTGCCCGAAGTGCGGCCAGGGGACGCTGACCGCGCGGACCGGCCGCTTCGGCCCGTTCGTCGGCTGCTCGCGCTACCCGGACTGCGACTACATCCAGCGCCAGGGACCGCCGCCACCAGAGCAGCTGCCGTTCGAGGTGACCTGCCCGAAGAACCAGGACGGCCACCTCGTTGCCCGGCGTGCGCGTCGCACCGGCAACGTCTTCTATGGTTGCTCGAACTACCCGCGCTGCGACTTCACGACGAACTTCCAGCCGGTCGGCGCGTTCCACGAGACCGACGAGGGCCCGGTCGCCCGCAAGGGTGACGAGGGCATCTGCCTGAAGTGCGGGGCGACGATCGAGCTGCGCGAGGGCGAGCTCGTTGGCCTCCGCCTGGCCGGTGGGCCGCCGAACCCCGAGGCCCTCCAGCGACCGGCGCGTGGCGGTCGACGGAACGGGCGGACGCCGGCGGGTGGCCGTGGTCGCCGGGCGGCGTCCGGCCGGACTGGCACCGGATCCGCCGGCCGGACCGCGCGCCGCGCCGCTGCCGCGCCCGAGGCGTGAGCGAAGCCGACAGCGGCCAGCGCGCCTTCGAGCGTTTCCTCGGCAGTCTTGCGGCGCGTGACGCGTCGCCGCACACCCAGCGTGCCTACAGGACGGCTGTCCGACGCTACCTGGACTGGCTCGCCACGCGCGGCGTCGACTGGCGGTCGCCGGCGCGCCATGACCTGCGCGCCTACCTCGCAACCCTGAGCTCGGAGACGGCCCGAAGCTCGGTCGCCCAGCGTCTGGCCGCGATCCGGGCGTTCCACCGCTACGCCGTGCGCGAGGATCTCGCTCCGGGCGACCCGTGGGGGGCGATCGCGACGCCGCGCCTGCCACGGCGCCTGCCACGGGTTCTCGAGGTCGAGCAGGTGGAGCGGCTCCTGGCGGTCGTGGACGACACCCTCGAGGCGGAATCCGGTGGCCCGCGCCCAAGATCGGCGAAGGCCCGCGAAGTTGCCGTCGCCCTGGCCCTCCGCGACCGAGCGATCATCGAGGTCGCCTACGCGGCGGGCCTGCGGATCAGCGAGCTGGCTGCCGCTGAGCTCGCCTCGATCGACCCGCGCCGCGCCGAGATCCGCGTCCTCGGGAAGGGCCGCAAGGAGCGGATCGGGATGCTCGGCCGGCCCGCCATCCGTGCCCTGCAGGCGTACCTCGAGGAGGCCCGGCCGGTCCTGCTGGCACTCCATCCGGAGTCGGGGCGTGAACCGCCGTCAGTCGTCTTCCTGAACCACCATGGCCGGCCGCTCGGCGTGCGCGGGCTTCGCTACAAGCTCGACCGTCTCTGTCGTGCCGCCGGGTTGCCGGTCGGCATCTCGCCGCATACTCTCCGCCACTCGTTTGCCACCCATCTCCTCGACGGTGGCGCCGATCTGCGAGTCGTCCAGGAGCTGCTCGGGCACGAAAGCCTGGCGACGACCCAGATCTACACGCATGTTTCGGCGGCCAGGCTTCGATCCGCCTACCGGGAAGCCCATCCCCGCGCCCGTCGTGAGGCACATGCCACGGGGGCAGCGCCTCCGTCGTGACGGGCAGTCCGGGTAGCGGCGGCGACGCGCTGATCGGCCGCGATACCACGGCCGAGGGGCTTGCGGGCCCGACGCCGGAAGCCGGCGGAACACGCGCAGCCGTCCATCTCGCGCGGGCCGGGCTCGTCGTGTCGATCGCGTTCCTCGCGTCACGCGTCCTCGGCTGGGTCCGCCTCGTCGTCATCGGCAACGGCTTCGCCCCGGCAGAGCTCGACACGTTCTTTGCCGCATTCCGGCTGCCCGACCTGATTTTCCAGCTCGTCGCGGCAGGCGCCGTCGGTTCGGCAATCATCCCGATTGTCGCGGGTCTCCTCGCGACGAACGAGCGAGAGCGCGCCTGGCGCGTCGTCTCGACCGTCGTCAATCTCATGCTCGTCGCGCTTGGCGTGCTGGCGGTCATCCTGGCCATCGTCGCGCCGGCCGTCGTCCGCGCGATCACGCCGGGGTTCGACGAGATCCAGCTGGCGCGAACGGTCGAGCTGACCCGGATCATGCTCCTCAGCCCGATCTTCCTCGCCCTTGGCGCCGTCGCGACGAGCGTCCTCAACGCCGGTGGCCGGTTCGCTGCCGCGGCGATCGCCCCGATCGTCTACAACCTCGCGATCATCGGCGCTGCTGTCTTCCTCGCGCCGAGCATGGGCGTCCGCGGTCTCGCTCTGGGCGTTGTCTGCGGCTCGCTCGGCCACCTGCTCGTCCAGTTGCGTGGCCTCGGCCGCATCGGCTTCACGTACCAGCCCGAGGTCGATGTTGCCGACCAGCAGGCGCGAGATGCGCTGGGGCTCATGGGCCCTCGGGCCGTTGGTCTCGGTGCCGGCCAGATCACGTTCGTCGTCGTGACCTCGCTCGCCTCATCTCTTGGGGCCGGCGCGATCACGGCCTACAACATCGCGTTCGCGATCCTCCAGATCCCGATCGGCGTCATCGGCGTGCCGCTCGGCGTGGTCGTCTTCCCATCGCTCTCGCGAGAGGTCGCGCTTGGTCGCGTCAGCGAATACGTCGGCCTGTTAACGCGCGCCCTGCGGCTGCTCCTCTACGTGATGCTGCCGCTCGGCGGTCTGCTCGCGATCCTGCGCCGCCAGGCGGTGACCCTCCTGTTCGGCTACGGTCGGTTCGATGCCGCGATCATCGACCTCACCGCGAACGCCCTCCTGTTCTTCGTCATCGGGCTCGCGGCCCACGCGCTCATCGCCGTGCTCGCCCGCGCCTTTTACGCGCGACAGGACACACGGACGCCAGTCGGGGCAGCGATTCTCGCGGTCGTCGTGAATACGACGCTCGCGACCGCCCTCGTCGGACCGCTCGGGCTGGGCGGGATCGCCCTCGCCATCGCGGTCGCCGCATGGATCGAGGCCCTCCTGCTTCTCGGGCTCCTCGCCAGGCGGCTGCCAGGCTTCGATCTCGCCGATCTCGGTCGTGTCGCGCTCGAGGCCGGTCTCGGAACGCTCATCGCCGGGGCCATCGGACTGGGCGTCCTCTATGCGATCGACGGCCTGATCGGCGCCGAACCGCACAAGCTCGCACTCGTGGCGCAGGGGATCCTCGTGAGCGTCGTGTTCGGGCTGGTCTATCTCGGGCTCAGTGCCGCGTTGCGGATCCCGGAGCTGCCCTCTATCGTCGGAGTGATGACCGACCTCGTCCGCCGCCGAGGCCGATCGTGAGCGGCGCTCCGAACAGGCCCGCGGACTCACCCGAAACGCCTGTCGATGCGCTCGCCGCCGACTGGGATGCCTTTGTCCAGTCGACCGGGACCGGCTCGTATCTCCAACTCAGTCCATGGGCACAGGTCAAGGCGGTCAACGGCTGGCGAGCCGTGCGATCCGTCGAGACGGGCCCGGACGATCGGTTCGTCATCGGTGCCCAGGTCCTTGTCCGCCGGCCGCGGCCCATGCCTTGGGCGTTTGCCTATGCGCCACGGGGACCTGTCGCGGCGGACTGGTCGCATGAATCCATTGCACGTCTGACCGAAACGCTGCGGCGCGTAGCGGGCGTCGCGGGGCCGGTCGCCCACGTGCGGATCGACCCCGAGATCGAGCTCGATGGGCCGCACGACCCCGACGGCGCCCTGCGCGAGTCGCTGCGGGCCGCCGGTTGGCGTACAGCCGCGCCGATCCAGCCCAGTTCGACGCGCCTGATCGATCTGCGCGCGGACGAGGAGACGCTCTGGGGCGATCTCCGCAAGAAATGGCGTCAGTACGTCAACAAGGCTCGCAGCGCGGGTGTCGTGGTCGTCGACGCGGGGGGCGAGCGGCTGGCTGACTTCTACCGGATCTACCGGGAGACCGCAGAGCGGGCGGGCTTCCTCATCCGGACCGAGCAGGCCTACCGCGATGTCTGGGACGCATTCGCGCCTTCCGGCCTCGCCCGTCTCCTCTTCGCCCAGACGGCGGATGGGACGCCGGAGGCAGCGCTATTCCTCATCCGCTGTGGTCGGCGAGTCGTCGAGCCATACGGCGGGATGACCGCAGCCGGCGCGGAGAGCCGCGCCAATTACCTGTTGAAGTGGGAGGCGATCCGCAGCTCGAAAGAGCAGGGCGCCGAGACATACGACCTGTGGGGTCTCGCGACCGGCGGCATCGCCCACTTCAAGACCGGCTTCGGCGGCCGCGAAGTGCGCTACATCGGGGCCTGGGACCTCGTGCTCAATCCGCTCGGCAGATTGGCCTACGAAGGCGGCCAGCGGGCGAGGGTCTGGTACGCGCGGCGACGACGCGGCCTGTCTGGCTCCGGCAGTGCAGCGGCCTTCGGTGGCGACGCGGCGTGACCGAGGCCGGCGTGACCGAGGCCGAGCTGCCGGAGGCAGTCGTGGCGGACGAGGCGACGCCCGACTGGAACGAGGTCGCAGTCGAATCACCTGGTGGTCACGTCTATCAGAGCGTCGAGTGGGCGGAGCATCGGCGCCTCTCGGGCTGGGTGCCAGTCTTCGTTTCGCGCGGCGACCAACGCGTCCTCGCATTGACGCGACCATGGCCGCTGATCGGCGGCTCCAGCGCGTATGTTCCGCGCGGCCCGGCGCCGGTCGCCGGCGGGGAGGCAGCCGGCGCGACACTCTGGGACGTCACCAGGGCGCTGGCGAGGCGCGGCGTTGACGTGGTGGCCGCAGACGCGGAAGTGCCGGCCGACGATGGCGCCTACCGGGAGTGGCTCCGCCGCGCGGGTTTCGCAGCCATCGACGAGATCCAGCCGTCCCGTCACCGGATCACGCTCCCGCTCGAGGGCCGTGACGAGGAGACCGTGTTCGCGGGCATCTCGAAGTCCACGCGGCAGCGCATCAGAAAGGCCGAGGACGTAGTCACGAACGTCGTCCGCCACGACGCGCGGGCGGCGACCGAGACCGGCTTTGATGCGCCTTCAGAACCGAGCGAGGTTGCGCTCGATCGCTTCTACGGCCTTCTGCTGGAGACCGGCCAGCGAAAACACTTCTCGTTCGGTCCACGGGACGACTTCGTCGGGTGGTGGCGGGCCGCGTTGCGAGCCGGTCTCCTCATCTATCTGGAGGCGTGGGGGAATCGCGGCGCACCGGTGGCCGGTCTGATCCTCTATCGCCACGGGCGACGGCTATCGACCGTCCATTCCGGCGACCATGCGGCCGATCGGGACGAGACTCCCGGCGCACTCCACCTGCTTCGATGGCGGGCAATCCAGATCGCGATCCGCGAGGGCTGCATCGAGATGGACCTCGGTGGCGTTGACGTCCCGGGTCTTCGTCGCGAGCCAAAGGAAGGCGATCCAACGTACGGTCTCTACCAGCACAAGATGTCGTTCGGCGGGCGCTGGCTCGAACTGGCGGGCGCGCACGAGCGGGTCATCCGCCCGAACCGCTATCGGGCCGGCCGTCTGACGGCCAAGGTCGGCCGCTTGCTGGCCCGATGAGGAACGAAGCGCGCACCATCGACGAGCTCCTCGCCGCGGCGGAACCTCAGGGCGCCCGCCCTCTCGGCGCGCTCATCACCAGGCTGCAGGCCGAGGGACAGCTCCGTGGCGCCCGCACGGATCGTGGCCCGATCGGCCCCGCCGCCTTCGCCGACATCCAGGTCCAGGGCATCGCCCACGACTCCCGTGCGGTTCGCCAGGGTTGGCTCTTCGTGGCCGTTCCGGGCGCGCACGTCGACGGCCACGATTACCTCGCCGATGCCGCCGCCAGGGGAGCGATCGCGTCGATCGTCGAGCGGCCTGTCCCGGACACGGACCTGTCGCAACTCGTCGTCGACAAAGCTCAGGTCGCCCTCGCGACCACGGCCTGCTGGTGGTACGGCGATCCGAGCCACGAGCTCGGCGTCGTCGGGATCACCGGCACGGATGGCAAGACCACGACCTCCTTCCTTGCCGTCGCCGCGCTCGAAGCGGTGGGCCTCTCGGCGGGCCTCCTGGGGACGGTCGATCGCAAAGTCGGGACCCTTCGCGAGGCGAACGCCGAGCACGCCACGACCCCCGAGGCGCCGATCATCCAGGGTTCCCTGCGGGCCATGGCCGCTACGGGCAACGAGGTCGCTGTCATCGAGACGACATCGCACGGCCTCGCGCTGGAGCGAGTCGGAGGGACCGCCTACGATGCCGCCATCCTTACGAACCTGACGCACGAGCATCTCGAGTTCCATGGCAGCTGGGAGGCGTACCGCGACGCCAAGCTGTCGCTCTTCGAGCGCCTCCGAACGGGCCCGCCGAATCCGCCCAAGACCGTCCACGGTCGCGCGTGGCCCAAGCTCGCGGTCGTGAACCTCGATGATCCGTCTGCTGGGCTCTTCGCCGGTGTCGCCCAGGAAGCGGGCGCCCGGGTCGTGACCTATGGCACGGATCCCGCGGCCGATGTCAGGGTCAGCCACGTCGAGGAGCGCCCGGACGGCCTCCGCGCCGCGATCGCAACGCAATCGGGCGAGACCGAGCTGCGACTGCGTTTATCGGGCCGCTTCAACATCCTGAACGGTCTCGGCATCGTCGCCCTCGCGGAAGGCCTCGGTCTCGATCGCGAGGCCGTGCTCGCCGGGCTCGAGAGCGTCCATGGCATCCCGGGCCGCATGGAGCGCATCGATGCCGGGCAGCCGTTCGAGGTCGTCATCGATTACGCCCACAGTCCGGCCTCGCTCGAGAAGGTCCTCGACGTCCTCGCGCCGCGGGCCGCCGCGCGGGGTGGGGGACTCGTCGCGGTGTTTGGCTCGGCCGGTGAGCGTGATACGGGGAAGCGACCGATGATGGGCCGCATCGCCGGCGAGCGCTGCCGCCTGGTCATCCTCACCGACGAGGATCCACGGGGCGAGGATCGCGAGCAGATCCTCGAGGACATCGCAGCCGGCGCCGAAGCAGCGGGCCGGCGGCGTGATCACGACCTCCTTCTCATTCCGGATCGGACGGCGGCGCTCGATGCCGCGTTCGAACGGGCCCGAGCCGGCGATGTCGTGCTCCTCGCCGGCAAGGGCCACGAGCACTCGATCATCGGCGCTGCCGGACCGGTCCCCTGGGACGAGCACGAGGCTGCGCTGGCCGCCCTCGCGACGGCGGGCTATCGGGCGACGGCGGAAGTCGGCTGACCGATGCGCGGCTGCTTCTCGGTGATCGTCCTCGCCATCGCATTCATCGTCGCCGGCACGTGGCTGGCGGGGCCAACTGTGGCCGCGTTCATGGTCCAGACGGGGCTGTCGGCGGCCGGTTTCAGCGGTTCGAACACGAGCGTGACGGTCAGCGCCGATCCGCCATTCGAGGTCCTGACCGCCCACGCCGACGAGGTCGACATCGAGAGCAGCCAGGTCACGATCGATCAGTTCAGCGCCGCGCGCTTCGATCTGACCATGACCGACGCGAACCTCCTGACCCGCACGTTCGAGGCCGTCGAAGGGACGCTCGAGGACGTGACCGTGCGCGGCGAGGGCAGCACCACGCTCCACGCGACGCAGGTCGACATCAGCGGCGATCCGGCGGCTGCGGACATGACGATCATCGTCAGCCGGGAAGCCCTCTCCGACGCGGCCATCGAGATGCTCCGGGGCGAGCTTGGCGTCGACGTCGATACCGTTGAGTTCGCCGCTCCCGACAAGATCGCGATCAAGGCCGGCACGACGACCATCGCCGGCCAGTTCGTCATCCACGACGGCGGTCTCGCGATGACCGTCAACCTGCCCGGTGCCCAGCAGATCGACCTCGTCGAGGCGAGCCGCGGCTTCCGGCTGACCAAGGTCAGCATCGACGGCGGCGAGATGGTCCTCGATGGCGTTCTCGACGTGGAGCGCCTCCTGTCCTGACACGTCGTCCGGGTCCCAGGCGCAGACCCCGGTGTGATCCCGCAACAGAGTGGGGTCCGGGGCATTCCCATCCGGTGGCGGATGCCGTACCGTCCGGTCACCGAGTCGATCGACGGTGCCTTGGCCCTGGCATCCGAAGGGGGATCGACACGGGTGGAGGCTTATCGTGCGTCGCGTCCTCGCGTGTCTCGTTGCTGTCGTCGTCCTGCTCACCCTGTCTGCGGAGGCGGCCTTCAGCCTCACCACGCAGCGCACCTGGAAGGCGTCACTCCCAAGCTCCGGTGCGAACGGCACCGCCGTGCTGCGCGCCTATTCCGACGGGACGGGATCGCTGTCGCTCAGCCTCAAGAATCTCAACCCGTACCGCACCTATACGCTTCAAATTCGGGCCGGCCGGTGCTCCTCGCTTGGTACGGTCCTCGCCAGCCCGTTTCCTGCGCCGACCAGCTCGACGGGCACGATCGCGACGAAGCGGACACTCTTCTCGACCTCGATGAGCAAGGTCTGGTCCGTCGCCCGGACGGGTTCGATCGCTTTCCGGATCATTTCGGGCACCAGCATCCGCTGCGGCAACCTCAATTTCCAGAAGGCGACCCGCATCCGGATCCCGTCGCTCGACATCGACCTGCCGATCATCCGCGGCTCGGGCTACCCGAAGTGTCGCGTCGCGCTCTACCTGCCGGCGCTCTGGCAGCCACGCGAACCCGGGGTCACGTTCATCTACGCGCATGCCCGAACCGGCATGTTCCTGCCGCTCCTGAGCCGCTCGAAGATCAACAACGGGGCCAGCCTGATCGGCATGACGGTCAAGGTCTACACGAGCGACAGCAAGCTGGTCACCTACAAGATCGATAGAGTCAGGCGACACGTGACGTCGGCCCAGAACGCTGCTGGCATCCATTCCGAGCGCCTCTGGCTGCAGACGTCCGAGGGCCCGAACTACACCTATCCGAAGCTGATCGTCGAGGCCCATCGCGTGTCGACGACGAGCACGACCTACAGCATCGCCCACCCGACACCGCACCCGATTTCGTGCTGACCTGACGCCCGCCGAAGGGGAGTTTCGGGTCGCAGGTGAGAGCCTTGGGCGCTGCTATCCTTCTGCGACCATGGTCACGCCGCGCACGAAGAGCGATGAACGCGCGACCTCGCGGCGCGGACCGCGGCGGGCCGCTGTCGGGCCGCGCCGGGTCAGCAAGCCGGCCGCCGAGATCGACGGCCTTCGCGCGCAGCTGCTCGCGACCGTCGCGGAGCACTATCCGCAGGCCGACCTGACCTCGGTCGGCGAGGCGTTCGACCTTGCCGTCGAGGCGCACTCCGGCCAGATGCGGGCGAGCGGCGAGCCCTACGTCACCCACCCGATCGCCTCGGCCCAGATCCTCGCGGAGCTCGGCATCGACCCGGTCGCGATCGAGGCCGCCCTCCTCCACGACGTCCCGGAGGACACCGAGTACAGCCTGGCCGATCTCGAGGAGCGCTTCGGCGCGGAGGTGGCCCATCTCGTCGACGGCGTGACGAAGCTGTCCAAGTTCAGCACTCACTCCCACGAGCAGCAGCAGGCCGAGAACATCCGGAAGATGCTCCTGGCGATGGCCGAGGACATTCGGGTCGTCCTCATCAAGCTCGCAGATCGGCTCCACAACATGCGGACGCTCTATGCGCTGCCATCCGAGAAGCAGCAGCGCATCGCCCGCCAGACGATGGAGATCTACGCCCCGCTGGCCGAGCGGCTCGGGATCTGGCAGATGAAGTGGGAGCTCGAGGACCTGGCGTTCAAGGTCCTCGAACCGGAACGCTTCCGCGAGCTGGCCCGCCTGCTGGACACGCGGCGGAAGGGCCGCGAGGGCTACATCGAGCGGGCCATCGCCGAGCTCGAGCCACGGCTGCGCGACGCCGGGATCACGGCAGAGCTCGAGGGCCGGCCGAAGCACATCTTCAGCATCTGGAAAAAGATGCAGCGCAAGGGCGCCGAGTTCGGCGAGATCTACGACGTCTACGCGATCCGGATCCTCGTCGACGACGTCCGGGACTGTTATGCGGCCCTGGGCATCGTCCACGCCCTGTGGCGTCCGATCCCGGGCCAGTTCGACGACTACATCGCCGTCCCGAAGAACAACCTCTACCAGAGCCTCCACACCGCGGTCATCGCCCTCGACGGCAAGCCGCTCGAAATCCAGATCCGGACCCACCAGATGCACCAGGTCTCCGAGGTCGGCATCGCCGCCCACTGGCGCTACAAGGAAGGCTCGAAGTCCGACCGCGAGTACGACGCCAAGCTCGCCTGGCTGCGCCAGCTCATGGACTGGCAGCGCGATGTCTCCGACGCCACCGAGTTCGTCGAGGGCATCAAGCTCGACATCTTCCAGGACCAGGTCTTCGTCTTCACGCCCCGGGGCGACATCAAGGACCTGCCGGCCGGCGCCACGCCACTCGATTTCGCGTACCGGATCCACACCGACGTCGGCCATCGCACGATCGGCGCGAAGGTCAACAACCGGCTCGTCCCGCTCGACTACCGGCTCAAGAACGGCGACATCGTCGAGATCGTCACGACGAAGGGCGAGCACGGTCCGTCACGGGATTGGCTGAACGTCGTCAGGACGTCTCACGCCCGCGAGAAGATCCGGCAATGGTTCAAGCGCAAGGACCGTGACGAGAACATCACCCACGGCAAGGAATCACTGGAGCGGGAGCTGCGGCGGCTGGCCCGGACGACGCTAGGGGCGGTTGGCGCCGATCGCCTGGCAGAGGTGGCGAAGCAGTACAACTTCGATGCCGTCGATGACTTCTACGCGGCGGTCGGCTACGGCGCAATCGGCACCCAGCAGGTCGTCATGCGGCTGGGGGTCGTTGACGACGGTCAGACCGCGCTGCCAACGGTTGCCCCGCCGACACTCCCGGCCCGGACCGGAGGCGTTCGGGTCAAGGGCGTCGGCGATCTGCTCGTGCGCTTCGCAAAGTGCTGTCACCCGATCCCGGGCGACCCGATCGTCGGCTTCATCACCCGTGGCAAGGGCGTGACCGTCCACCTCCAGTCGTGTCCGACGGTGATGAATGAGCGCGAGGTGTCGCGCCTGATCGACGTCGAGTGGGAGTCCGCCCCGGCCGAGACCTATCCGATCGCGATCCGCATCGAGGCCTACGACCGGACGGGGCTGCTCAATGACATCACCCAGGTCGTTGCCGAGAACAAGGTCAACATCCTGGCGGCGTCGGTCAATGTGAACCCGGATCACACGGCGGTCGTGACGGCGACGCTCCAGGTCTCGTCGGTCGCCCAGCTGGCGCGGGTCATGAGCCGCATCGAGCAGGCCAAGGACGTCATCTCGGTCCAACGGGACCTTGGATAGACGCTCGCTGATCGGGGCCCGAGGCGCGGGCTTCATGCACCAGATTCACGCGACGGAAGGCCGGACACCCGGGGCGGGGCCGGATCGGTCGCTTTGGTGAGTTGAATGCACGAAGTCGGCTCGTGGCTCGTCCGCAGCGGCCGTGTCGCGTGATTCGTGAACGTGACTCAAAGCGCCGGCACGGGATCAGCCGGATCCTCTCAACGCGTGAATCCCACGCACGCGAGCGCCGATTTCGTCCGCCGGGTGCACAAATTCGTCCCGAGCGCCCGGAGCTGCCCCCCGAACGCTGTCTACACTCTCGACGATGCCAAGCTTTCGAGCTCCGCGGGGGACCCATGACCTGCTGCCACCCGAGCGGGCGGCGTTCCAGCGCCTCGAGCGGCTGGCCGCGGACCTGACCCGGCGCTACGGCTACCGGCCGATCGAGACGCCGATGTTCGAGCAGACTGCGGTCTTCGAGCGGGGCATTGGCGAGGTCACCGACGTCGTCGAGAAGGAGCTCTTCCGGTTGGCACCGCGGAGCGAGGAATCGGAGTCCTGGGCGCTCCGCCCGGAACCTACAGCCGGCATCGCGAGGGCCTATGTCCAGCACGGGATGCAGACCTGGCCACAGCCCGTGAAGCTGGCGATGATCGGGCCGATGTTCCGGTACGACCGGCCGCAGGCCGGTCGCTACCGCCAGTTCTGGCAGTTCGACGTCGAGGCGATCGGCGATGCCGGGCCGGCGATCGATGCCGAGATCATCGAGCTGGCCGCTCGCTTCTATCGCGGCGCCGGGCTCGACAACCTCGAGCTCCACCTCAATTCGATCGGCGACGCCGCCTGCCGGCCGGCGTACATCGACGCTCTCACCGCCTTCTACCAGGCTCATGTGGACCGGCTGCCTCCCCTGGAGCGCGGGCGGCTCGAGCGCAACCCGCTCCGGCTCCTCGATTCGAAGGAGCCGGCGATGGTCGAGCTGAACGCCCTCGCTCCGGCGATCACCGACCACCTCTGTGCGGCGTGTTCGGAGCACTTCGCGGGCGTTCGGGCGCACCTCGACACGCTTGGAGTCACGTACCGGATCGATCCGAAGCTCGTGCGCGGTCTCGATTACTACACGCGGACCACGTTCGAGGTGTTCCCCGTCGGCGCGGAAGGCCAGCAGTCCGCGATCGGTGGCGGCGGTCGCTATGACGGCCTGATCGAGCTGCTCGGTGGCCGGCCGACGCCGGGCATCGGTTTCGGTATCGGCCTGGATCGGTTGGTCCTCGCGCTCGGTGGCTCGGAGCAGGACGACTTCGCGCCGCCGCTGGTCGTCGTCGCCGGCGCGGACCCCGCGGCGACGGCGCAGCGCCTGCGCGTTGCGACGGACCTCCGGGCGGAGGGGTTGACAGCGAGGGCGGAGCTCGGTCATCGCAAGCTCGCCAAGCAGCTCGAGGCCGCGGCCCGCGACCATGCGCACTTCGTCGTCATCCTGGGTGACGAGCTCGCCGACGGCCAGGTCCAGGTCAAGGATCTCGAGGCGGGAACGCAAAAGACCGTTGCCGTGAACGACCTCGCCCGCGAGCTGAGCCGCATGGAGAAGTCGCACCGTCACGGCTGACGGCCGAGCCCCGTACGATACGGAGCCCATGACGACCACCGGTTCCAGTCTCGCCACGCCCTACCGCAGCCACACCTGCGGTCAACTGCGGGCGAGTGACGCCGGCACCGATGCCAGGCTTGCCGGCTGGGTGAATCGCCGTCGCGACCAGGGCGGGCTGATCTTCCTCGATGTTCGGGATCGGCACGGGATCACCCAGGTGGTCATCGATCGCGCCGAGGCACCCGAGGCCCACGCGTCGGCGAGCCGCGTCCGGAGCGAGTACGTCGTCACCGTGAGCGGCGAGGTCCAGACGCGACTGCCCGGGACGGAGAACGCGAAGCTCGAAACGGGCGAAATCGAGGTCCGGGCGACCGAGCTGACGATCCTGTCCGAGGCGAAGACGCCGCCGTTCTACATCAACGATCCGGATGCGCCGGTCGACGAGTCACTGCGGCTCAAGTACCGCTATCTCGACATCCGGCGGGAGCCGATGCAGGCCCGGCTCCTCCTTCGCAGCCGGCTCGTCCAGGCCATCCGCGAGGTCCACCACGAGAACGGCTTCGTCGAGGTCGAAACGCCCGATCTCATCAAGTCGACGCCGGAGGGGGCGCGCGACTTCATCGTGCCCAGCCGCCTCCAGCCGGGAACCGTGTACGCGCTGCCGCAGAGCCCGCAGCAGCTCAAACAGCTGCTCATGGTCGCCGGCATCGATCGCTATTTCCAGATCGCGCGCTGCTTCCGCGACGAGGA
>Ga0081539_10001882_pt1 | contig 32791 bp, 30 predicted proteins | sample TabmetS4T2R2_FD_71023 | JGI IMG/M metagenome (GOLD analysis project Ga0081539, IMG submission 71023) | Tabebuia heterophylla rhizosphere microbial communities from the University of Puerto Rico - S4T2R2 | ecosystem: Host-associated > Plants > Roots > Rhizosphere ... | reverse complement strand
TGAAGCTGCCAGCGGCCGGAGTAAATACGATCTCTGCCACCTCGTTCGACGCGGCCGAAAACTGGAGCCTGGTGATAGTGGAGCCAGCAAACCTTGCCAGATCAGTGGGGCCGTTAGGCACGGTTTGTGGCGTCCAGTTAACGGCGTTATTCCAGTCGCCACTGATTGGATTGGCACTCCAGGTGGCACTGCCGGCCTGAGCGTCGAACCCAATGGCGAGAGTCAGGCTAAGAAGAATGAGGAGTTTCGTTTTCATAGGTTATTCATTGCGTTTAAGAGTTGACTTAGGGAACCACGGTCAGGGTAAGATCATTCCCATCGCCACCGCTATAGCTTGCCTGAAAGGTATTGTTGCCAACGCTGATCGCAGAACCATCGTCGAGATTTTGGAATACGCCGGTGATCGGATTGAAGCAGTATTATTGATAAACGTGAAAACGGTGCCAGCCGGCAGAATCCCGGCACCGGAATCTATGAAGGTAATTGCTGCACCTTGAAAAATGGTTACACCGTTAGCTACGACTTCATCGGCTGTTATCTCAGTGCTGTTGATTTCAGCCTGAAAGTTAGCCAGGACACTAAAAGTCAGCGTTTTCTTGATTACAATCCGCCCGGCCCGCCTGTCTCTACCTGGCGCCAGATTGGCCGTACCTACAATGACAGGTCCTATAACCCGACCGGCACCACTGAGAGTGCCACCTTCTACTCGCAGAGCTCCGGTGCCGGTTGCAGAGCCAATCTTATTGGCGAGCATAAGGCAACCACTTAGGATAGTTGTGTCTCCAGAATAGGTGTTTGCTCCGCCTAAGACGAGAGTGCCGTTTCCGGTCTTGATTAGTGAGCCGCCAGTTCCGCCAGCAACGCCCCCGTCCTGAATCACTCCCGAAAAGCTGGTGTTGAGGTTATTCGACCCGACACCAAGAGGACGGCTGCCCAGAAAAATAAGCCCATCTCCCTCGATCGAACCAACAAGATTCGACCCAACTCCCCATTCACTTTGGTCAAAGCTGCCATTGCCAAACACTCTGATGAGTGCGGCTTGGCCGCTCGTTTGATCCGTTTTGGTTGGAGAGCCGAAGCCGAAGTGAATGGCTCCACCCGCGCCGCCGTTCGCGCCGCCAAAGGCCGTGATTTTGCCGACGAGACGATTTACGCCCGGAAATTTTAAGGACCCGCCGGGGGCGCCGCTCTCTTGTCCTCCATTGGCGATATACGTGCCGCCGGCAGCGTTGTACGCCACCCAGATGACTTGCCCGCCGAAAGCGGCGCCGGCTTTCCCGCCATTCGCAATGAAGGTCCCCTTACCGGTTGTGCCGACACCGGGGTTAAACTGCAAAACACCGCCGTATGCGCCAACCGCTGCACCTCCGTTTACGGTGAAGTGTCCGTTGACCGAAAGCGCGCTGGCAGTGGAGAAGAGAACGGATCCTCCCGTAGCCCCGCTCGCAAAACCTCCGTTCACAAGATAAGAGCCATCAATCTCGGCTGTGGCATTAGAGGAGTCGCTCATGACGCCGCCAAAAGCATTATCAACTGCGCCGCCATTAATGATGAAGTTTGCATCAGCTGGAGTAGCGTTGCCGCGAAAATCTATTTCGCCGCCGAAGGTGTAAGCAAGACGGCCGCCTTCCGCGAGATAAGTAGCTTCGCCGGCGGTCGCGTCGGTATCGAAGATGATGTAACCGGATTGGTCGCTGCTCTGAGCGATCAGCCTAGTCAAGGACCCTGCCGTCGAGCTGTTACTAAAATATAAAAAGTCTCCACCCGGAACTAAAAAAGTCTGCATTACCGCCGAATGATTCACGACTCCGGCTCCATAGAAGGCAATCGTCTGGCCCGGTGGAGTCGTCACAGTGAACTGGCTGGCGTCACTGCCAAAAACTATGCTGTCGAGCGAAACCGTCTCGGAACAACTAACATCCGTTATGTCAGAATCAGTGAAAGTGGCGACGTCTGAGATACCGTTAGGAACGGTGGCGGGTGTCCAGTTTGCAGCCGTATTCCAGTTACCGTTGCTTGGATTGGCATTCCACGTTGCGCTGCCGGCATGGAGGAGGTTCAAGGTCATGAAAAGGACAAAAGTGGCGGATAATTGAGGGCAGGGTTTCATCCTTCCATTGCCCCAAAAACCGACCCTCCAGTCAAGTGTTTCCTCGAATGCCTCATCGGACTACTTTCCCTCGATTGTTCGTCAGCGGTGAGGAGAAATGAGGAAGGTTAACTGAGAGAAATAGCTTGCTTCTTTCGGCTTTGGAGATTCGGGCTTGTTTTGCGATTGGGAATTGGGCAGTCGTTAATGCTGAGCCGTGATCCTTTTCCGACTCGCGCGCCGGACAAATCCGATAGAGTTTCGTCACCATGCCGCAATCGCCTGCTCTTCCGCCGGGGACGACCCAGCGCACGCTTTCCATCATCATGGGCGGCGGCGCGGGGACGCGGCTTTTTCCCCTGACAAAAGACCGGGCCAAACCAGCGGTGCCGTTAGGCGGAAAATATCGCCTGGTCGATATCCCGATCAGTAACTGCCTTAACTCGGGCCTGCGCTCGATTTACGTCCTCACCCAGTTCAACACCATGTCGCTCCATCGCCATATCCAGGCGAGCTACAAGTTCGATAATTTTTCGCGCAGCTTCGTTGATATTCTTGCCGCGCAGCAGACACCGCAAAGTACCCAGTGGTACCAGGGCACGGCCGACGCAGTGCGCCAAAACCTTCGCTACTTCCTCGAGCAACCCTACGATTATTTTCTCATCCTGAGCGGCGACCAGCTTTACCGGATGGATTTTCGGGTCCTGCTCCACGAACACATTCGCTCAGGGGCGGAGATCACGCTTGCGGTTACGCCGGTGGCACGCGAGGCGGCATACGGCTTCGGGATCATGCTTAGCGGGTCCGATCATCGGATCACACGCTTCGAAGAAAAGCCGAAGGACCCGGCAATGCTGGATGAACTGAAGCTCGATCGGGCCACTCTCCAGTCGATCGGTCGCAATCCCGAGGAAGAGTTATTCCAGGCGTCGATGGGCATCTATGTCTTCAATCGCCAGGTGCTGGTGGAGTGTCTCGAGGGCGATCTGGCCGATTTCGGCAAGCACGTCATCCCAAAGGCGATCGACGAGCGGCACGTCAACGCTTTCATATTCGAAGGCTACTGGGAGGACATCGGCACGATCCGGGCCTTTTACGAAGCGAACCTGGAACTGACCAGCCTGGTTCCGAAGTACAGCTTTTTCGAGGCGAACGCCCCAATTTATACCCATCCACGCTTTCTTCCCGGGAGCAAGATGAACGGCGCGACCTTGCGCCAGGCGATCGTTTCGGATGGTTGCATCATTTCCGACGCGCACATCGAGCGGAGCGTGATCGGCGTCCGCAGCATCATCCGGAGCGGAGCCACGATTCGCAACAGCGTCGTTATGGGCGGTGATTATTTCGAAGCCTCGGCGCCCGAGCCGCCGCCGGGGGTGCCGCCGGTCGGGGTGGGACGCAACTGCGTGATCGATCGCGCGATTATCGACAAGAATGCGCGTATTGGCGACGGAGTCGTGATCACGCCCGAAGGCAAGGAGGCAAACCTGGACGCGGAAAATTACTTCATCCGCGATGGCATCGTCGTCGTGCCAAAAGACGCGGTCATCCCACACGGGTTCTGGATTTAAAGGAGAAAGCCCTAGTAGCGGGTTGGATCGCCGACTGCACCACTGCCAAAGGGGCTGGCTCCGCCCGGAAAAGCGGCGCCGCTTTCCCATTTCTGGGGCCGGTTCCAGGGGATGCTGGATTCCCTTTGCGAATCGGGATCGCTGATCAAAGCCGTCTGCGTTTTCTCGGTGGCGCAGGAGGAAAAGAGCGCAGCCAACGGCAGCGCCAGCGCGATCGTCAGGCGCAATCTCTGCCCTCGGCTACGGACTGGTATTTCCTGCATAAATGACGGTGTCGCCAGGCTGCACTTGCACCCCGCGCGGCAAGCTGTTGCTGATGATATCGCCTATCGAGGTGGTCGGTTCAACTGAGGAGATGCGTATCTTGCCGATGAGCACCCCATCGCGCAGGATCAGCATCTCGGAATTTGGAACCACTCCCTGCCGATCGCCAACGCTCAAGACCACGAAGTTGTAGGCCTGGTTGACGGCCAGGACCGTCCCGTGAACTCCGGCCACGTTTGCGCCCGACTCTCGTCGCTTCTTTTCTTCCTCCATCTGCGTGATACGCTCCTGCGCCGCCTGGACCTGTTCGGCCAGGACGGATTTTTCCCGCTCGGCGGCTTCGAGCTGTTTCCTGGCATCGTCGAGCTGCGATTTCAGGTCGTTAGGCACTGCTCCCTCCGCGCCCTCACCTCCACCCATGGTCGCCTCGGCCACCCGTTTCTGCAGGTCCGCCACCTCGGTTTCGCTCGCCTGAAGTTTGGCTTCAAGCGCGGCTTTTTCATTCTGGGCCCTGGCCAGCTCCGCTTCCGTGCCGTTGGCCTTTTCCTCGGCCGCTTTAGCCCGGCTCCTGGCCTCAGCGAATTCTTTCTCCTGGGCCTTGAGTTTTCGCTCACTCGCCGCCCGCAGCCGCATGGCGTTTTCCTTTTCCGAAATGTTTGTCGAGAGATCGTTGCGCAAATCCCAGATCTTGCTCGCGTTCAGCAAACCGAGAAAAAGCGAGAAGGCGAGGAATGCGACCGAAATCCCGATCAACAATTTCGGTGTGGCCATGTCACGTTGGGTTAAGGGAGCGATCGACACGTTTCTTGCGGGGACTCTTTTCTAACGGGGTTGCCGGGAAAAAGGCAATATTGAATTTAACCGATTCTTTTCTTGCTTCGGCGCGCCAGCTTCGGGCCGAGGTAATTGCTGCGCCTAAAGAATTCCGCAGCGCCCGGCGGGGTCAGCGACCCCGGCGAGAAACAAGACGATCCCTATAATCGGTGGTCCAAAACGCCCGTCGCTCTTCATCCACATCACCTTATTCTCGACGCCGTACGCACGCGCGCTACGCAGGAGGCGCTGGGGCGGCTGCTCCAAATGAAGCGCGACGGTTTGGGAAAACTCCGCGCCTAACGAACGCATCAGAATGCGCGGAAGCGCGTCCCTCCGATGGGGCTTGCTTCCGGTGCCCAGGGTCACAGCACCACCGGCCGCCCTTCCTCCATCAGCATCACTTTATTCTCGACGCCATGCGCGCGCGCGCTACGCAGAAGGCGCTGAGGTGGCTCGTCGAGCGGTTCGAACCCGAGACGAAAAGTGCCGTAATGCATCGGCACAAGAAGATCGCCTTTCAGCTCCAAAAAAGTGCGCACGGCTTCCTCCGGATTCATGTGCACTTCCCGCTTGCTCGGCGCGTCGTAGGCGCCGATCGGCAGAAGCGCGATTTCGATCGGGTAACGCTTTCCGATTTCGGCAAAGCCGGGAAAATAAGCGCTGTCGCCGCAGTGAAAGATAGAGCGCTTGTCCCCCTCGATGACGAACCCGCCGAAACCGCGATGCTGGTCGTGCAACATCCGCGCTCCCCAGTGATGGCATGGCGTGAGGGTGACCTTGAGCGGGCCGAGCCGCACATGCTGCCAGATATCGAGCTCGTGAACGATGTTGAAGCCGAGGTCGTGGACAAGGTTCCCCACCCCGGTCGGGACGACGATCGGCTGGTCCGCCGCGACCCGGCGGAGAGTGCGCCGATCGAGGTGATCGAAGTGGGCGTGGGTGACCAGAACAGTGTCAATCGAGGGGAGACTATCGATATGGAGACCTGGACGTTTCAAGCGCTTCACGACGCTGAGCCACATCGACCAGTTTGGGTCGATCAAGACGTTCATCCCGCCGAGCTGGATGAGGAAGGAAGCGTGCCCGATCCAGGTAATGCAGATCCGACCGGCCCCGACTTTTGGAAAAAGCGGGTTCGCACGGAGCCCGCGGCGTTTGGTAAAAACCGAGGGGATGAGCACTTCGGTGAGGAAATTGCGTTTGTGCCAATCGAGCCCCGGTTTGAGGCCGACCCGGCGGGCGGACGGTTTCGCGCCATTGCCCTCGCCTGCTCGAACGACATGGCTTCGCTTTTTTCGCGAGAAAGGCGTCGGCACAGTGGGCAAACGATATAAACGAACGCTGGTGAAGCAATCGCTTTGCCGTTGCGCACGGGTCGCGGGCTCTCAGCAATTGCAATTTTGGCGTTCGAGAAAGCGGAAGGCCCGGTTTTCAGTTGTGGGATCCCTCCCCGTCCTTCGGCGGTTGGCGATGACAAGCGGGGCGGTGGCATAAAGATCCTTCTCTCCCGCTCGAAATGAAACGCGCGCGGTTTCCCCGGCAACCTCTGGTGGGAATGGCACTGGCCGCGATGAGTGGAATCGTCTTCGCGGATTTTTTCACGCTCCCGATCGTCCCGCTTTGCCTAACGATCGCATTCCTCGCGCTCGTTTGCCTCGTTCGCCCCCGTGGATGGTTAGTATCGTTGCTTGTCGGGGCGGGTTTCTTTGCTCTGCACCTGGTCCACCGGACCGATGCCCTGGGAAAAGAATTGCACGCTCGATTGGGCAATCAGCCGCGGTGGGTGACGTTGCTCGGCAGGGTCGAGAGCGAGCCGAAGCTCACCCCTAACGACTACACGACCTTTTTCTTTCGCCTCCAAACCATCGACCTCGGCAATGGCCCGGAGCCCTCTTCGGCCAGCGTGCTGGCCCGCTGGAAGGGCTACCCGCAGTTCGGCGACCAGTTGCGCTTGCGCGGCTTGCTTGAGCCGGTTCCGCCAGCCCGCAATCCAGGTGTCTTCGATTTCCAGACCTATCTCGCGAGACGCGATATCTACCAGGCCGTTCTGGTTCGCGATCCCGGAGAGTGCACGATCGTGGAAATCGGCGGCGGGAATTTTCTTATCCGGCTGGCGAACCGGACGCGGAATTGGATGGAGTCGACCCTGGCCCGCGATCTGGAGGATGCACCGGAGGCGACGGCGATGATCAATGGGATGGCGCTCGGCATTCGGCACGAAACGCCTAACGACATCGAGGAACCATTTCAGCAGACCGGCACGCTTCACCTTTTTGCCGTCGCCGGGCTCCACGTCGGGATCATCGCGCGCTTGCTCTGGATCTTCTCCTCGCTCGTGCGTTTGCCGCGCCGGGCGGCGGCGGCGCTGATTATCCCGGCGCTCTTCTTTTACTCGGCGATCACCGGGTTTCATGTCTCGAGCGTGCGGGCGGCGACGATGGCCGCCTTTTTGTTAGGCGGGATTTTCTTCGAGCGACCGGTGCTGGCCCTCAATAGTCTCGGGGGCGCCGCGGTCGCGATCCTCGCGGTCGATAGCAATCAGCTTTTCACCTCGGGTTTTCAACTCTCCTTCGCGGTGGTCGGCGCCATTCTGCTCTGGCAGGAACCGTTCTTTCGCGCCCTCCTGCGGCCGAGCGAGACCGATCCATTTCTGCCGCGCAGTTTGGTGAACCGCGGCCGGCGCGTCTTCCAATCAGGCTACCGAAAAATGGCCGGCGGCATCTCGGTTTCCGCCGCCGCATGGGTGGGTTCGCTCCTCTTCATCATCTGGTATTTTTACCTCATCACGCCGATCTCGCTCCTCGCCAACCTGGCGGTGGTTCCGATCGCCTTCTGCGTCCTCGCGGTTGGACTTCTCTCGCTGTTGAGCGCGCCCTTTTCCGGCGGGCTCTCGGTCGTTTTCAATAACGCCAACTGGTGCCTGGCCAAAGTTATTCTCGGCCTGGTGCAGCTCTTCTCCGCCTTACCCGGCGGGCATCTGTATGTCGAACGACCACACTGGCCGAATACCGCCCGGGTCGAAATCACGGTCCTTGATGCCGGGGCCGGCTCGGCTCTCCACTTGCGCGACGGCAACAGCGACTGGTTTTTCGACGCGGGGAGCGCCCGTGATTACGAGCATTTCCTCCGCGACTATCTGCACGCCCGGGGAATCAATCGGCTCGACGGCCTGCTCCTCAGTCACGGAGATTCTTTGCACATCGGCGGCGCTCTCCTCTTGCTCGAGGAGTTTCAGCCGCAGCGAGTCATCGATAATCCCGCGCCGGATCGCTCGACCGTTCATCGTGTCCTGACGGCTCGACTGGCGGGACGCGAAATGGCGACGCAGGGAAAGTTGTTTGCCCTCACCCGTCATGTGACCGGGAAGATTCTGCATCCACCGGCGGATTTTCGGGCGAAGGCCGCCGACGATCAGGCGCTCGTTATCCAGTTGCGAATCGAAAAAAAATTCCGCGTCCTTCTCGTTTTCGACAGCGGAAGGGCGACGGAGCGACTGTTGCTCGCCCGGCCTAACGAACTCCGGAGCAATATCCTGATCAAGGGTCAGCACTACACCGGGCAGTCGGGCTCGGCTCAATTTCTCGACGCGGTCCGGCCGGAACTGGTTGTCGCCACTTCGGTCGATTTCCCGGCGCACGAGCGGGTGGCGGATGATTGGGCGCAAATGCTCCGCGAACACGGCATTCAACTCCTGCGCCAGGACAGAACCGGCGCGGTGCGTCTGCAATTCTTCCGCGATCACTGGCGAGCGAATGGGTTTCTCGATCAGGAAACCTTCCGCAGCTCGAGCCGGTAAATCGGAGCGGCTTCTTCAAGAAAATGACGTTCGAAAGCGGTGACGGGATACGATTCGTTGGGCGACGGAGCGCTTTCGACGAACATTTCCGGCCGGATCAGCTCGCGCATGGCGAGAAAATATTTCTCCTCGTCGGTTGCGATGCGGAAGAGCCCTTTCGGGGCAAGAAGACGATGCACCGACTGGAGAAACGCGGGCTGGACGAGGCGGCGCCGCTTGTGTTTGCGCTTCGGCCACGGATCGGGAAAAAGCAGATGCACAACCTCGGTCGAACCGGGCGGAAGCAAATACTCTATGGCATAGCTGCTCTCAATCCGAAGAAAACGCACATTGTGCAACCCGAGTCGAAGCGCTTTTTTGCAACCGCGCAAAATCCGGCCGCCGAGTTTTTCGATCCCAAGGTAATTGCGTTCCGGGAACCGGGCCGCCAGTTGAGTGACGAAGCCGCCGTCGCCGCAACCGAGATCGACTTCAAGCGGCGCATGCCGTCGGAAAACCTGCCCGAGATCGACCGGCGCGAAATAATCCTGCGGGACGAACTCGAACTCGGCCCCGGGCGGCGGCTTGCCTTTTTCCTCCGGTCGCCAGGCGCCGGGTGGAACTTGCTGGAATATTTCGTCGCTCACAGCATTCTCAATAGCACCTATGCAAAAACTTTTTCTCATTTTCGCCTTTTGTGGCCTTGCCCTCGCGACGGAAGCGGAAACCAAAACGGCGGTCTTCGCGGGCGGCTGTTTTTGGTGCATGCAACCTCCGTTCGATCAAACCCGGGGCGTGACCAAAACCGTGGTCGGTTATACTGGCGGAACGCAAGAGACCGCCAATTACAATCTCGTCTCCGCGCACAAAACCGAGCATCGCGAGGCGATCGAGGTAACCTACGACCCGGCGCAAGTTTCCTACGCGGAGTTGCTCGACGTTTTCTGGCATAACATCAAACCGACCCAGGCCGACGGACAATTTCATGACCTTGGGTTGTCTTATCAGGCCGCGATCTACTACGGCAATGACGAGGAGAAAAACATTGCCGAAGCCTCGAAGGAGAAGCTGGCCAAATCGGGCCGGTTCGACCAGCCGATCGTGACCGAGATTCTGCCGCGCAAACCGTTCTATCCGGCCGAGGAGTATCACCAGAAATATTACCTCAAGAATCCGGCCGAGTTCGAGGCTTACCATGTCGGTTCCGGCCGAGTCAGCTACCTCGAGAAAATCTGGAGCAAGGAATGACTCCGCCGCGCCCGCCCGCCTAACGATGCACTTTCTGGTCGGAAACGATCCGCCCGGAGGTCGCATCAACCGAGACCTGGCTGATTGGATCTCCCTTCTGCGGGCTGATCTCGATCAGCCAAACCTTGCGACCGTCCACCGTTGCCAGCCTGGCGGATGAAACCCGGGCGCCGCGGTGGCGTTGAAGGGCGATGTGCTCAGCTTCGTTCTTGGTGATTTTCACTCCGCTCTCAGTGTCGCGCGCGTGAGCGGGGAGGGGCAACGCCGCCATGATGAGCAAAAAGGCGAGGAAAAAGAGAGGCTTCATGGGCAAATGAAGCGACTTTTTCGCTCTTTAAGCAAGCAGGAAGCGCCCTCCTCGGCATATACGCATTCGAGTCACCTCTGCGATCGGCGAGGGCGGCGCGATCTTTCCGGAGCTAAAACTTATGAAGCTGGGCTTTGCGTGGTTCGACAAATTCCGCCTGGGCGACGAGTAACCGCTCGTTCAGCGACTTCGATAATCCTTCGGCCAGGACGCTGGCGATCTGCCTCGGCTCACGCGTGCCGGAGGGGATCGGGAAAGAACCGGCGTTGCGATCATAGCCGTAGATGTTGCCGTCGGTCTCCCAAACGCAGTAGGCATGGCCGGCAGGATGGTTCTGGTAGCGGACGAGAAGGATTTTCGCCCAGAAATTTTTTTCAAGGCTGTGCTGAGTCTCGACTACGGCAAGATAGTTGCAGGCAGAAATGACACAGCCGTTGAGGACCACGAGATCGTTTTCGCCTGGCTGAAGGACCACGACGCGCTTCTGACAGGCGGCGAAAACGATCGAGCCGGCAATCAGCAGGCTGCCGAAGAGAATCGTGAATCCGTGGAGCCGAGAGCGGAGTGCAAAGCGCATATGAATTATGGCGGTTATAACACCGTCGCCATTTCCTTGGAAGAACTGTTTTCCCGTCGGCCCCAATCGGTCCCGCATCCCATCGTCATATCGCCTTGTAAGTGACGGTGATATTGCGATAAACGTGCGGCTCTTTTTCCGCCGAAAAATAGAACAGCTCGAGGGCCGACTTGCCCACCACCCACTGGTAACCGACAAGCGTCTGGATGACGTCGGTGTCGTTGTCGCGCGAGCGCGAAATGAGCCGGCCGGTCCCGTATTTGGAGTCGAAATAACGGCGCACCTCGCCCATCCGGTTGTTGTAGTGTTCCAGCGTCCACTCGGGATATTCATATTGCAGTTCCACCTGGCTCAGCCCGTCGTTCTTGAAGGTGAAAAGCGTCCGCTTTAACCCGGGATGAATCAGGCCCTCGACCGTCCAGACCACTTCTTCGTCGCCGGTTTTTTCCCGGGTGACAATCCTGGCTTTGGCGCCCTTCAGGATTTTCTCAACCCGGCCGGCCAGATCCTTCCAATGAAAACCGAAGGGCGGCGGAATCTCATCCGCGCGCACCGGCAGCAGCGCAAGAAAGAAGAGGATTGCAATCGCCCCAAGGAAACGCATCTCTGCCTAACGACCGCCGAGGTTGTAAACTTCGTAATGCCGAACGAGCGGGCGCAGATATCGCCGTGTCGCTTCGAGGTGCCGGGGATCGGTCTGATATCGCTCGAGCGCCGCCTGATCAGCGAAAGTGATCACCACCGCAAGATCAAAATCGCGGCGGACCCCCGGCCCGAGCGGCGGGATCCGCCCGTCCGTCTCCACCCGCAGGACCCCCGGGATCATTCGCAGAGAATGGGAGGCCCGAATCAATTGCGCCCGATCCCGCGCGCGTTCGGGATGTTTCAGCCACATCAGCACCACATGGGTAACGTGGGCTGAGGACGGGGGCGCGGTCAGACATCCCTCGAGGCAAAACAGGGTTCCAAGAGCGATCGCGGCAAGCCTGGCAGTTTCCCACCGATATTTTCGCCGCCCGCTCATTTCCGTTTTGTTTTTCGTCCCCGAACTTCGGGGAATTTCGCGGCTTGGCGAACATTTTTGCGCGCGGCCGGGGCAAAAAACCGGGGCCCGAGCAGCCCTTGCCTAACGATGGCAAGGGTTTCCCTAACGAACCGGTCGTGCGCCGATCGTTCGCTTCCATCGAGAAAATCGGGACTGCCAGAGTCGGTTTTCCGTCAAGAATTTTTTCTGCGGAAAAACAAAATAAAATTCCGATTTTTTCTTGTGACCAGCGCACCTGATTTCTAATCTCAAGCCGCAGGCCGGGAGGGAATGAAACCGGGTGTGAACAAGATGTGAACAAGCTAAACCGCTGAAAGGAGATCGAGTTGAGGAATAGAAATCAGTGTCAATCATGGATCGTTGCTCCATGGCGCTTCCCCGAAGGCCTGCTGTTTGTCCGCCTTACGGAAATTGCGATTTTTCCCTCGTGTTTTGGTCCTTTACATCTAATTTTTTCGCGGACACCTGCCCCATTTTCGGCGGCGAAGCGTTCCGTTTCGGCGACTTTTTTCACGCTTTTCCCGCACGCGTCCCGGCTGACGGGCATTGTTTAACCCTGTTAACAAGTATCATGGATGAGAAGTGCACCCAGCTCTGGACGAAGCTTTCTGCCGCCTTAAAACCCCAGGTCAGCGCCGACACTTTTAAGCGTTGGTTTTCGGCCGTGAAACTGACCGCCGCGACCGCCGATCAGGTCACCCTGTTGGTTCCAAACAACATCTATCAATTCTGGATCGAAAGTAACCACATGCCCGCCTTGCAAACCGCGATCGGCTCGGTCCTGGGCGGGCCGCGCGCGGTTAAGTTTGTCTGCGCCGTCGATTCTGCTCCGGCAGACGAGAGCGGAGCGCAACCGATTCCAAAAACCAGGACAGGCGCGACTCCAAACCGCCCGTGCGGCGGCGATGGGCTTAACCCTCGCTACAGCTTCGAGTCATTCGTCGTCGGGCCGAACAACCAGATCGCCCACGCCGCCAGCCTCGCGGTCGCGCAATCCCCGGCCAAAACTTACAATCCACTTTTCATTTATGGCGGCGTCGGGCTGGGCAAGACGCACCTGATGCAGGCGATCGGCGACTACATCGTGAAGCGGGGCAAGTTCACCCGGGTGATGTATCTCTCGAGCGAGCTTTTCATCAACGAATTCATCGACGCCATCCAGCACAACAACCTGGTCAAATTCCGCAAACGCTATCGCCAGGCCGATCTCCTCCTGATCGACGACATTCATTTCCTCGGCGGGAAAGAGCGAAGCCAGGAGGAATTTTTCCACACCTTCAATACCCTCTTCGACGGCCATAAACAGATCGTTCTCTCGAGCGATCGCCCGGCCTCGGAAATCTCCAACCTCGAGCATCGGCTTGTCTCGCGATTCGAGTGGGGCCTCACCGCCGAGCTGCAACCGCCGGATGTCGAGACGCGTCTCGCCATTCTGCGCAAGAAGGCCCGCTCCCTCCACATCCGGTTGCGCGACGAGATTTACGAATTTCTCGCCAACCGGATCAAGACGAACGTGCGCCGGCTGGAAGGCGCCCTCATGCGGGTCGCCTCTTTTGCCTCCTTGAGCGGAAAAGAGCTGACGGACGAAACCATCGAGCACCTGCTCAAGGACATCCTGCAGGAGGAAGCGCGGCGCGCGGTCACAATCGACCAGATTCAACGACGGGTGGCCGAGCATTTCGACGTCCGCCTCGCCGACATGACGAGCAAACGGCGCCCGGCCAACATTGCCTTTCCGCGGCAGATCGCGATGTATCTTTCACGCGAGTTAACCAAAGCGTCCCTCAATGAAATCGGCGAAGCCTTTGGTGGGCGCGACCACGGGACCGTTCTCCACGCCTGCAAACTGGTGAAGAGGCGGATGAAAGAGCAGGACAAAATCCGGCAAACGATCTCCTTTATCGACAGCGCGCTGCAGCGTTAGGGCCGCGGGCCGCGGCTACGTAAATCGAGAATCGAGAATCGAGAAGCGTGAATCGAGAATCGGGGATCGATGCACCGCCGCCGTTTAGGAGCAGGAGTCGGCGTCATCTATCCGATTCACGATGTAAAGATTCTCGATTCACGATTCACGGCTTCCCCGCTCCCCATGGCCGCGATGAGATTACGGTTGCCGGATAAAATCGAAAGCTTTACATCTGTAGCGGTTCATTCCGGTCTTCATGAAATTCAGCGTCACGAAAGAGAAACTCCTCGAATGCCTGCAACAGGTTCAGAACGTCGTCAGCACCCGCACCACCCTGCCGATTCTTTCCAACGTCCTGATGCAGACCAACGGGAAGGAAGTTCGCCTAACGACAACGGACCTCGATGTCGGCGTGCGTGGCAGTTTCGAGGCGCAGGTGGAAAAGGAAGGCGCCACCACCCTCCCGGCCCGGCGGCTTTTCAACATCATTCGCGAGCTACCCTCGAGCGAAATCTCTTTCGACATTGATGGGAAAAACGCCGCCTCGATTCGGAGCGGGCAAAGCTTTTTCAAAATCCTCGGCCTCCCGGAAGAGGAATTCCCGCCGCTCCCGAAGTTCGACGAGTCGAAGGTCGTGACGATTCCACAGAAGGATTTGCGGGACGGCCTGCGCAAGACCTCCTACGCCATCTCAACCGATGAAACCCGTTACGTCCTCAACGGCGTCCTCTTCAGTTTCAAGGACAACAAACTGACTCTCGTCGCGACTGATGGTCGCCGGCTCGCGATGGTCGACCTCGATCTTGAATTCCCGCGCAGCCACGAGGCGGACATCATCGTCCCGACCAAGGCGGTGACCGAATTGCAACGCCTCCTGACTGATGAGGGCGAGGTGCGGGTGAGCGTGGGCACCGGCCAGATCGCGTTCGATCTCAACAACACCCTCCTCGTTTCGAAACTGATCGAAGGAAACTATCCCAACTACAAGCAGGTCATCCCGGCCGAGATGAAGGAGCGCGTCACCCTCGAGCGCGAGACCTTTCTCAATTCGCTCCGCCGCGTCTCCTTGCTCGCCAGCGACAAGTCGAACTCGATCAAGCTCAACTTTTCCAAGAACAACCTCGACATTACCGCCAATACCCCCGAGGTCGGCGAAGCCAAAGAAGGGCTCCCGGTCGCCTACAAGGGCCGCGAATTTTCCATCGCCTTCAATCCGGAGTTTCTCATGGCGCCGTTGCGCAACCTGACCGAAGACGAGATTTTCCTCGACCTGATCGATGAGATGAGCCCGGGCGTGATTAAAATCCAAAGTCCGTTCCTCTACGTCCTGATGCCGATGCGCATCAGTTCCTAGAGCCGGCAGTTGGGGAAACGTCCAGGCGTGGGATCGATCATCTTCCAAACCAAAAGCCCGGAACGCCTGATCAAGGAATCGGAAGCGCCGGAACGCCGACTGAAGCGTTCCCTGAATGCCTTCGATCTGACTTGTCTCGGGATCGGCGCGATCATCGGCGCGGGAATTTTCGCTCTCGCCGGCACCGCTGCCGCAGGTGAATCGGCGCGAGTCGGCGACTCGATCGTCAAGACACCGGTGCTCAATTTCATCATCGCCTGGATTCAGCAGAGCGACCTGGTTTTTGGGAGACCGGCGGCCGGACCGGCGGTAGCGCTTTCCTTCGTCGTGGCGGCGATCGCCTGTGGCTTCGCCGCCCTTTGTTACAGCGAGCTGGCGGCGATGATCCCGGTTTCAGGCTCCGCCTATACCTATTCCTATGCGACGTTAGGCGAGATCATCGCCTGGATCATCGGCTGGGATCTGATTCTCGAATACGCCGTCGGGAATATGGCGGTAGCGGTCGGGTGGGCGGGATATTTCGTCCAGCTTTGTGCGAACTTCGGGCTCAAATTTCCGCTCTGGCTGGTAAGCGATTACACTAGTGCCACCACCATCATCGCCAAAGGGGGCGAGAGCCTAACGACGTATTCCTCCACCACCCTCCCGGTCATCGCCGGTCATGCGATCGCGATCGATCTACCCGCTTTTTTTATCGTCGCGGCCGTGACCGCACTGCTCATCTACGGGATTCGTGAAAGCGCCAGCACCAACACAACCATCGTTCTCATCAAAGTCGCGGTCGTTGTCTTCGTGATCGCCTTTGGCGCTTTTATGGTTCATCCGGTGAACTGGACGCCTTTTGCGCCCCATGGCTTTGGCGGAGTGATGAGCGGCGCCGCCATCGTCTTTTTCGCTTTCATCGGCTTCGACGCCGTCTCGACCACGGCCGAGGAAACGAAGAATCCACAGCGCGATTTGCCCATCGGCATGATCGCCAGTCTCATCATCTGCACCCTGCTTTACGTCCTGATGTCGGGCGTGATCACAGGGATCAAGAGATATACCGTTTACCTGGGCGATTCTGCCGCCGTCGCGACTGCCTTCGCGAGCAAACCTTGGGCTCATGCCCTGATCAGCGCCGGCGCGCTCGCCGGGCTTACCTCCGTGCTGCTAGTCTTTCAGCTCGGCCAACCGCGGATTTTCATGGCCATGGCGCGTGACGGTTTGCTCCCGCAATATTTTTCTCGCATTCATCCGCGCTTTCGCACGCCGCATATCACGACCCTTTGGACGGGACTCGCGGTGGGCGGCGTGGCGATGTTTACTGATATCGGCTCTTTGGCGGACCTTACGAACATCGGAACGCTCTTTGCCTTTGTGCTCGTTTGCTGCGGGGTCATCATGCTGCGAAAAAAAGATCCGCTTCGGGTGCGGCCGTTTCGGGTTCCTTTGGTACCCTGGTTTCCACTACTGGGGGTGATCTTCTGCTTCGCCCTCATGCTCAGTCTGCCGATCGAAACCTGGATCCGGTTCTTCGGCTGGCTTGGGCTCGGGCTCGCGATCTACTTTCTTTACGGCCTAAGCCACAGTCGCCTGCGCAAAGGGGTCGATACCGGCGACAGCGAAGCGGGCCTCCCGCCGATCGAGCCCTAGCGTTTTGCCGGGTCTTTGCCTAACGAGCCAGAACTTTTCCTAACGAAATCTCAAGCCCGGGCAAGAGCGCGCTGGTGAAGCTTTCCTTTTCTGTCACCAGACGAGCCGGCCGCTCGGCGTCTTCGCGCAGGAGGTAAACGGCCAGTTCCCGTTTGTCGGGATCGATCAGCCAAAGTTCACGGCTCCCGCAGCGGGCATAGACTTCACGCTTCGGTCCCGTATCAAGACGCCGCGAACTGGGCGACAGAATCTCGACCACCAGCCAGGGCGCGCTGGTCGCCCCGCGCTCGTCCAGATAATTGTGCTGCTCCTTTGAGAAAAAACAGATGTCCGGCTGGAAGACATCGATGTCGCTCAGATAGACATCGAAGGGGGCGTGAAAAATTCGCCCAATCGGATTTTTGTCGAGATACCTTTGCAGAATCCATTCGAGATTCTGCGAGATGATCTGGTGATAGGTATTGGGAGCGGGAGCCATGTGGAATTCTCCATCAACGAGTTGGAAGCGCGGCCCGGCGTCGGGCAAGAGCAGGTAATCGTGTACCGTCATGGGACGTCGCTTGACCTGGAGCATGCAATTAAAATAGCGCTTCCCCGCGCGCCCGGCAACGTCGTTCGTTAGGCTGCAGGCCGCAGATGCTTCTCGAGAAACTTCTCCATCGCCTCGTAGAAATCGAACCGGTTCTCTTCGTTGTGAAAGCCATGGCCCTCGTTCTCTTTCACCATGTATTCCACATCGACGCCGCGTTTCTTCAGCGCCTCCACCATCTGGTCGGACTCGGCCTTGTTCACCCGGGGGTCGTTCGCGCCCTGGGCAATAAAGAGCGGCGTCTTGATCTTGTCCGCGTGCATTACGGGCGAAACCGCTTCCATCATCGCTTTGTCCTTCTCCGGATCGCCCACCATTTCGTGGAACATGTCGAGAAACGGTTTCCAATACGGCGGGATCGTTTTCATGAAGGTAAACATGTTCGCCACCCCCACGTAATCGACCGCTGCGGCGTAGAGCTCGGGCGTAAACGTCACCCCCGCGAGAGTGGCGTAGCCGCCGTAACTGCCGCCGTAAATCGCGACCCGTTTCGGATCGGCAATCCCCTGCTTGATCAGCCATTGCACCCCATCGGTGATGTCGTCCTGCATCTTCTGGCCCCATTGTTTGAAGGAGGCTTCCCAAAATTTCCGGCCGTAGCCGACCGAGCCGCGAAAGTTCATTTGCAGCACGGCATAGCCGCGATTGGCCAGGAACTGCACCTCCGGATTGAATCCCCAGGTATCGCGAAACCACGGACCGCCATGCGGATTGATCACTACCGGGAGATTCTTCGCCTCGCGCCCGAGCGGGAGAGTGAGATAGCCGTGAATCGTTAGGCCATCGCGGCTTTGATACTCGACCGGTTTCATCGGCGCGAGCTGGTCTTCCTTCAACCAGGGAGCGACCTCGGTTAGTTGGGTCAGCGTTCCCGTCTTCACGTCGTATAAGTTGCGGGTGCCGGGGGTGCGATCGTTGCTCGCCATGACGATGAATTTCTCCTCCGCTTTGTCGTGGGCCACGACCTCGACCTCGTAGCCGGGAAGTTTTTCCCCCAACGTTTTGTAAAGGGCTTCGGTTTGCGGATCGAAAAACTTCCGTTCCGTCTTCCAGGTATCGAAAGCGGCGAAGGTCACGACCTTGCGCTTCTTCGAATACGACACGGCGGAAACATCGACCTCCGGATTCTCGTAAATCTTCTCCAGCTCCTTCCCGTTCGTCGGATCAATCGTCACGACCGCTGCCTTGTCCCGGCCGATGTTGGAAACCGCATAGATGTTCTTGTTCTCGAAGGTGTAGAACTGCGGGCTAAGTGATTCACGGAAATTGGTCGTGAGCACGGTCTTGAATTCGCTCTTCTCGTCCGGCCGGGTGAGAAGCTTGGCGTTCACCCCATCGGTTTCAAGCGCGGCGCGGATCACCCCCGCATGATCGGCCACCCACTGCGAGACCTTGCCCGGATTTTGCGCGACCATTTTCAGCTCGCCCGTTTTTACATTGATTCGATAGGCATCGAACAGCTCCGGGTTGCGCTGGTTCAGCGTGATCAGCATGTCGCTCTCGGAGACATCCTGGAGATCGTCGATGATGTCGCTACGCACTTTCGGGAACGGCGTCAGGTCCTTCACCTCGCCGGTTTTCAGCTCGACCCGCTTGAGATGGAAATTTTCGTCGCCCTTGTTGTCCATCGCGTAGACGACGACCCCGTTTCCTTTCCAGGCGTAATCGCGGATGTCGCGGTCTTTTTCACTCGTCAGGCGCTTCGCCTCGCCGCCCTCGGTCGGGCGAATGAAAATGTTCATCCGCGCTTCCCAGGGCTGGAGAAAAGAAAGCGTCTTGCCATCTGGCGAAAGCTCATAGCCGCGACTCGTCGGGTTTCGGAAAAAGTCGCGCAGCGGAATTTTCGGCGGGAGGGCAGTGATCTCTGCACTCGGCGTGGGCGAGGCCGAGGGGGCGGCCGATTCGGCCCAGACTGGATGAACGAAGACGAGGATGGCAATGAGCGTGTAGAGCTGTTTCATGGCTTTGTGATTCGGATGCAGCGCGCGCTGCGTTTGGATTCAACATTCGACCCGGCATAGGCGCAAGCCGGGACCTGGTCTTTTGAATCGAGAGAAACCGGCGACGCCTGGCCGCGATTGCATGCGCTCGGCGCCACCTGTGACGAACCGATCCGGCACGCGGATCGGCAGCGCGCCGGGCTCGCCGGACGTTCTCCACCGGGAGCGAAACCCCGGGGAGGGGTTTACCCCTCCGAACTTCGCTGGAATCCACTTTTCCTTTATTATCTGTTTAAGGATGCACTCAATTCGTCCCGCGGTTGAGAATATCTTCATTCTTTTGCTTGGGTACGCCCTGGTCGCCCCCGCTCTCGGAGCGTTCCCCGCCCCCTTTATCAAGGGAGTCACCGTTTCCTGCCAGACCTCCGGCTGGGAATGGGCCACGCCCGCGATGGCGCGGACGCTCGACGAGCTAAAGTCGTTGGGCGTAAACAGCATTGCGATTCATCCCTACGCCCAGATCCAGAACGATGGTCACGTCCGTTTCCGGACCGACGATGGCTTTCGCCACATCATCCTCCCGCTCAACTGGGCGCGCGAACGGGGGCTTTCTGTCATGCTCATCCCCCACATCGCTTACTGGGGCACAAAATTTCTCTGGCGAGGCGAAATCAATTTCCAGACGGAAAAGGAATGGGAGCATTTCTTTAACGATTATGAAACCTGGATCGTGCAAATGGCCAAACTGGCCGAGGCCCATGGGGCGGAGATTTTTTGCATCGGGCTCGAATTCAATTACGCCCAGAAATTCGATGCCCGCTGGCGCCGGATCATCGCCGCGATCCGCGCGGTTTATCACGGCAAGCTCACCTACGGCGGCAACTGGGACAACTTCCAGGAGGTTTCCTTCTGGGACGCGCTCGATTATCTCGGTGTGCTCGCCTATTTCCCCCTAACGAAAAGCGAAAACCCCCGCGAAAACGAAATTGCCGCCGCCTGGCAAAAGAAATGCGCTGAGCTGAGCGCGATTTCCCGGGCGCACCAGAACAAGAAGATCCTCTTTGTCGAGATCGGCTACAACGAGAGCGCCCGGGCCGCGGCTGAGCCGTGGGGGTTCAAGACCGGCGGACCCCACGCGAACGAAATCCAGCAACGCTGCATCGAGGTGGCGCTCGATCTGCCGAAAAAATGTCCGGGGATTGCGGGGATGTTTTGGTGGAAATGGTTTCCCGACCTGCCAAGTCGCGAAGTCGAAAACTACCGTATCCAGCGGCCCGAGATCAAAGCGCTGATCGCGAAGCACTGGAGATAGCTTTCTCTTTCCGTTCCCCGGCAAATCTTGTATCGTTGCACCGATGACTGGCGAGCAAGTAAGACGGCTGTATGAAGCCACGCCTTTCAAACCATTTCGCGTCCACATGGCCAATGGCCGATCCGTAGATGTGCCGCACCCAGACTTTATGCACCTCACCCCGACCGGTCGGCGATTAATTGTCGATCTCGAGGACGATTCCTCTGAGATTATCGACGTGCTCCTGATTACGAGCCTCGAGACGCTGCCGAGAAACGGAAGAACGTCGCGTCGCCGAAGTCGTCGCTAAACCTTCCGGCCAAACTTCTTTTCCAGTTCCCCTAACGAAATCTGAATCATCGTCGGCCGTCCGTGCGGACAGCAGTAGGGCAGCTCGCAATCGAGCAGGTCGCGAATCAGTTTCTCCACTTCCGGATCGCGCAAAAGATCGTTCGCCTTCACCGCATGGCGGCAAACCGTTTTGGCGATCATCTCTTCCCCAAGACGGAGCGGGGAGCTGCTATTGCTCGCCGATTTCAAACTGTCGATCACATCCTGCAAAAGCCGGGCCGGATCCCCCGCGCTCAGGAATGGGGGCAGACTTTCAAGCTTGAAAGTGTGGCGGCCGAATTCCTCCACCCCCAAACCCATTTTCTGCAAGGTCGCGAGATTCTGTTCGACCCATTCCGCATCGCGCGGCGTCAGTTCGATCACCTGCGGAAGGAGCAGCCGCTGCGATGGCACGCCCTTGGTTTCCATCCGGCGCCGCAATTCCTCGAATAGAATCCGCTCATGCGCCGCATGCTGATCGACCAGGACCAGGCCCTCGGCGTTTTCCATCAGGACATAAAGCTTGTTCAAAATGCCAAGGATGCGGAATTGATGTGACGGGCGAGGCCGTTCGTCGTTAGGCGAAGATCGATCGACCCTGATCGCCGGCGCTTGCGATGAAACCGGCAGGGTCGACTGCTGCTCGTCCTCTGCCGGCGCGACCGGCGGAGTTGGCCTGACGACTGAAGGTTCGACCGGGGCCGGGGCCCGAAATTGCTCCTGCCAGCTTTCCCGGTCGCTCTCGAGGGTGCGCCGGATGGCGCGCACAATCGCCTCCCGCACTCCCGCCGGATCGCGAAAACGCACTTCGCGTTTGGCCGGATGCACATTCACGTCCACCTCCGCTGGCGCCATCTCCAGGAAGAGAAATGTCACCGGAAACTGGCCTTTCATGAGGGCAGTGTGATAGCCTTCCTTCAAGGCCGCCCCAATCAGCGGGCTCTCGATCGCGCGGCCATTAACAAAGACGAATTGCTGATCGCGCGTTGCCCGGCTCACTCCCGCCTGACCAATGAATCCACTTACCCGCACTTTTCCGTGCGTCGCAGACTCGACCTCGAGCAGACGCGCCAACAGCTCGTGCCCGAGGAGGTCGCGGATCCGGTCGCGCAAGCGCCGTGTCAGCGGCAAATGGAAAACCAGTTTCTCATCGCGCACGAAAGCGAACGCAACCTCCGGGTGAGCGATCGCCTGCAGGTAAAGCTGATGCTCGATGTTGCGCGTCTCCGTCATCTCGGAGCGGAGAAATTTCCGGCGTGCCGGCAAATTATAAAAAAGGGAACGCACCTCGACCTGTGTCCCGGGCGCTTCGCCGCCGTCCCGGACCGTTTCGATTTTCCCGCCGGAGACGATCACCTCCGTTCCGGCGACGGCTGCCTTCTCCCGTGTTGTCAGGCGAAAACGCGAAATGCTCGCGATGCTCGGGAGCGCTTCCCCACGAAAACCAAGGGTGGCGACACTCGCGAGGTCGTCGGCCGTCCGGATCTTGCTTGTGGCATGGCGCTCGAGACAGAGGAGCGCGTCGTCGCGGTCCATCCCGATCCCATCGTCCGTCACCCGGATGAGCGAGATGCCGCCACGCCGGATCAGGACCTCGATCGTGCGAGCGGCGGCGTCGAGGCTGTTCTCGACCAGCTCCTTTACGACCGAAGCCGGCCGCTCGATCACTTCCCCGGCTGCGACCTGGCTGGCGAGCGTGTCGGAAAGAAGACGGACCCGGCTCATCGCGCCTGAATTCTAAAATCGCCCTCTTCGATTGCGAATGAAAACGACCTCATCCGCTGTTCGTTAGGCAAGGAGTGTTACAGGGCTCAGATCAGCGGAACGAGCGGCCGCACCAGGCTCTCCTGGAAACGTTGCCAACGCGAACGCCTGGCAAATTCCTCCGGGATGATAGGGAGCGACTCCTTGAGGTCGCGCTCCAGCACCTTCTCCAGGTCCGCTGCCCTCGCCGGGTCGCGGACGAGGGCATTGAGCTCGAAGTTCAGCCGCATCGAGCGGGTGTCGAGATTGGCCGAGCCGACCATGAGCCATTCGCGATCGATCAGCGCTACTTTGGCGTGATTGATCCCCTTGTCGTATTCAAAAATTTTCACCCCATAGCGGAGCAACTCCTCGTAGTAGGAGCGACCAACGTTGACCAAAAATGGGTGGTCGGATTTTCCGGAAACGAGCATGCGCACGTCGACCCCACGCGCCGCGGCCAACTGGAGCGCGCTCAGTAATGGTTCGTTAGGCCCAAAATAACCGGCGGTGAGCCAGACGCGCTCTCGAGCGAGGTTGAGCATCGCAACAAGCGACATCTCGATCGGATCGTCCGGGCCGTCCGGGCCGTCGGTCATCGGCTGCACGATTACCCGCTGCGCGCAGGGCGGCTCCCGATAATACTCCCGCCCAAGCAGTTTCTCCTGCGTGGCGAAGAACCAGTCATCGGCGAAAATCATCTGGAATTTCCGGGTGGCGGCGCCGCGGATCTCGAGCTGGAAATCGCGCCACCGACCCACGGCAGGATCTTCACTCGCATACTCACGGCCCATGTTCATCCCGCCGACAAAACAGCAGCGGCCATCGATGATCTGGAGCTTGCGATGATTTCGCAAGGTGAAGGTCCATTGGTTCTTCAACGGATGCGCGGTGCGGAACCAGGCAAACTTTCCGCCCGCCTGGATCAGCGCTGCGAAGTGCGAGCGGCGCAAACCGAAGCAGCCGACTGGGTCGAGCAACAGCCGCACTTCCACTCCATGCCTTGCCGCCGCGATCAATCGGTCGAGGATCGCATTCCCCCGCGGGTCCGCCCGCCAGATGTAAAACTCGATATGCACATGGTGTCGGGCTTCGTCGATTGCGCGGCCTAGAGCATCGTAAAATTCCGCGCCATCCATCAGCAGGCGGGTCTCGTCCGCGCAGGAGACGACATATTCATTCAGCCGCGAAAGCAGCTCGACACCATCTCGTTCGCCTGGCGGTAAACTTTCGAGCAAAGTTCGCGTGTCCAGATTGACCCGCCGTTCATCCCGCGCGCCAGAGGCATCCAGCTCCCGCGTGGCGCGAAGCCGTTCTCGGACGAGTCGATCAGTACCGAAGGCAAAAAAGAAAATCGCCCCGAGGTAGGGAAAAAGGATCACGGCCCAGACCCAGGCGAGCGTGGAGGCGGGCGGCTTGTTCCGCATCAGGATGATGGGGATCGTCGACCACGTCACTAAATAGCCGAAGCCGAGGAACCACCAGAGCATCGGAGCGAGCATCGTTCGCCCTTTTCCCGGCATCCAGCCCGAAGAAGGCGAATTGACGGCTTCGGTTCGCCGTTCGAAGTAACGGCATGACCGAAGATCGGATGCGGGAGATCGAAACGCGAATTCGCGACACGCCCAACCTGCCGGAAAGCGAACGCGAAAAATTGCTGGGGCTCCTCGCGACCGTTCGAGAGGAAGTGAGGCGGCTCGCGGCGAGTCACGCGGATGACGCTCATAGCATCACCCATTTTCTCGCCGCCTCGACTCACGAAGCCAGCCGCCCGGAAAAGCGGCCAAAGCTACTCGAAGCAGCGCAACATGGCCTGATGGCCTCGGTCGAAAACTTCGAGACTTCGCATCCACGGCTCTTCGAGGCGGCGGTAGTCTTGGCCAACATGGGCTTGTAATAAGCGGCCGGGTGTAGCGGCGGCCGTCTCGGCCCGCAACCCGCACCGGATGAAACATTGATCATGGCAACGGAACGCGATTATGTTCTCGGCACCCACGAGGAAGAACTGGCCCGGCTCGGTCTCCAGCACCGCATTTGGCGACCGATCGCCCAAAGTGCCTGGCAAAAGGCCGGAATCAGCATCGGCAGCCGCGTGCTCGACCTGGGAGCCGGTCCCGGTTATGCCGCGACCGACCTGGCCGAGATCGTTGGACCGACCGGCAGGGTCACCGCGCTGGAGCGTTCGAATAACTTTGTTCGGGCCCTGAGGGAACGTTGCGAAAATCGTAGCCTAACGAATGTAAAGATTCACGAGCTTGATCTGATGACTGATGAGCTGCCCGAAGGCCCATATGACTTTTCCTGGTGTCGCTGGGTTGCCTCCTTTGTCGATGACCCTGCCTTGCTTGTGCGAAAGCTGAGTCGCGTGCTGTCGACCGGAGGTAGGGCGATCTTCCATGAGTATGGACATTATCTGACCTGGCGGTTTATCCCTCGCCTGCCAAGTCAGGAAAAATTTGCCCACGAAGTAAAAGCCAGCTGGGCCGCCGCTGGCGGGAAGGCGGATGTTGGCCTCGACCTTCCAGCTTACCTGAGAGCGAATGCATTTCGGGTGAAATGGGTTTCGCCGCTGATTTACTGCGTTGGTCAGAAGCATTACATGTGGCAATGGCCGACCTCCTTCATCGGCATCGGTCTGGCGCGGCTGCGGGAGCTGGGACGAATTGATGACGCATTCGTCCAAAAGGTGAAGCAGGAATTTGCTTCCGCTGAGGCTAACCCGGACTCACGTCTCATTACTCCTCTTGTCCTCGAAATCGTGGCGGAGAAGACTTAGCCAGCATGCCCGGGACATTCTCACATCCTGCCGCCGTTCTTCCCTTTCGGCGACTGACCCGGCGGCCACTTAACTTCGCCGCGCTCATCATCGGCAGCATGGCTCCGGACTCCGCGTATTTCATCAATCGATTCGACCTCTCGACCTTTGCCCATACATTTCCCGGCACATTTCTAGCCTGCGTGCCGACGGGGGTCGTCCTCCTCGTTCTTCTCTATCTTTTCGCCAAACCGGTCTGCTATGCTCTGCCGTCGCCTCATCGAGAGGTATTATCGCCTCTTTGTCCTTCTTTCCCGATTCAGGCCTCCGCGTGGTTGGTCATTCTCGTCTCCCTTCTCACCGGCACCTGGTGCCATGTCTTGTGGGACGCATTCACGCATGAGCATGGCTGGTTTGTCGAGCGCATCGTGCTCCTCCGAGAGCCGCTATTCAGGACCGGTTCCAGCGTCACTCGTGTCTATCTCGCCCTTCAGGAAGCGTCCACGATCGGCGGCTTTATGATGGTCGTGGGCGCCTACTGGATCTGGTTACGCCGACAAGGGAAACCGCTTCTTTGGCTGGCCCGCTCTGATCTTTGGCGCTATCTCTTTTGGCTGATCATCGCCGCGGTCTCCTTTGGCCTCGCCATATCGCTCGCCGTCCGTTTTGCAAATTCGACTTCGCTCCACGATTTCCTCTATGGACGGTCAGTCGCCTTTCGCACCGCTCTCTACACGACTGAGATCGGTGTTCCGCTAGCCTTGATCGGCAGCACCCTCATTTATCGGCTGCGCCCACGCCCTCTTCCCGAAGCAGCCAGGGTTCCCGACACCGTTCGCTTATGAAGTCGAAATACGACATTGTCATCCTGGGCGCGGGTCATAACGGGTTGGTCGCGGCCAGTTATCTCGCGCAGGCCGGTTTGAGCGTGTTGCTCCTGGAAAAAAACGATTACATCGGAGGAGCCACCACGTCACAAAAGGTTTTCCCCGATTACGACGCCTGGTTATCGCGTTATGCCTATCTCGTTAGTCTTTTCCCCGAGAAAATCATTCGCGACCTCGGGCTAAGTCTGGAACTCCGCCGGCGCGCCATCGCCTCCTATACGCCTTACTGCCGCGATGGTCGTCACGACGGGCTTCTCCTTAGCAATGTCTCGGATGAGGTTGGCCGCCAGTCCATGATTCGTCTCACCGGTAGCGACCGAGAGTTCGATCGACTGAAGCAATTTTATCAACTTTCGCGCACCTTTGCCGACCAAGTGTGGGAAACCATGCTCGCGCCGCTCCCCGCTCGGGGAGAGTTGAAGCGGCGTTTTGAGCAGACCGAGCAGGGGCGAGAGTCATGGCGCAGTCTGGTCGAGGAACCACTTGGCTGTGCGATCGAGCGTTATCTGGACGATGATCTTGTTCGCGGGCTGGTTTTTACCGACGCCAAGATCGGCAGCTTCACTCACGCCCACGATGCGAGCCTTCTCCAAAACCGCTGTTTCCTCTATCATCTCATCGGTAATCGCACGGGCGAATGGAAAGTGCCAGTGGGCGGCATGGGCCGGCTGGTAAAGGAATTGGAAGGGACCGCCCGAAGACATGGGGCCGAGATCAGGACCCGGGTAAGTCTTGAGGCGCTTCACCTTTCTGAGAAACGGCGGACAGTTGACTTTAACTGCGACGGTCAGAGCCAGACGGTCGAAGCGCGCTTTCTGCTGTTAAATCTGGGCGCCAATGTCCTGGCGGCGTTACTTGGCAAGGCCTATCAGCCTGATCCGACAAACGAGGGCTCGGTTTTCAAGATCAATATGCTTCTGCATCGTTTGCCACAACTGAAGGACGCAGCTAACTCCTCGTTAGATGCATTTGGTGGCACCTTCCACATCGATGAAGGCTACGAGGAAATGGAAATGAGTTACCGCCAGGCCACAGAGGGACAGTTGCCCGATAAGATCCCGAGCGAGATTTACTGTCATACCTTGACCGACGACAGCATTCTTGCCCCGGAATTGCGCGAGAAAGGGTTCCACACTCTGACCCTCTTCGGCATCGACACGCCCTGGCTGCTTTTCAACCAGGAGAATAATAAAATGCGGGAAGAAGCCGCGGCGAGATTCATCACTGGGCTGAATCAATGGTTGTCGGAGCCATTGCAGGATTGCCTCGCCCGGGATCGCGAGGGACGACCTTGCATTGAGGCGAAAAGCCCCGTGGATATCGAGGAATCACTCGGCCTTTATCATGGCAATATTTTTCAGACCGCGCTGACATTTCCTTATGCCGGGACAAAGGAAGAGGCCGGGAAGTGGGGGGTTGAGACGGAGTATCAGAAGGTCTATTTCTGCGGCTCGAGCGCGCAGCGGGGCGGTGCCGTCAGCGGCATCCCCGGTCATAATGCGGCGATGAAAGTCTTGGAAGAGATCGGTCGGAGAGGCGATTAGGCGTCCGACTCCAGCCGGTGACAAGTTCGCAGCGGCGCGGGACAGCCGAATCAATGCCCCCGGTTACAGCGCGTTTCAGCGCCAGCGCGACCGACTTGCCACGAGCAACCGCAGCGTTTTCGGCACCCGAAAAAATCCCGCTACCACAGCCCACGCACCGACCGTCGCTCCCACCGTGCGCTGGAATTTCTGATGATCCGGCAGCCTTGCCAGCTCCGGACGCTTTTTCGCGAGGTCGAGGTTCAGAATCGTGCCGATTAACCCCAGGTGCGAAAAAGCCTGCGGAAAGTTTCCAAGAAACATGCCGGTTGCCGGATCGATCTCCTCCGCCAAAAGACCGAGCGGGCTGAGTTTGCCTAACAATTCCTCGAGCAAGCTCTCCGCCCGCCCGAGTTCGCCCTCCTTGATCAGATGATTGATCATCCAAAAGCTGCAGAGGAGGAAAGCTCCTTCACCGGCAGCGCGAAACGTATCGCTTCGAAAAACCAGCGCGCCCTCCGCCAGCCGGTGCTCGATTTCCTCGCGTGTCGCCCGGGCGAGATCCAAGGGAAGAAAATCGCCGGTGAAGGCAAGTAGACTCGAAGCGTCCACTTCGTTGCTCTCGTAATCCGCGGCGAGAAAGTTTCGCCCTTTCCCTTCGCGCAAGCCGGCATTCAGGACTGCATCGCGAATTTGCGCGCAAGTTTTCTCCAGCTCCGTCCGCCGTTCCGGGAGCAGTTCGCCGGCCGCGGCCAGGCCGGCCCAGGCCATCACTTTGCCATAAGTATACTGCCGCCGCTCGACTGACTCCCAGATGCCGTTATCCCGCTCGCGCCAACGCCGGCGGAGCGTGTCGAGCGAGCGCTCGAGTTGTTTTCGCACCCGCCGATCGAGTTTGCCGCCGGTGTGCTGGAAATAGAAAAGCGCCTCGAGGACATGGGCGAAGGTGTCGATCTGGAATTGATTTCGAGCGCGGTTCCCCGTCCGCACCGGACGCGCCCTGCCATAGCCGGAGAGATGTGCCAGCTCGCTTTCCGGCGGGACTTCGCCTCCCCGAATGGCGTAAAGCGGGCGCAACTCCTCATCCTTCTGCCGGACGACGAAATCGAGAAACGCCTTTGCTTCGCCGGAATAGCCGAGACGAAACATCGTGTCGATGAAAAGGCTGGTATCACGCAGCCAGGTGTAGCGGTAATCCCAGTTCGCCTCGCCACCCGGCACTTCCGGCAGCGAAGTGGTTGGGGCGGCGACAAAGGCGCCGCTCGGCGCGTAGGTCAGGAGCTTGAGCGTGACGGCGCTTCGCCGAACCAGATCGCGGTGCGCGCCTTCATAGTAATTGAACAAATTCCATTCCCGCCAAAACGCTTCCGTGACCGCTGCCCAGCGTTCGACCTCGGCTTTGTCCGGCGCTTTGCGCTCCTCGCCATAATCGAGGATGACGAACTGCGCCTGACCCGATGTCAGGGCAAACTCCGCCTCGAGGTCGCCGTTCGCGATCGTTAGGGGAAAACTCGCGAAGAGGGACGTTTCCAAGGTTGCGAAACCACCTGAAACCTCCCGCCAGGCGGGACCTCGCCGCCCGAAATCGGGCCGCGCGCGCGCTGCCAGTTGCACCAGCGCTCGGCCGCCGCTTTCGAGTTGGATACGCCGAACCAGTTTTCTCGTCGGACGGAGCGAGGTGAAATCGTAGAAACGCGCGTGGGGGGAACGAGCAACGACGAAGAAATCGGTTAGAAGAATGGTCGCGGCAGGGGTAATGAAACGCGTTTCCAGGATGGCCGACTCGCCACGATAACGGCGTTCGGCCCGATACTCTTGCGCCGGCCGAATGAAAAAGCTTCCCCCTTTTTCCGGGTCAAGCAGAGCGCCGAACAACGAAGGGTTATCGAAACCGGGCAGGCAGAGCCAGTCGATTCCGCCGTCGCGATTGACCAGGGCCGCGGTCTCGCAATTTCCAATCAAGGCGTAGTCGGCAATCGGACAATTCTTCACGCGCGGTATCGTTAGGCAAAGTCAGAGCTGCGGGAAGCGGAATTTATTCGCTCTTATTCGCTCTAAAATAGAACCCGGCCGGGATGAGCCGCCGAAATCTATTTGTCATGACACCAAAACTACTGAGCGAGCAACTGCGTCTCGACGACGATTCCTTTCTCCCCCAGCGCCGTGGGATCGTCGGGTGCGCCCTGGCCGCCGCCGCCTCGATGGGCCTGATCACCCTTTACCAAATCGGAATCATCAAGCACCTGCCGGAACCGCCCTTGCCGGGATTCGACGCCGACAAGGTGGATGCCTCCGACGAAGCCTACTCTTATTTACAGACCCCGGATGCCTTTATCGGCCTCGGTAGTTATGCCGCCACCATGGGGCTCGCGGCGATGGGATCGAAGGACCGCGCTGCGACTCAGCCGTGGATCCCGCTCGCGCTCCTCCTCAAAACAACCGCCGACGCCGCTCAGGCGGCCAAGCTCACAGTCGATCAATGGACAAAGCACCGGGCGTTTTGTTTTTGGTGCCTCCTCGCGGCCGCCGCGACATTCGCCGCGCTGCCTTTGGCGGCGCCGGAGGCCATCGCGGCCATGCAGCAACTTCGGAAGAAACTGGCTTGAGCCTTTCAGTTATTGTTCCGGTTTTGAATGAAGCGCCCGCGATCGCCGACTTCGTCATCCATCTGCGAGAACGCCTGCCTGAGGCGGAAGTGATCGTGATTGACGGCGGAAGCAAAGACGCCACTCCCGAGACCTTGCAACGTCTGCGCGAAAATTTCTCACTCTGCCTCCTGCGCACGCGGCGCGGCCGTGCCCTCCAGATGAACGCCGGAGTGCAGCTCGCCACCGGGGAAACGTTGCTTTTCCTCCACGCCGATTCACGCCTCCCGCCCGCAACCGCCAGCGCCATCCGAGAGGCGCTCGAGGATGAGCGCATGTGCGGCGGCTGTTTCCGCCTTCGCTTCCCACGACAAGAATGGATTTATCGGGTGAGCGACTCGTTAGGCAATCTCGCCGTCGATCTTTTCCAAATCGCCCTGGGGGATCATGGGATTTTCTGCCGGCGAGAAGATTTTTTTCGCGCGGGCGGCTATCCCCTCGTGCCCCTGATGGAAGACGCCCAGTTTTATCGGCGCCTGAAACGCCTCGGCCGAGTACGGCAGTTGCCGCTCGAGATTTTGACCAGCCCGCGTCGCTACGAAGAAATCGGACGATATCGCACGACTTTTTTTCACCTGCTGATTTTGATTTTCTACCTGTTGAAGGTGAGTCCGCGTCTACTCGCCCGCTGGCACGGCAAAGTTCTCGCACGGGGATCCTCCCGCGCTAATTCCTCGGCCAGAATGCCAGTGCCGGAAGCCGGCGGCCGAGAGGCCCGGCTCGCCACGCGGCCGGAAATTTCGGTCATCATCCCAGTGGCGAACGAGGCGGAAGTGCTCCCCGAATGTCTCGCCTGCATCGATGGCTCGCCTAACGAGATCATCGTCGTCGATGCCGGCAGTGACGACGCCACCTGCTCGATCGCGCTCGACGCCGGCTGCCGGTTGCTCGCTTATCCAGGACGTCATCGAGCGGCACAGATGAACCACGGCGCGACCCAAGCCCGGGGCCGTGTCCTCCTTTTCCTTCACGCCGACACTTTTCTTCCCCCCGGTGCACTTCTCAGGATCATCCGGGCGATCGATCGACGCGGCGCGCTCGGCGGCGCCTTCAGCCGGCGCTATCGCTCGCGCTCGCTCTTTCTTGCCTGCAGTTGCCGGCTCGCCGGTCTGCGCAACCGGCTTTTCGGCTGGCATCTGGGCGACCAGGCGATTTTTGTCCGCCGCGACGTTTTTCAAGAGCTCGGCGGTTACCGGGAGATGGCCCTCTTCGAGGACCTTGATTTTTCCCGGCGACTTCGGTCGTTAGGCAAAACGATCACGCTGACGCCGCCGGTTCATTCCTCCGCCCGGCGTTTCGCGGCCCGGGGTCCGCTGCGCACCACCTGGCACGATCTGCGGCTGACTGCGACATATTTCTTCGGCGCAGAGCGCGATGATTCGTTGAAGCCAATTGCCAAGCATCCCCGGATCGCCTAAAAGCAGTACAACTTATGAACGCCTATCTCGACTTCATCGACGCACAAATCGCTGCCCGTCATCTCCTGACTCATCCGTTTTACCGCGCCTGGACCAGGGGCGAACTGAGCCGGGAAACGCTGGCCGATTACGCCGTCCAGTATTACCAGCACGTCGCCGCTTTCCCGACATATCTCTCCGCCCTGCACGCCCGTTGCGAAGACCAGCCAACTCGACGCCACCTCCTGCAAAACCTGATTGACGAAGAAGCCGGCGAACCGAACCATCCCCAGCTCTGGCGGAATTTCGCGGCGTCGTTAGGCGTAACCTCCCTCGAGCTCGACCGGGCCGAAACCTGGCCCGAGACTGCCCAGCTGATCGCCCGCTTCCGCCAGATTTGCAGTGAGGGCGAGCTGAGCGAAGGCCTTGCCGCTCTCTACGCCTACGAAAGCCAAATCCCCGCTGTTTCTGAGTCGAAGATCGACGGCCTCGTCAGGCATTACCATTTCACCGATCCGGAGACATACCGATACTTCACGGTCCACATCGAAGCCGACAAAGAGCATGCCGCGATCGAGCGGAAGTTACTCGCGGAAAACATTCGTCCGGAAAACCAGGAGCGCGTCACTGCTGCGGTCGAACGGGCGTTGGGGGCGCTGTGGGACCTGCTCTCAGGAGTGTGCCGGCGGCATGAGTTAGGATGCTAGCGTCAGCCGGAAGAAGAAACACGCCTGGCCGGACCAAGCCGACCTTGTAGTCACGGCTCTATCTCCCTAGAAGAGAGAGCGGCTCGCTTCCTAGGGAGCGGTCTCAGAAATAGAATTGTAGGGCGTTTCTGTGAAACGCCACCCAATGTTCCAGGCGAGGCGTCTGCCACAGACGCCCTACAATTGGCTGGAAAATGATTTTTGAAACCGCTTTTAGCACGAAAGCTTTCTCGCCTAAGAGTGATGCACTCTCTTAACCCCGGGCCGCGCCCTCAGCGACGACGATGCCTCGCGAATGACCGTGTGCCAGACATTGGACCCCTTGAGCTATGCCTTGCGGAACAAAATTACCCGGACCTATTACGCCGACCATACCCTGAAGACGGAGCAGACAGTG
>Ga0081539_10001881_pt1 | contig 32813 bp, 31 predicted proteins | sample TabmetS4T2R2_FD_71023 | JGI IMG/M metagenome (GOLD analysis project Ga0081539, IMG submission 71023) | Tabebuia heterophylla rhizosphere microbial communities from the University of Puerto Rico - S4T2R2 | ecosystem: Host-associated > Plants > Roots > Rhizosphere ... | reverse complement strand
GACGGCGCGGATGGCTTCTAAAGCGCGATTGTGAGGATTGTGGCGTGCGAGCCGTTTTCTGGAGGGAAGCGCGCTGTCGCTTCCCCGAGCGTCTCTTGTCGCTGGCAAGCTGATTGGACGCTTCGGGCCGGGCACCGACGACGCGGATGCCCTCCAAGGCGCGGTCCTGCGCATGCCTTGCGAAGGAATCAACCTGAGATTGCAGGTATTTCTTTGTCCCACCACTAGCGGCTTTGCTTGATAACCTTTACGTCGGCACTCGTGATTCTGCCATCAGCCGTAACATCATCGCGAAAGTTGTCTTCGGTTACTGGATTGCCGATTTGACCCTGAGCTTCGGTCACGTCATCTCGACTCACAACTCCATCGCCATTCACGTCTCCTGTAGCCACCTGCATCGAGATAACAATGTCACCATCAATCGCGCCGTTATGCACACCGCTTAGAGTAACATTGATTGTTTGTTTGTTAGTCACGCCGACTAAATCAATCGTTACATCCTGACCATCGACTGCGTAATTGGATACGCTACCAAAACCGGAAGTGACTGTTACCGGTCCGTCCACGGTAGGTGGATTGGCGAAATTGACAACAATTTGATAGGCGCCGTTAGATCCCGGCTTGCGGCATTCCACGCCTGGATTACCCGTGAGCGGCAGATCGATGTCGAAGACGCCGGCCGCGCGATGCGTTTTGCGCGACACTGCGGAAACGCCGGTAAGCAGCTCACCGGAGGCGGAGGTAAAGGTGACCTCGGGCGGCCCCTCAATCTGCAAACGGGAAGTGAAACTGGCTGCCGCACTACTCGATCCGTTCTGCGCGCCAGACGCGCGCGATTGCACGATCAGCCGAGACGTAAGGTAAAAAACCGTATCTCCCGGCTGGATCGTGGTTGTGCCGGTAAAATCCCAACCGTACAGCCCAGAGCCAGCGGGAAGGATTTGGTAAGACTGGCCAGGATCGGCCCAACCCGAAACACTGTAGATGTCGTAATTTTCGTCGGGGTTCCCATTGGTATGCTTTGAGCCCTCGAGATCAAGACCGCCTCCAAGTCCACCCGCGCTGAAATCGAAATCGACGTGATAGTAATCCGAGGCGTTGTTGTTCTGCGTGGCTGCGCTCATTGTCCCCTCTGAATGCAAAAGTACGGTAATGGGCACTGGGTTTGGCGACGCGTTATGAAATGTAAGGGTGTCGTAGAAGTAATTATTACATGCTGAAGGCGGGACCCCAAATATGGCAATTTGGTCACTGGCGATAGTCGACCCATCGATAGTACCAGCGGTTTCGTCGATGTTGGTCGTAGCCATATTGCCGCCGGGCGCAGTGGCAGTTGCCGTAAAGAAATAGTGGCCGGGATCACCGTCTGGCCCGTAAGACACAGTGGCGCCGTCCTGTTCGACAATATTATTGACCCCGCCCCCTGTATTGTAGGCGACGTTTGCGTATCCACTTGGATCGCCATTTGCGGAGCAGGAATCCAGCCAAATGTCAGCCCGCACGACCATAACGCTAGCGGCAAGCGCCGGCAGAAACAGCAGTGATTTGGTTAACAGATTATTTTTTGGTTTCATGATATTTCTCCTTCATCTGAGAATGCGACAGACAGCAGGCCAAAACGGACATCGGAGTGAGAAAATTTTCTTTACGGTCAGCCACTCACTTGCTGGGAGGCGGAGGAAGGGTTAGCCGCGTCGTTAGAGCTATCGAAGTCGTTCACCGGTCGCTTGTAAGCGATGCAAAGCAACGGCCCGGCTTCAACTGCCGTTACAGCGCCATCACTGGAGATGATACACCTCGACCAACGCGACTCCGGTGGTGTCGTCCGCTCCCCGCACGATCGCGGTGTAGTTGGTCGGGAGGAGGGTGGCAAGGATGGCCGATTCCTTCGGATCGGTCGGCGGGATGCCCGTGGCCTCGATCTCGTCTTTCTGGTCGCTTTGCCAGTCATCGTTGGTTGTGACTAGCAGCCCTTGGGCATCGTGTAACTCCAGCACCGGATCCTCCAGGGCGTCAGCAACTCCGGCATCCGCCAGACTTGGACCAATCGCGCGGATCAACACCCTGGGCTGACTACCGTTGCCACCGCCAATAAAGCCACCGATCAGGACATTATCACCGCTTTCGACAAAGGCACGCGTGCTGATGTTCGCGAGACGAGCATTGAGGGCGGATTCCAAGTCGTAAACCTCGATCAGACCGACCCCGGTCGCGGAATTCTTCCCGCGCAGGATGGCCGTGTAAAATCCGGGATCGAGGGTGCGGACAATGGCCGATTCCAACGGATCGGTGGGCGGAATACCGGTCTCCTCGATTTCGCTTTCCTGGGTATCCTGCCAATTATCATTAGTCGCCAGCACTTCGTCGTTGCCCATCTCGTCGGTGTGATGCAACTCTAAAGTCGTGTCGCTCAGAACACCGCTGACTCCCTGGTCGCCCAGGGAAGGACCGATTCCGCGGATGATGACCTGCTTGGGATCTTCTCCGGTAACAATAAAACCGGCAATGGCCACGCTATCCCCCGTCAACACATCGGCCCGGGTTGAGATGTTCAGCAAGCGTGAACCTTCACTCAGCAATCCTGAGGCCGATGTAAAGGAGACGCCCGATGGCAGGTCGAATTCCAGTCCAGCGGTGTCTCCAAAGTCGGCGACGGAGTTGGGGAACCTCGCTGCGATGGACGCGTACGTCGTGATAGATACGGTGGTTTGGCCTGGCGGAAGCAGACAAGTGCCGGTGAAACTAAGACCGGAAGAATCGCCGCTATTTGGAACAACCTCGTAGGACGAACCCACCTGGTCCCAGCCGGTGACGCTATATGTATCGTAATTGTCTTCGGGGAGGCCGTTCTGATGGCGTTTGCCGTCACTGTTAACGCGGCCGCCGATCGTCCCGAGACCAAAATCAAAAAGGCTGTCATGGTAGGCATTAGCATTAGGAAAAGATCCGGCCATCAAAGTGCCGTCGATATGCCAGTGAACGGTAATTGGGACTGAGTTTGAAGAGAGGTTCGTGAAAGTAACGCTGTCATCTATCCGAGGTGTGGCAAAGGATTGGCGATCGCGGGTTCCCAAAGGCGGTCCGGCGAGGGCGTAAGCGTTGAGAAGGCCAGTGGCGGTTTCCGCCGTCGCTGTCGCAACTGAGCCTCCGACCGCGTTCGCCTCGGCGGTGAAAAATTGGTAACCCGACAGGCCATCGGCGGGCGAATATGAGTAGGTGGCGCCGTTCGTCGCTTGCAGTGAGAAGATGCCGTCCGTCGTTTTGTACCAAACGACACCCCTTGATGAGTCTGTGTTGGTATCGTTGATACTGTCCTCAGCACTAACGAAGACGTCCACGTCGGCCCTGACCAGAGCGCTGCCACCGCCGATCGCCAGTAAGAGCAGAATTGAATTAACAATCAGATTAATATTTTTGTCCATGGTTTTAATCCCTCACAAGCGATGCGAAATCCACCGGCGAAAACGGACATTTATTTTCAAACAGCATTATTGGAGATGATATACCTCGACCAACGCGACTCCGGTGGTGTCGTTCGCTCCCCGCACGATCGCGGTGTAGTTAGTCGGCAGGAGGGTGGCGAGGATGGCCGATTCCTTCGGATCGGTCGGCGGGATGCCGGTAGCCTCGATCTCGTCTTTCTGGTCGCTTTCCCAGTCATCGTTGGTTGTGACTAGCGCCCCTTGGGCATCGTGTAACTCCAGGACCGGATCCTCCAGGGCGTCAGCAACTCCAGCGTCCGTGAGACTTGGGCCAATCGCGCGGATCAACACCCTGGGCTGACTGCCGTTGCCCCCGCCGATGAAGCCACCAATGAGGACATTGTCACCGCTCTCGACAAAGGCGCGCGTGCTGATGTTGGCGAGCCGGGAATTAAGACTCGATTCCAGATCGTATACCTCGATCAAACCGACGCCAGTGGCGCCGTCCTTCCCGCGCAGGATGGCGGTATAAAAGCCGGAGTCGAGCGTGCGGACAATGGCCGATTCGAGCGGATCGTTAGGCGGGATGCCTGTCTCCTCGATTTCGCTCTCCTGGGTGTCCTGCCAGTTGTCGTTTTCGGCAAGGATTTCATCGTTCCCCATCTCGTCGGTATGATGTAACTCCAGAGTCGTATCGCTGAGCGCGCCGCTCACTCCCAGGTCGGCCAGGGAAGGACCAATTCCGCGCACGATGACTTGCTTGGCGTCTTCGCCCGTCACGATGAAACCTGCGATGGTCACGCTGTCTCCGCTGAGCACGTCGGCACGGGTCGAGATGTTCAGCAGTCGCGACCCTTCACTGAGCAGACCGCCGGCCGATGTGAAAGAGACCCCTGCCGGCACCTCCAGCTGGAACGCGGCTGTGTCCTCGAAATCGGCGACCGAGTCGGCTCCCTGCGAAAGAACTGAAAGAATGCCAGCGACAAAAGTCAGGCTTTGCCCGGGCGGCACAAAGGTGTGGCCGGTGAAGGTTGCCCCATAAAATCCGCCGCCGTTGGGAACGACCTCAGCGGACACACCCGGAGCACTCCAGTCGGAAATGGAGTCGTTCCTGTAATTGTTGGCCGGGCTCCCGTCGTTGTTCACGCTTCCGTTTGAAACAAAACTGCCGCCGGGCACATCACCCGAGCCGAAGTTGAACTGGCAAGTAAAATTGGCGCCGCCGGACATCGGACTCAGGGCAGTGGGTGCCGTGTGCAGCGTCCCGGAGATATTCCAGCTCACCGTGATCGGGACCGGTTCGCTGCCCTGATTAAAGAAGGTAATCTCATCGTGAAAATCGACATACATCTGACTGGTCGCGTCGAAGGAATCCGCATGAGCGCGGAGAAGACCTTGCTGGTTATCCGCGGTTCCCGAGGAGGAAGCTTGCAAGGCGGTACACGCGGCGGCGAAGAACTGATGGCCCGGCTGGTCGTCCGGTTCATAGGTAACGACCGTGCCTTCCTGCTCCGTTAGACCGGCCAGGCCGAGACTCGTCGAGTAATCGATGCCGCAAATCGGGCCGTTGTTAGCGCCATTAGCGCCGCCCAGGAGCCGGATGTCGCCCCTGGCCGGACCTACGCCGAGGCTGCCTGCCAGGAAAAGCAAGAGCATTGGCTTCAAAATGAGTGGAAATTGCGGCTTCATAATCGTTCTCCTCCGTGCGCCGCCCTCTTTAGACGGCTGGTTTCAAGTCGAAATGCGAAAAACGGTTGGCCAAGACGGACATTGAAATTTGGAGGCTTGTTTTGTTAGGATAGGCGGGAAAAGTATTCCGCCGCCCGCTCCGATGCACGATGTCACCCAACTGCTCAAGAAATGGGAAACCGGCGACCCCGAGGCCTCGGCCCGTCTCATGCCGCTGGTTTACGAGGAGTTGCGCCGGCTTGCCCGCAGTTATCTCCAGCGGGAACGCTCCGATCACACTCTCCAGGCAACCGCGCTCGTCCACGAAGCCTATTTGCGGATGGTGGACGACAAGCAGACGAACTGGCAGGATCGGGCCCACTTTTACGGAATCGCCGCCCGCGTCATGCGCCGCATCCTGGTCGAGCACGCCCGGGCGTACAACGCCGCTAAACGTGGCGGCCTGCAGCAAAAGCTGAGCTTGGATGAAGCGCGCGATTTGCCGACAAACAAGCCGGTTGACCTGGTTGCGTTGGATGGAGCGCTCGAAAATCTCGCCCGCGCTTATCCGCGCAAAAGCGAAGTGGTGGAGCTAAAGTTTTTCGGCGGGCTGGAGGCAAAGGAGATTTCCGAAGTGTTGCAAATCTCCGAAAAAACGGTCTTGCGCGACTGGAGCTTTGCCAAGCTCTGGCTTTGCCGCGCCCTGAGTGAAAACGCCGCGTGACATTGCAGGGCGGGCGCGGGACCCGGAACTTGTAGGGCGTCTGTGTCAGACGCCAGGGATGGATAACGCGGATGTCGTTTCACAGAAACGCCCTACAATAAATGTCCAGATCGCAGAGCTGGTAGAAGCCGCGCTTGAGCAACCCGTGGCCGAACGTGCCCAGTTTGTCGCGAACGCATGTAGCGGCGATGCGGAATTGCGTCGCGAAGTTGAGTCCCTCCTGTGCCAGGAAGAAAAGGCGCGCGATTTCATCGAGCAGCCAGCTTACGAACAAGCTCCGGACGCGCTGCTCGATCGGACCGGCAAACTCACTCCCGGTCAACAACTGGAGAGTTACTCGATCATCTCTCTTCTCGGCCTCGGCGGGATGGGTGAGGTTTATCTCGCCGAAGATAGAAAGCTCGGACGGCAGGTGGCGATCAAGCTAGTCAAGGGTGGATTTGAAACGAGCAGTTTCCTCCGCCATTTCCGCAATGAAGAACGGATTCTAGCCGGGTTGAATCATCCCAACATCGCTCATCTCTATGGTGGCGGAATTACAGGTGATGGCCTCCCCTATTACGTCATGGAATATGTCGAAGGGGAACGAATCGATGACTATTGCCGCAAACACCAACTAACCCTCGAGCAAAGACTCCAACTTTTCCGCGAGGTCTGCGGCGCCGTCGCCTATGCCCATCAGCATCTGGTGATTCATCGCGATCTCAAGCCGGCCAACATCTGGGTTACTGCTTCCGGGGCGTCGAAGCTGCTCGACTTCGGGATCGCCAAACTGCTCGACCCTGAAACGGAAAGCCTGAGTGAGCAAACGATCACGCTGCAGGCGCTCATGACACCCGATTACGCCAGTCCGGAACAGGTGCTTGGCGGAAACATGAGCACGGCAAGCGATGTTTACAGCCTCGGCGTGGTCCTTTACGAGTTACTGACTGGCGAGCGCCCTTATCGCATCAAGGCGCGTCGCCCGGATGAAGTCGTCCGTGTCATCAGCCAACAGGAGCCGGCGCGCCCAAGCACGATTGTGCGTGAATCGAGAATCGTGAATCGTGAATCGGACGATTCACGAGTTACCAAGTACGATTCACGATCCCTCCGCGGCGACCTCGATAACATCGTGCTTAAAGCGCTCCGCAAAGAACCGGAGCGCCGGTACTCATCTGCCGGGCAGTTATCAGAAGATATTCGCCGTTACCTGGAAGGTCTGCCGGTCAGGGCGCGTAAAGACACCTTTGGTTATCGGGCGGCAAAGTTCGCGGCCCGCAACCGCGTGGCAGTTACAGCCGCCGTCCTGGTCATCCTCGCGATCATTGCTGGCCTTGTGCTGGTCTTGTGGGAATCGGCAAAGGCCCGGGAACAGCGCGACTTGGCGGAGCGGGAAAAAATCAAGGCAGAACGGATCAATGTCTTTCTGCAACGAATGCTCTCCTTCTCTAACCAAAGCATTACGTCCGTCTCGCCGGTAGCGCAGCGGAAAGACGTAACGGTGAATGAAATGCTTGACCAGATTGCGCCGCAGATCGAGACCGAGTTGCACGATCAGCCGGAAGTGCGTGCCCAGGTCCTGCGCACGATCGGCAGCGCCTATGCCTCGCAGGGACGTTATGAGGAAGCGGAGAAAAATCTACGCGCCGCCCTCGCCGTCCAAACGCGGCTCAACGGCAGCCAGAGCGCGGATGCGGCCGCCATCATGGTTGAACTTGGCGTGCTTTCTTTTCGCCAGTTCAAATTAGAAGAAGCAGAGCGGCTCCTGGAAAAAACCGTCTCGATTTATCGCCTACGACGCAAGACGCATTCAACTGAATATAACCCGAGCCAGCTCGCGCTGGCTTTAGACTATCTTGCCTCGGTGAAGTTCTTTCATGGCGATACAAAGCTATCCCGTTCACTCATGGAAGAAGCTGTCCAAATCTCTTCGGGGGCGAATCTGCAAGGAAGGGAGCGGGAAATCCGTGTCTTTAACAAAGGTGAATTAGGCGCACTCTTAGTCGCCGCAGGTGATTTGGAAAGGGGCGAAACTTTGCTTCGAGAAGCTCTCGTCGAGTATCGGGAGTTATCGAGACAGCCGCATTGGGAACAAGGTGTCGCCACGGGCCATCTCGGGATTGTCGCACTCCGCAAGAATCATCTCGATGACGCCGAGAAATACCTGCGCGAGAGTGAGCAGATTCTTCGGCAAACGTTGGGTCAGAAGAATTTTTATCTTGCGGGTTGCCTGAACCGGCGAGCCATTCTTTCGTTTCGCAAGAATGACTTGAAAGCCGCCGAAACAATGGCGCTCGAATCGCTCGACATGATGCGAGATACACTTCCCGGTAATAAACTCATGTGGGCAGGGCCAATGCAGACTCTGGGGGACATTCTTATAAAAACGGGGCGTGCCCGCGAAGGGGAAGATTACTACCGTCAAGCCCTGGCGATTTACGAGCAACAAACGACCAAAAATTACACCTTCATTCTTCCGTTGAAAATTCGCCTGAGCCAGTTTTTGCTCGAGCAAGATCGGCTGGTGGAAGCGAAACAAATGGCCCAATCGGCCGATCAGGATGCGCGGCAACACCTGACCGACGACGCGACGCTACGCAAAATGACGGCCTCAAATCTCACGCAAATTCTCGAGGAGCAAGGCAAGCGCGACGCCGCACCAACCGGGTTATCGCCTTAACGAGAATGGCTGTGCGAGCCCGCGTTTACCTGATCACCCCGATCTCCGCGCGCCGGTTCTTGGCCCAGGCAGCCTCGTCGTGGCCCGGATCTGCGGGCATTTCCAGGCCGAAACTAACAGTCTGAATATTGCCGGCGTTCGCGCCCATCGCGATCAAGGCTTCACGGACCGACTCGGCCCTACGCTCGCCCAGGCCGCGATTGTATTCCTCTGTGCCGCGTTCGTCGGTGAACCCGGCGATAATGATTTGGCCGTTGCTCTGCTGGAGAAACCCGGCGACCTGCTGGATTTTGTCATTCTCGGAGCTGTTGATCGTCTGGCTGTCGAAGTCGAAGTAAACCGGCTGAAACTGATTGCGATCGACGTTGCCGCTGAGAAAGGAGGTCCCTTCCTGGCGCTCGGGGAGCGGGGTGCCGGTCACGTAATCGCCGGTCGTGCCGGCGGTCTGGCCTTTCTTGTTTGTGCAGGCGGGGAGGAAAGCCAGACCGAGCAGGAGAAGGAAAAGAAGGCTTAGCCTAACGAGCAGGAAACGAAGCGATTTTTGGTTCATAGCGAGCTGGCGCAAAATAGCGGCAGCAGTTGAGCATGCAAGAATCCCCCTGCAGCGGCGGTTTGAAAGCCCCGCCGTTGCTTCGCATCCGTTACGGGTGACCGCCGAGGGAACCAGATTTGAGCCTGCCTTCACGAGACGTTTTCGGCGGTCGCAGACCGCCACTACAGCGCGGCTTTGTGACTGCCGAAGCCGTGAAGCAGGCGATGGAAAAATCCGCCTTCGGCATCTTCATGATCGACGATTTTGCCGGCGCGCGCGACCAGCACCGGGCAATCCGCCCGGTTCAGGATGCCGCGGGTCAGGTCGCCCATGATGTAATGGCGAAACGGGCCGCGGGTTTGCGGTGTCCCGATAACAATCAGGTCGTGCTCGCCTTCGCGGACTTCGTCAAAAATCTGGTCGAGCGCGATGCCGTGTCGGACCCGCAAGGCGACCTGCAGTTCGCGCTTTTCCAGGGTCTCCTTTTGATGACGCAGGTTTTCGCCTAATTCTGAGCCCGAGGCCAGGAGGCGGTTGATGTCTTCCTCCAGCCTAACGAGATCGGCATAGATCGCCGGCGGCTCAGCCATGACATGCAGGAGGGTAACCGTCGCCCCGACACATTTGGCGATGTCGCCGGCGAGCTGCGCGGCGTCGTCGATGTAACGTTTACCGCCGGTGCAAACCAAAATGCGCTCGATGTGCTCGCAGGCGCCGATGGCCACCAGGACGGGCGGCGGCACGGCCTTGATCATTTCGTAACTCTTCTCCGGTCGCAAATAAAGCCCGCCGCTTCCTTTGCGTCGCGCGCCGATAATCGCCAGGTCGTATTCGTTCGCCGTCGTCTCGGCCAGAATCTGTCGGATCGGGTCGCCGGAACGCACCTCGATCCGCGGCGCAGAAACGCGGTATTCGCGCAACATTTCCGCCTCCGCTTCGAGGGCGGCGCGCAGCGGGGGCTCATCTTCTTCTTTCTCGACGATGCCCAGCAGAGTGGTTTCCCAGCCGCAGGGCCCGGCGATGATACCGCCGAGCCGGGTGGGACTATCCGCCGGGTCGGTGCCGTCGCTGCAAATGAGGAGACGCATAACCTTAAAGTTTGTGACCTGTAAGCAGGGTATAGAGAACAATCGCGACGCCAACCAGAGGCAGGGGCACAAAGAGGAGCCGAATCTTTGGCCCGGCAAAATACTGGGTAAGGATGGCGCCGATCTGCGCCCCGATCGCCGCTCCGGTATGCATGACCAATGCGACCAGAATATCCACGTTGCCTTTCAAGGCATGAGTCAAAGTCCCGTAACTGGCGGAGATGATCACTTCAAACAGGTCCGTCCCCACCGCTAGATGAGTCGGAATCCCCAGAATATAAACCATCATCGGCATGCGGATGTAGCCGGCCCCGCCGCCGAGAAATCCGCTGAAGAGTCCGCCGATAAAGGAGACGACGACGATCACCCAGAGAGAAATCGCTCTTACGCCGGAGGTGGGCAGAGAAATGATCGGCCACACCGGAATCCGCTGCATGAAACGGGTGAGCCCGGCAAAGGATGATTCATCCTGCGCTTCGAGACCTCTCTGCACCTGCTTTTCCCGGACGCCCCTCTTTTTCCGCAGCCGCACCGTCCGCCAGCTTTCCCAAATCATGAAGGTGGAAATGCTCAGGTAAACGATAATGGAAACAATGCTGACGACGAAATCGACATTCCCCTGGCGCTTGAAATGCTGAATCAGCTGAGCCCCGCATTCGGCGCCGCCGATCGTGCCCAAGGCCATGATCAATCCAAGCCGCAGATCGACGTTGCCGAGCGCGCGATGTCGTTTCGCAGCGACGACCGATTTGCCGACGATGTGGGCCAGATCGGTCCCGACCGCAAAATTCCAGTGCATCCCGATGGCGCGCAGGGCCGGCCCGGCAATGAAACTGCCGCCCACGCCAAAGAAACCGCCGAGAATGCCAATGAGGAAACCGACGACGACCAGATAGGTCGGGTTAATGTCGGTCCCCGAGATGGGGAAATGCATCGCCAGGTGGATCATTCCGAACGACCGCGCAAGAGGCGGAAGAGAAAGGTGGTCACCCACTCGAGAAGGACTGCCTGCCCGATGATCAGGGCGAGCGCGGCGACGGCGTAAAGCTTGGTATTGCTCTTATCCAGACTCAGCAACCAGTCGCCGAGGAAATGGAGGATAAGGAAAAAATAGACCACCACGAGCAGGCTGTAGATGACCAACTCGACGAGAAAGGAGAGCAGCGTCCTGCTGGTGTCGTTTTTCATAAGAATGCGAGGGCGCGGCTTTGGCAATGAATCGGGCAAGAGTGATTTGCCGGTTGCCCGCGCCCTCGTCAACGAGGAAATTGATTGCGCCCCGGATGAATTTCCCTAGTTTTCGAGCCCCGAAGCGCGCAATCTTCCATGGCCGATGTCGCAAACAAATATCCGGAAAACGTAGAAGGGAAATTCTACGTCGATGACCAGTGCATCGATTGCGACCTCTGCCGGGAAACCGCCCCGGCCAATTTCAAGCGCAACGACGACGGCGGCCATTCCTACGTTTACAAACAACCGGAGAGCCCCGAGGAAGAATCGCTCTGCAACGAAGCGAAGGAAGGCTGCCCGGTCGAGGCGATCGGGAGCGACGGGGCGTAGGGGTAATTCGTTCATTCGAGATTCGTGAATCGAGAATCGAAGACGGTTCACGATGTAACGATTCACGATTCTCGATCCACGCCCCCCGTCGCCCTGACCATCGCCGGCTCCGATTGCAGCGCCGGAGCGGGTCTCCAAGCGGACCTCAAGACCTTCACCGCCTTGGGCGTCTACGGGCTCACCGCTGTCACCTGCGTCGTCGCGGAAGTGCCAGGGAGAGTCTCGCGCATCGAGGCGGTCGATCCTGAGAATGTGCGCGAGCAAATCGAGCTTTGCCTGAGGAACTTTCCGGTCGGCGCGATCAAGACCGGTCTTCTCTTTTCCGCCGAGATCGTCGAGCTGGTCGCGTCGACGCTGGAAAAACTGGTCCCGACGATTCCGCTCGTGGTCGATCCGGTAATGGTCGCCACGAGCGGCGACCTTTTGCTCCAACCGCAAGCAATCGAGCTTTATCGGACCAAACTTTTTCCGCGCGCCACGCTCGTCACGCCGAACCTGGCGGAGACCGCGGCTTTACTTGGGAAACCGGTGCGCGATCGGAGCGCGATGCGCGAGGCGGGCAGACAGTTGTCGGAGCAGTTTGGTTCGGGCTTTCTCATCAAGGGCGGACACCTTGGTGGAGGGAAGTCGGTCGATCTCCTCATCGGTCGCGAGGGCGAGCGAGAGTTTGCCGCCGGCTTTGTCCCGGGAGTTTCTACCCACGGCACCGGCTGCACTTATTCGGCGGCGATCACCGCGGGTTTGGCCCAAGGCGATTTTTTGGAGCAGGCGATCGCGCGCGGCAAAGAGTTCGTTAGTCGCGCGATCCGCGAACACTTCGCCTGGGGAAAAATTCACGCCCTCAACCACCTGTAGCCAAACGCTGAACCCGCCCGATGGACGCAACTCTCTCCGAAGTCACCGCCCGGCTACAACGTCATGGCACGTCGTCTTTCTTTAACCAGCGCTGTTCCTTCAAGGCGACCAACGCTGCCGCAGTTTCCGCCTGTTTCTTGCTCCGGCCAGTTCCTTCGCCCAGCACCTGACCTTCCCACAGCACCCGCACGGAAAAGGTCTTCTCGTGCTCGCGTCCATGCTGGCTGAGCAACTCGTACAACGGGCTGCGCGGCGAAATCGCCTGGAGGATTTCCTGGAGCTGTCCTTTGGGATTGACTTCGAGCGGCTCCTCCTCGATCCGCTCCAGATCTTCGCGCATTTCTTCGAGGATAAATTTCCGCACCGTCTCCAGATCGCTGTCGAGGTAGATCGCGCCGAGCAGCGCCTCGAAGGCATCCCCCAGATTTGAATCCCGGCGCCGTCCGCCGCTCGCTTCCTCTCCACGCCCGAGGAAAAGGTGCTCTCCGAGTTCCAGCCGCGCGGCGTGATGCTTGAGCGCTTCACGCGAAACAAGGCGCGAGCGCCGCGTCGTCAGGCGCCCTTCCCCCGCCTCGTGGTAACGGGCGAAGAGGTGCTCGGTGATGACCAACTGCAGAACAGCGTCACCGAGAAATTCGAGTCGCTGGTTATCGAACTGTTTTCGTTGCCGTTCGTGCGCGACGCTCGGATGGGTCAGCGCTTCGGTGAGCAGAGCGGGGTTACGGAAGCGATAACCGATGCGTTTCTCAAGGGAATGCACGGTTGCTCATCGTTAGGGCGAGCGCCCCGCCTGTTTTTCGAAAACCCCGATCGAAGTGACGACGTCGACCGCCCGCTGGAGGACGGCGTCGTGCAGGACTGGTCTCTCACTACGATTACGGCGTTGTTGCGCCGCCTCGATTTCCGGATTGGTCCCGGCAAGGAGCGCGGCCTCGTTCAGGTGCGGGCGATCGGTTTCGAAAACGAACTGCTCCATTCCCCTGGTCAGACTTTGCTGGAACATCTGATTCTTCTCCCATGGCGGTAAGGCGACATAAAGATCGGGTTTAACCCCTTCGCCTAACGATTCCGTCTGGTTAGGCAGGACCGCTTCAGCTACGGCCAGCCGGAGGATTTTGCCACTCGGGAGCGGCAAATCGGCATAGTCGACCCCTCGCCCCGCCGTCTTTTGCCCGATCACAATCGCTTTCTGGCGGCGCAGAATGGCCGCCAGCACTTCCGGAGCGCCGACGGTACCTTCATCCACCAGGACGACCAGGACGCCGAAGTAACTCCGCGATGCTTTCGCCAAGAATTCCCGCGGCGCTCCACCCCGCGGACCACGCAATTGAAAGAGCGGCTCGTCCTTCGAAACGAAACGGTTCGCGAACTCGGCCGTGGTCGCGTAATCGAAGCTTTCCGCGCACCCGCGCAGGTCGAGAATGAGGGCGTCCACCTTCTTCCCGTCAAAACCGCGCAGCGTCGTGTCCAATTCCTGAAGTTGCGCCCGGCTCAAATCGCCCGGTCGCAGGTAGCCGATATGGCCCGCGATGATTTCGCGATAAAACGGCGCCGGGTTGGGACCAGGAGGAGCGTGCACCGGTTTGAGAATGGCGCCCGCGCCGAGCCGTTCGAGCAAACCCTCCATCGTCGCGCGGTCGATCTCCAGGGCACTGACCTTTGCCGGGTGAACATATTTTTCCTGCATCAGCGCGATTGCCTTTTTCAAATCCGTCGCGTCGAGATCGTCTGCCGAGACGGAGGTTGGAGCCGGTGAAGGCGAAGGCGAAGGCGACGGGGTGGGAGGTGCCGTGGGTTGGGCGACGAGGAGCGCGGGGAGGAAAATCGTTAGGCTAAGAAAGAGGAGGAGGCGCGGCATCGCTCGGAGCGACCTTATCCGCAACCGCCGCGAGAGCAATGTCCCGGCGGTAATGGCAGCCGGCAAAGTGAATTTTGCCCACGGCTTCGTAGGCGCGGTCGCGGGCTGCGGCGAGCGTCTCGCCCAGGGCCGTCACCGCCAGGACGCGCCCACCGCTGCTCACGAGTTTGCCGTTTTCCCGCCGGGTCCCGGCATGGAAAACCACCACGTCTTTCATTTCGGCGCACGATTCCAGACCAGTAATCTCTTTCCCCGCCTCGACCTGACCCGGGTAACCGCCCGATGCCATCACCACCGTAACCGACGGGCGTGAATCGAGCTCGATCCTTAGTTCGTCGAGGCGCCCATCGATGGTGGCCTCGAGCAGCGGCAGCAGGTCGCCCTTCAACCGCGGCAGGATCACCTGCGTCTCCGGATCGCCGAAGCGGCAATTGAATTCCAGAACGTAAATGGTGCCATTCCTGATCATGAGCCCGGGGAAAAGCAGCCCGGAGAAACCGATCTTTTCTTCGTCCAGACCGTGGAGGAGCGGGCGCATGATTTTCTCCTCGAATTGGTTCGTTAGGCAATCGTCCCAGCCGACAGGCGGACTATAGGCGCCCATTCCGCCGGTGTTCGGCCCGGCGTTGCCCTCGAGCAATCGTTTGTGGTCGCAGGCTGCGCCGAGCAGCCGGAAAGCGTGGCCGGCCAAGAAAAGATGAAGCGAGCATTCCCAGCCCTCGAGAAATTCTTCGATCAAGAGGCGCGCCCCGGCGGCGCCGAAGCGGCCGCGATCAATCATGTCTTCAATCGTGCTCGCCGCGCTCGTCGGATCGGCCGCGATCACCACCCCCTTGCCCGCGGCGAGCCCGTCCGCCTTGATGACGATCGGATAATGCAACTGTCCGGCAAAGCGACAGGCCTTGCGGCTGTCATCGAAGATCCCGGCCATCGCCGTCGGGATGCCGCTCTGACGCATTAGTTGTTTGGCGAAAACCTTTGAAGACTCGAGGCGGGCAGCCGATTTCTTCGGACCGAAGACGCGCAGACTCGCCTGGGCAAATTCATCCACCAATCCGGCCCCCAGCGGATCGTCCGGGCCAACGACTGTGAGGTCGATTGCCTGCTCACGCGCGAAGTTGACCAATCCCGCTGAGTCGTTAGGCGAGATCGGCACATTAGTTCCCAACTCTTCCGTTCCGGCATTCCCCGGCGCGCAAAAGATCGCTTTCACCCGCGGCGATTGCCGCAGCTTCCAGGCGAGCGCATGCTCGCGCCCGCCTCCGCCAACAATGAGTAGCTTCATGCGCGGGTTGCCCGGCCTGGTGGGTCAACCAAATCAAAGCGCACGCACCAGGTCAGTGGTCGCAAAATCCGCCACGCGGATGCGAGATCAAGCCTCCCTGGGGAATGCCGCTGGGTGTGGAGCGATATCAGATTCGGCCCGCTTGCCAATAAAAATTTTCCGGTAACGGTGCCTCGTTGCGCGGAGGCGCGAACTCCATTACTGAACGCCATGGCCAGTCGCCATAACCGGGCGTCGGTGATGAACGCGCATTGTCTCTCGCGCGTGGTGCTGGATCGGATCGCAGACAAATGGACCGCTCTCATCATTCACGTCCTCGCCACCGGGACGCGCCGTTATGCCGAGCTGCGACGCGAGATCGGCGGAATTTCGCAGAAAATGCTGACCCAAACCTTGCGCAGCCTGGAGCGAGACGGGCTGGTCCGGCGCAAGGTTTACCCGGTGGCGCCCCCGCGAGTGGAATACACCCTTACCCCGCTCGGCCGCACTTTGATCGACCCTTTGCGGGCGATTTGTCTCTGGTCGGAAAAACATCTGCCGCAGCTCGAGGCGAACCGGGCGCGCGCGATCGCGGCCGCGGCCGCCGGCGGGAACGGCGCGCTTCCGGTTCGTTAGGCAGAATTCCGTCGCGCGCCGATGCATCACGCCGAGCCCGTCGTGTTGCTCTTTGTCCTGGTGGCCGGTTTGGTCATGCTCGCAAACCGGTGGGCAGTTCCCTATCCGGTCCTGCTTGTGCTCGGGGGACTGTTCCTCAGCTTTGTCCCGGGGTTGCCGGTGATTCGGCTCGATCCGAACCTGGTCCTCTTTTTCTTCCTCCCGCCGCTGCTTTATCCGGCGGCGATTTTCACTTCCTGGCGCGACTTTCGGCGCAACCTGCACGGGATTCTTTTTCTCGCCATCGGTCTGGTTCTAACGACCACCACCGTCGTGGCATGGGTGGCGCATGCTTTCATCCCTGGTTTGCCCTGGGCCGCGGCGTTCGCTCTGGGCGCAATCGTCTCGCCGCCAGATGCGGTGGCGGCAGAGGCCGTGCTGAAGCGACTCGGGGTGCCGGTGCGGGTCCAGGCGGTGCTGAGTGGAGAGAGCCTGGTCAACGACGCGACCGCGCTTGTCGCCTATCAGTTTGCGGTCGCCGCCATGGTGACGGGTCAGTTCTCGTTAGGCGAAGCGAGTCTGCGTTTTGTCCTGGTCGCGCTCGGCGGGGTCGCCCTGGGCCTTTTGGTCGGGGTGATCGTTCGCTGGATCCAACGCCGGCTGGATGATCCGCCCGTCCAAATTATCATTTCGCTGCTCACTCCTTTTGCCGCCTATCTGTTGGCGGAACGGTGCGCCGTTTCAGGAGTGCTCGCCGTGGTAACGGCCGGGGTTTACATCGGCTGGCATGCCCCGTCGTTCACGGCGCGTTACCGCCTCCAGGCCCTCGCCTTCTGGGAGATGGTCGCCTTTCTCCTCAACGGCTTCATCTTTATCATGATCGGTTTGCAGTTGCCCGGAATCCTGCGCAATCTGAATCAGGAACCGCTCTCCCGCCTAACGATCTACGCATTGATCATCAGCGGCACCGTGGTGCTCGTTCGGATAGGGTGGGTTTTTCCCGCAACCTATCTGCCGCGTTGGCTGAGCCGGCGGTGGCGTGCGCGGGGCCCGGCGCCTACCTGGCAACAGACGGTGATCGTGGCCTGGGCCGGGATGCGCGGAGTCGTCTCGCTCGCGGCCGCTTTTGCCTTGCCGGTCTTGATCGGTAACCGGCAGCCGTTCCCGGGACGCAGCTACATTCTCTTTCTCACCTTTTGCGTCATCCTCACGACGCTGGTTTTCCAAGGGTTGACCCTGCCAATCCTGATCCGGAAACTCGGGGTCGAAGACGACGGCATTATCGATAACGAAGAACGCGAAGCGCGATTGAAAGCGAACGAGGCCGCGGTCGATTACGTCGAACGCAAAGCCCTGGAAGAGCATTATCCCGAAGAGGTCATGGCGCGGGTGCGGGCGGAATACTGCGATCGGATTGCGCAGTTGGAAGCGTGCTGCGAGGAGAGCGGAAATCCAGGCGGCGAAGTGGCGACGCCGATTTACCAGCGGCTGCAGCATGGCGCCCTGCAGATCGAGCGGCAAACCATTATCGCGCTCAGAAATTCCCAGGCGATCAACGACGAAGCCCTCCGCCGCATCCAGCGCGACCTCGACCTGGCCGAGGCGCGCCTCACGGGGGATTGAAATTTAAGCTTGCCAAGATCAGCGCAACGGGCGCAAACGAGGAGCCATGAAATCGCACTTCCTCTTGGTTCTTGGCGCCAGCTCGATTGGGCTCGCGATTTGTGGCTGTGACCGGCAAAAGCACACGAGTGAAGATGAGACAGCGCATGGTCTCATCATTCGCCGCGCGATTCCCGAAGATAAATGGCGGGAGATTCTCAATATCTTGAATGCTGATTCGGTAACAGACGGCGCCTCGCCTCGGAAATTGCTTTATCGGATTAGAAACTACAAGCCTAACCAGGAACCCAAGGATATTGGAGAAATGGCTGATGAAATGGTGCACGAAGACTTTAATGTTCCGGCCAATTTCGAAGGACACGCGGTGCAGATTGGCCTCGGCTTTAAAGCGGACATAGAACGGCTTTCAAACGACACTGCCCGCTCCCTCTCGGAGGCTTCTCCCTCGCCGAGCCCCGAGCCGTCGTCGACGCCGATCACACTGCACGCCCATTTCCAGAAGAACCTGATCGAATCTCAACTCATGGTTAGCAAAGTAAAAGGAATTCTAGATCGCGAGACCCCATCCCCCTCTCCCTGATTATGAATGACAAGGTGAACCCTGCTATGACGAAGGTCGCAGTTGGAACGATTGCAGTTGTAGGCGTGGCAATTGGAGCCGTCGCCGCGCTGGCGCTTTCGGATCTACTTACGCCAAAGTATGGAATCATTCTTCGCGCGACAGACGCGGACGTGAGCCCTGAGAAATGGGCGGAGATCGAGAAAGTTCTTGCGCTGCCCCCGAAGACTCCCGAGGCGGATCCGCGCATCAAACTCTATCGCATCCGGCTCTATAAAAATGGGGTGGCGCAGCCAAACAAGGACGGCGAGGACAAGGACGATGGCGATATGCCCGAAAGCGAACTAGTCGAAGACCGCCGTGTTCCCACTAACTTCACCGGCCATGCCTTTCAAATAGGAATAGGCGCAATTCAACGAACCAAAAGAGTGCCGGATTCAGCCCCTGCCAGCCCCCAGGCTCATTTCCGGCAAAATCTGCTCGAATCAAAGGAGATGGTGAAAGAAGTGAATGCCATCCTTGATCAGTAGAAAAGTCCAGGCATCGGAAGGTGTCTCTCCGCCAGAAACGATTATTGGCTGCGGGACTGGCGCTCCATCTGTTCTTCGTAATCACTGTTTCGCTTCAGGATTTCGCGGCCACTCTTTCACAGGGCGGAGGTAGACAGCCGCGCGCGCTCGAAGGATTACTCCACTGGCTCGGGCTTGCGGCTGATACAGCCTTGGCTCGGCCACTCCCGGTGGGAAACCCGATCCGGCAGGCAGTCACCACTTACACCGATTGGTCCGGCATTGAGGCGGGTTACAGCTATTTTGCGCCGGCTGTCCCTGGTAATTGCAGGCTGGTTTTCGAGCTTCACTATGCGGATGGGCGGATCGATTACGACATTCCGGTCGTCGGCAGCGGAGCGGCCGGTTATCGACTCGCCACTTTGCTCGATCATCTCCGCTTGGTGCGTTACCTGAGATTACGCGAGGCCCTTGTGCGAACGCTGGTGAATTCGATTCATCGTGAGCATCCAGATGCGGTTCTCATCCGCGCCATCTTTGGAGTCGCAAGCCTGACCACTCCAGCAGAGTACCGGGCGGGAAGGAGAAACTCCTACCAGGCACTTTATGCGTATGACTTTCGTTTCCGTTCCGGGAAAAAAAATCCACCGCTTAGCCGCCGGCAGTGAACGCAGCAGGCGAGCGCTTCTGGACGTTTCTGTTCCCCCGCGACTCCGGCCGCTGGGTGACAATTTTGCGGATCGGACTCGGCATTCAGCTGGTCTGTTTTACCTGGTCCTTGCGGGGAGACTGGCGGGAACTTTTTGGGGCCAACCAGGGCACCCTGGTCAATCGCGCCCTGGCAGAGGCAATCCTCTCCAGCGAGAGCTTTTTCACTCCGCGGCTCAGCTGGCTGGTCGATGTCGGTCGTGTCCTCGGTCTAAGCGAGGACGCGGCGCTTTCGATTCTTTGGGTCTGTCTTCTTAGTGTTGGCGTTCTCCTGATTGTCGGTCGCTGCCGGCGGCTCACTGCCATTGTGGCCTGGCTTCTGTACCTCGCGGTCGCGAAAAGTGGCAACCTTTTTTCCTACGGCGTGGATAACTTTACAGTCATCGGCCTCTTTTATCTGGTGATCGCGCCCACTTCGCCCTCGGCCAATGCCGAGCGACTTGGTTTTCACCGGCGGATCCTCCAGCTGCACCTTTGCATCATTTATTTCTTCGGTGGGATCTCGAAGGCCTTGGGAGCGGAGTGGTGGAACGGGGTCAGCGTCTGGCGCGCTCTTAGCCGACCGCCTTTCGATCTCATGCCACCCGATTTTTTGATCCGGTTGGCACCTCTTTTCCCCGCCGCGGGGATTGGAGTTTTCCTGCTGGAATCAGGCTACGCGCTCTTCATCTGGCCGGAGAAGACCCGTCCCTTTTGGTTCCTGGCGATTCTCTTTCTCCACCTCTTTATTGGCCTAACGATGGGGCTTTATCTCTTTGCCCTCATCATGATCGTGCTCAACGTGGCTGCCTTCGGCCCGGGCCTTTTCTCCAGTCGCAGCGCGGTTTCGGTTCGACCGGCGGCCATTTCGCCAGCATAATAATCGCGCTGACGAAGGAGCCTGTAACGCCATGCCGGGGCACCCGAGTACCCAGTTTTATCTCGAGATCGCCCACATTCTGTTCATCGATACGGTCGGCTATTCGCGGCTGACAACAAAGCAACAACGGGAGTCCCAGGACCTGCTCAATCGCATCGTCCGCTCGACCGCGCGCTTCCAAGCCGCCGAGGCGCAGGGGAAATTGATTCGTCTGCCCACCGGTGACGGAATGGCTTTGGTCTTCACCGACAGCCTCGAGTCGCCGATCGTTTGCGCGCTGGAAATCCGCGCTGCTCTGCGCGACCAGAATCTTAACCTGGGATTACGCATGGGGATTCACAGCGGCCCGGTGACTCGCACCACCGACGTGAACGACCAGTGCAATGTGGCCGGTGCCGGGATGAACATGGCTGAGCGCGTCATGTCCTGCGCCGATGCCAATCACATTCTGCTTTCGAAACGAGCGGCGGACGATCTCGCCGAGTATGAACGATGGCGTCCCTATCTGCGCGATCTCGGCGAATGTGAAGGCAAGCACGGCGCGAAGCTCAACGTCGTGAATTTTTGCCACCCGGAGTTTGGAAATGAGGAAGTGCCGGCGCGATTTAGAGCCCGACAGACGCGCAGACTCAGATTCGCGCCGGTCGCTCCTTTGCTTCGTCGCCCTGCGCGAATAGCCGCCGCCGTGGTGGCGCTCATTCTGGTTGCTGCGGCTATTTTGTATCTTGCTCTTTCCCGACATGGCGAGAAAGGCACGCAAGCCGACGCTGTCTCGCCGGTGGGGGCGCCTCCCGTGCTTCCTCGGAAGAGTGTCGCGGTCCTGCCGTTTGAAAATCTGAGCGAAAAAAAATCAGACGCGATATTCGTCGTTGGGGTGCAGGACGAAATCCTGACGAACCTGGCAAAAGTGGCCGACCTGAAAGTGATCAGCCGCACCTCGACCATGCAGTATGGGAGCGGGAAGCAACGGAACCTGCGGCAGATTGGCCAGGAGCTGGCTGCGGCCAATATTCTGGAAGGAACAGTCCAGCGAGACGGGGAACGGGTGCGGGTAAGCGTGCAGCTTATCGACGCCGCCACCGACACACACCTTTGGGCCGAGAGCTATGATCGACATATCTCGGATACTTTTGCTTTGGAAAGCGAGCTGGCCAAAACGATCGTCGCCCAGCTCAAGGCCCGGCTTTCACCGCAGGAAAAGGCGGCGATTGAAGAGCCCGCGACCATCGATCCGCTGGCGCATGATCTTTACGTGGAAGCCAACGCCCTGATCACCGCGCCGCTGTTCAACGTTCAGGGCACGCAAAATCTTTTGGAAGCGGCCGACCGGCTCGGGAAAGCAGTGGCACGCGATCCAAATTACTATCTCGCCTACTACAAGCTGGCCTACGTTCACGACCAGATTTATCTCAATGGTCCGGATCAGACCCCGGCGCGGCGGGCGCTCGCGGAAGCGGCGATTCGTAGCTTGCAACGGTTGCGCCCCGATGCCCCCGAGACTCATCTCGCACTCGCTCATCACTTCTACTGCGCCTATCTCGATTACGAAAAGGCTGGGCACGAGCTCGATCTTGCCCGGCGTTCTTTGCCCAACGAACCGCTGCTTTTCCAGCTCGATGCCTTCATTAAACGACGCCAGGGCCATTGGGAGGAATCGACTCGCAGTCTTCTGCGGGCCCTCGAGCTGGACCCGCGCAACGCTTATATCCTCCACCAACTCGTGGTCAGCTATCAGCTCCTCCGGAAATTTGATGAGGCAACCAAAATGGCCGATCGCGCCCTCGCGATTTTGCCCGAGGATGCCGGGCTCCAAATCGCCCGGGCAGCGTTTGGGTTGCATCGCGAGGCTGACTCGCGACCGATGCACGCTGCGATCGAGCGCATCCTGACCCGGGACCCCGCCGCGGCCACCGGGATTGCCGACGAATGGCTCTTTCTCGCGCTCTGCGAACGCGATTCCATCGCCGCGGCCCATGCAATCGCCGCCCTTACTCCGGAAGGTTATAGCAACGAGGGCATCTTGTTTTCTCGCGAATGGTGCGAAGGCCTGCTCGCGCGCATGCGGGGCGATCTCTCTGCTGAGCGAATAGCTTTCACGGCCGCGCGCAAACGAATTGAAGAAACTCTCCGCGCCCAGCCCGGGGAGGCTCGTGGCCTTTGTGTGGCAGCGATGATCGATGCCGCGCTCGGACACAAGGAAATGGCGATCGAGGAAGGTCGCCGGGCGGTCGAACTGCTGCCGCTGGAGAAAGAGGCGATCAACGGGCCGCTCGCGATCGAGTACCTCGCGGTGACCTATGCCTGGGCAGGCGAGAAGGATCGCGCACTCGAACAATTGCGGCGCGCGGCCTCCGTTCCCAGCGAGGTGACCTACGGCCAGCTTCGCCTGCACCCCTTCTGGGATTCGCTTCGGGGCGATCCGCGCTTTGAAGAAATCGTCGCCTCACTCGCACCGAAGCCAGAGAAAACAACCAGCGCGCGCTAGCTTTTCCTTGCCAGTCTGCGGCTGGCTCATTTAGTGAAAGTGCGACCGTTTTGCCCTGATGACTTCTGCTGAGACCGCTCTTCCTCGCCGCTCTTTCGGGCAAACCATGCGCGTGGATGCGTGGTGGGCACAGCCGCTGGTCGTCTTTCTCGGGCTTGGGGCGTTTGTCGTCTATTCCACCTGGGCGGCTTTCCAAGGGAAAAATTATTACTCCGCACCATATCTCTCACCGTTCTATTCTCCGGAAATTTTTGGCGCTTCACCGCACAGTTGGTTTGGCCCGAAGCCGAGTTGGTGGCCCGCTTGGCTGATTTTTTCCCCCGCGCTTCTTGTCCTTTGGGCGCCGGGCGGTTTTCGGCTCACCTGTTATTATTATCGCGGCGCCTATTACAAAGCCTTTTGGGCCGATCCGCCCGCCTGCACCGTGGGCGAGCCGCGCAAGGTTTATCTGGGCGAACGTTCCTTCCCCCTCATCCTGCAGAACGTGCACCGCTATTTCCTCTACCTCGCGCTGCTCTTTATCCTCGTCCTCCTGCATGATGTCTGGAGCGCGCTTTGGTTTTACAATCCGTCGACCGGCACCACCTCATTCGGGGTCGGGGTCGGAACGCTCGTCCTGGCGGTGAATGTTGTCCTGCTCAGCGGTTACACCTTTGGCTGTCACTCGCTGCGCCACTTGGCCGGCGGTTTTCTCGATCAGTTCTCTAAATCGCCCGCCTCGTATCGCTGCTATGCCTGCGTGACCTGCCTCAATCAACGCCACATGCTCTGGGCCTGGATGAGTTTGTTCTGGGTCGGTTTTTCCGACATTTACGTCCGGCTCTGCGCCATCGGGATATGGCACGATCTCAGGCTGCTCTAGTTCAGGCGAGCGGGCGCTCTTCGTTCGCCGCGTAACACGCCCAGCGCTTGGAGCAACCGATGCAGGTTGGCAGGAAATGCATCGGTGGCGATTTCACCGCTTCGGGCGCGTGCACATCGCGGAATGCGACCATGTCGTCGAAGCGATCCTCACGCCAATCCTCGTAACCGCAGCGTCCGCGGAAGATGGCCGGGTTTTTGAAAGTCCCGAAAAGAATGTCCCAGACCGGGAGGTCGCCAAAGTTGTTGGTGTGATGCCGGAACTGGTGATGCACCCGATGGGATTCCGGTCGCTGGAAAAGGTAGCCCAGCCAACGGGGCGTCTTGATGTTCCAATGATAGAAGAATTCGCCCAGGGCGATGAGGAGCGTGTAGTAGCCGGCCGCCGTCACGCTGCAACCGAAAAGCGGGAAGACAATTAGGCTGCTGAGGAGGGAGTTGAGCCAGATCTCGACCGGATGCTTGTAGAAACTGGTGAGAATTTCGAGGCGGCGCGCCGAGTGATGGATCTGGTGGAGGGTTCGCCAGAGGAACGGCGATTCGTGGCGGTAACGATGCCACCAGTAATAAACGAAGGTGGAAAAGACATAGACGATGAGCGCGGAACTCCAGTCGTCGAGATAAGCGGCGAGATGGAAGAGCGATCCGTGCGCCAGCCAGCGATTCCAGGTCACCCCGGCGAGCGCAGTGATGCCGAGCTGGATGGCATTGATGAGAAGAACACGGGGCCACCAAGCGCGCACCCGGGGGAGTTCCATCGCCGGCCAGAGTCGTTCCGCCAGGATGCAGCCGGCGGCAATTGCAAAGATCAGTAGAATCATGCGTCGAGCCTAAGGGCGCGAAGACGCCTGGCGTTAATCGATAAACTTTGACTTAAACATCGTTTTAATCGATGTCCTGCCGAAGCTGGATATTCATCACCTCGAGCTCTTCTATCATGTCGCGCGCCATGGCGGGATCAGCGCGGCGACGCGAAAAATGCCCTACGGCATCCAGCAGCCGGCGGTGAGCGGCCAGATCCTGCAGCTCGAGAAAACGCTGGGCTTGAAACTGTTTCAGCGCCGGCCCTTCGCCCTCACTCCGGTCGGCCGCGAACTGTTCGACTTCGTGGAACCATTTTTCGGTCGGATCACAGAGATGTCGCGGCGCTTGCGCTCAGAAGAGAACACCCGCCTCCGTCTGGCGGCTCCGGCGACCATCCTGCGCGGCTACCTCCCCGCGCTCCTGAAAAATCATCAGCGCAAGTTTCCCGCGCTCAGCTTGCGCCTGCACGATGCCAACCAGGCCGAAGCCGAACACTTGCTGCAAAAACATGAAGTCGATCTGGCGGTGACCGAGTTGGAAGGAAAAACGGCCGCGGGATTGAACTCGACCATCCTCTGCAAACTCCCGCCTGGCTTAATCGTGCAACGTCGATCGAAGACAAAAGCGGCCGCCGACCTTTGGCGCGCGGGTGCTCAGCGCCCGACCTTGATTTCACTTCCGACCGAGGAAGTGATGGTCCGACAATTCCAGACCCGATTGAAGCGCCTGGGAGTTCATTGGACGAGCGGCATAGAAGTCAGCGCCCTCGACCTGATTCCGATTTATGTCTCGCTCGGTTTTGGAGTCGGCCTTTCCCTCCGGGTTCCGGGGATGAAGCTGCCGAAAGGACTCGGAATCTTGCCGCTGCCCGGATTCCCGCCCTTGGTGATCGCCGCGCTTTGGCAAAAGGATCTTTCTCCCTCCAACACCGCATTCCTGCACGAGATTCGTTGCCGGGCGCGCGAGTTGGAGCGGCGGATTCTCGAGTGATTGGCGACCTGGGGAACTGCGCGATGTTTTTCAAGATGACGGCGATGCGCGTGGTGACCGCGAGGTCCAGCCTCCATCATCTCGGGCGCTATTTCGAAGAGATTTTGACCCGCCGGGTGCCGACAAACTGCCACGCTAGACCGCGCGGACTTCTTTTTCGCAAGACGTTTCCTGTCCGGCGAGAAGGTCGCTCACCGCCTCGAGCAGCTCCGCGGGTTGGTAGGGCTTGTAAAAGAAAGTTGCCGTGGAGACAGTAAGCGCTCTCTCTTTGATTGTCGGGTCCTTGCTCGCGGTGGGAAAAACGAGGCGCACCGGTTTCGGCAGCGATTCTTGGACCTGCTTTGCCACCTCGATGCCGTTCCCGCCGGGCAGGGAAATATCGATCAATACCAGGTCCGGCTCAGTTTGACACGCCCGTTCTACTGCGCTCACAGCGTCCGGCGCATTGCCCACTTTGTACCGCCGCTTTTTCAGCGATTGCACAAGGCTCGAGGCGATCAGGTCGTTGTCTTCAACTACAATATTTTTTTTCGCGTTTCTAAATTGCGTAGACTTCCTCGCGAATGAGCGTTTGCCGTCCGGCCAGGGCATCAGAAATCGTCTCCAGCAACAATGCCGGATCGTAGGGTTTCCGGAAAAAGTTGGACGTTCCGAGAGCGAGTGCTTTTTCCTCGAGGGCCGGGTCCTCGTTGCCCGTCACGAAAATGAGGTGGACCGTTTGCGGCACCAATTGTTGGATTCTCTCGGCGACCGCGATCCCGTTTCCGCCGGGCAGAGAAATGTCCAGCACCGCTAGGTCTGGCTTCAGCTGGCAGGCGCGTTCCAATCCGCTCACGGCGTCGGGCGCGCCGATGACTTCATAGCCATGTTTTTTCAGCAGCCGGGAGAGGCCCAGGGCGACGGATTCGTCGTCTTCTATTACGAGAATTTTCTTCATTTTTTCCGTGTTTAGCTGACTCAGAAAGCAGGGAGCTTGCCACCGTCCATCTTTTCCGCCTCGAAGGGCGTGGCTCGGTTCGGCGCGAGATCGATCGTTTCGCAGAATCAGATTCAGCCGATTGGAACTTGCCGAAGTGACGGCCGGTGGCGCCGCCAAAACTTAAAAGGGGGCGAATTCCGAACCAAAGTTAGGCGTTGCAGAAAGAGCGCGACCACGCTTTAACCCTTCAACGCTTTCACACCGCAACCGATTTAACCAGCGCATGCCCGATTACGAAACTTTCACCCACGACGTTCTCGTCATTGGCACTGGCGGCGCCGGTTTGCGCGCGGCAATTGAGGCGTCGGCGGCCGGCGTCTCGGTCGGGATGGTCTCCAAATGTCTCCTCGGTAAGGCGCACACCGTGATGGCTGAGGGCGGGGTCGCCGCTGCGCTTGCCAATGTCGACGAGCGCGACAACTGGAGGGTCCATTTCGCCGACACAATGCGCGGTGGCCAATACGTCAACAACTGGCGGATGGCGGAACTCCACGCCAAGGAAGCTCCGGCACGGGTGCGCGAGCTGGAGGCCTGGGGCGCGGTTTTCGATCGGACGGAGGACGGGCGGATTCTGCAAAGAAATTTTGGCGGCCATAAGTATCCGCGCCTCGCGCATGTGGGCGATCGCACCGGTCTGGAAATGATCCGCACGTTGCAGGACCACGGCGTGCATCGCGGGATCGACGTCCACATGGAGATGTGCATTCTCACCCTGCTCAAGGATGGCGAGCGGATCAGCGGCGCCTTTGGCTACGATCGGGAGCGCGGGCGCTTTCACCTGTTCCGCGCGAAGGCGATCGTCCTCGCGACCGGAGGAGTCGGCAAGGCTTATAAGATTACGAGCAACAGTTGGGATTGCACCGGCGATGGTCACGCGCTCGCTTATCAGGCCGGCGCGGAGCTGATCGACATGGAATACATCCAGTTTCACCCGACGGGGATGGTCTGGCCGCCGAGCGTGCGCGGCATGCTCGTGACCGAAGGGGTGCGCGGGGAGGGCGGCATCCTCACGAACAGGGAAGGCGTGCGATTCATGTTCGATTCCATCCCGGAAAATTACCGCGCCCAGACGGCGGACAACGAAGAGGAAGGCTGGCGTTACACCCAGGGCGACAAGAATGCGCGGCGCCCGCCGGAGTTGCTCACGCGCGATCATGTCGCACGCTGCATCGTCAGGGAGATCAAGGAAGGCCGCGGGTCGCCGCATGGCGGCGTCTTTCTCGACATCTCCTGGATTAAGCAAAAGCTCCCGAACGCGGAGGAACACATCCGGCGCAAACTGCCGAGCATGTATCACCAGTTCAAGGCGCTCGGCGACGTCGACATCACCCGGGCGCCGATGGAAGTCGGGCCGACCACCCATTACATCATGGGCGGAGTGCACGTGAACGCCGACAGCCAGATGTCGACCGTGCCTGGGTTATTTGCTGCCGGCGAATGTGCTTCCGGGATCAACGGGGCCAATCGCCTCGGCGGCAATTCGCTTTCCGACCTGCTCGTTTTCGGAAAACGTGCCGGCGAATACGCGGCGCAATACGCGAGGGAAAATTCGTTAGGCGCGATCGATCCCGCGGCTCTCGAAAAGGCGGCAGGCGAAGCGCTCCGGCCGTTCGAGAACGACGCCGGCGAGAACCCTTACTCTCTCCAGCGCGAGCTCCAGGAAGTGATGCAACACAATGTCGGGATCGTTCGCGACGAACGCGAAATGCACGCCGCGCTCGAGCATTTGAAAACGTTCTGGGAACGCTCGCGCCATGTCGGCGTGATCGGGACGCGCGATTTCAATCCCGGGTGGCACACCGCGCTCGACCTGAAAAACCTGCTCACCGTTTCCGAAGCGATCACCCGCTCGGCGATCGAGCGGAAGGAAAGCCGGGGCGCCCAATTCCGCGAAGATTACCCGGAGAAGAGCGAAGAGTTTGCCCGGGTAATGATGGTCGTTGAGAAAGGCGCGGAGGGCGGGATGCTGATTCGGCGGGAACCGATCCCGGAGATGCGGGAGGATTTGAAACAGGTGATCAGGGAGATGGGGTGAGAGAACATCGAGAATCGAAAATCGTGAATCGTGAATCGGAGGTAGTCGCAGCCGGAACGATCTCGACGTTTGAAGACCTTGAAGTTTATCAGGTCGCCCGGCAATTTCGTCGAGCGATGTATCGCGTAGCGAAAAGTCTCCCGGAAATTGAAAAATTTGGCCTGGCTAACCAAATCCGCCGGGCGGCAATTTCGCTGACCAACAACATTGCCGAAGGTCACGGCCGCTTTCATTTCCTCGACCAGATCAAGTTCAACCTTCAGGCGCATGGTTCGCTCGAGGAGCTGATTGACGACCTCAACATCTGCCAAGACGAGAATTACCTCCCTGCGTCCGAGATAAGTTCTTTAAAGGACGACGGCTGGCGCGCCCGCCGCTTGATCGACGGTTACAACCGCTATCTCCGAGCCCAATGCAAGCCTAACGAATCGCGGATTAGAGAGGAATCGCCTGAGGAGGCCGACTCCGATCCGATTCTCGATTTACGATTCTCGGTTCACGAGACTAACCCATGAGCACCGCCACCTTCCGAATCTGGCGCGGTGACGCCAACGGCGGCGAGTTCCGCGATTACACCACCGGCGTTTCCGAAGGCATGGTCGTGCTCGACGCGGTGCACGAGATCCAGGCAAGTCACGCTCCCGACCTCGCCTGTCGCTGGAATTGCAAAGCCGGCAAATGCGGCTCCTGCTCGGCCGAGGTGAACGGCATGCCGCGACTGATGTGCATGACCCGCCTGAGCGATCTGCCGCTGGACAAGCCAGTCACAGTCGAACCGATGAAAGCCTTCCCGCGCCTGAAAGATCTGATCACCGATGTCTCCTGGAATTTCGCAGTGAAAAAGCGTATCAAGCCGTTCAAGCCGCGCCCGCCGGACGCGCCCGACGGCACCTGGCGAATGCAGCAGCACGACATCGACCGGGTGCAGGAATTCCGCAAATGCATCGAGTGCTTTCTTTGCCAGGATGTCTGTCACGTCCTGCGCGATCATCGGATGCACGACCGGTTTATCGGGCCGCGCTTTTTGGTTTACGCGGCGGCGCTGGAGATGCACCCGCTCGATGTTGAGGACCGAGTGATCGAGCTGCGCGAGGCGCAGGGGATCGGTTTTTGCAACATCACCAAGTGCTGCACCAAGGTTTGCCCGGAGGAAATTGAGATCACCGACAACGCAATCATTCCGTTGAAGGAACGGGTGGTGGACAATTATTATGATCCGTTCGGCTGGATTTGGAAAAAGCTGCGGACGTTGTTGCAGCGGGGGCGTTGAAGAATTGAAGGGTTAAAGCGATGAAGAAGGAGCCGTGGATCGTGAAGCGTCGATTCCGCCAATTTAACGATTCACGATTCTCCATTCTCGATTCACCTTCTTCAACTCACGACTGCAAACCACGATGCCCGAGCTAAAATCACTCCACCGCGACGCCATTCCCGCGGCGCTGAAAAAAGCCGAGCGCTATCGGCTCCTCAACGAGCCGGCCGAAGCCGAGAGCATCTGCCTCGACATTCTTGCGACCGATCCGGAAAACCAGGAGGCGCTCATCGCCCTTTTCCTTGCCGTGACCGATCGGTTCAGCAAAGAATATGGAGTCAGCGACACGCAGGCCGGCCAGTTGCTGGCGCGGATCAAGGGTGAGTACGAGCGCGCCTATTACAACGGCATTCTGCACGAGCGGCGAGCCAAAGCGAAACTGGCCCAGGGCAGCCCGGGCTCAGTCCATTACGCCTACGACAATCTTCGCGAAGCGATGCGGCAATTCGAGATCGCAGAGAAAATCCGCCCGGCCGGGAACGACGACGCGGTTCTGCGCTGGAACACCTGCGCCCGGCTGATCGAGAAGAACAAGCTGGTCGCGCGCGAGGAAGATCGGATCGAGCCGGTGCTCGAGTGAGGGCCTCGGGGGGTCGTGAATGGTGAATGGGGGAATCGTGAATCGTGAATCGAAGCTGAGCCGATCTAACGATTCACCACGCAACGATTCTCGATTTAACGATTCACATGCCCGCGACCCCGAAGTTGTCCGCGGCATCTTCCGGAGCATCGCGCGACGCTATGACCTGGCGAATCATCTTCTCAGCGCCGGACTCGATTTCCGTTGGCGCGCCCGGGCGTCGGAGATTGTCAGGCAATGGCAACCGCGCCGGGTGCTCGATCTCGCTACCGGAAGCGGCGATCTCGCCCTAACGATCCAGAAAAAGGTGCCGGAGGCGGAAGTCATCGGGGCCGATTTTTGTCCGGAAATGCTCGAGGTGGCGCGAAGCAAAGGTCTCACTCAAACGGTCGTAGCCGATGCGCTGCATTTGCCCTTCGCGGACGGCAGCTTCGAGGTGGTGACGGTCGCCTTTGGTTTACGCAACATGGCCGATTGGGGAACCGCTTTGCGCGAGATGAAACGCGTGCTTGTCTCCAGCGGACATCTTCTCGTCCTCGAATTCTCCATCCCGCGCGGCTTGCTCCGAGTGATCTATCGCCCTTACCTGCATCGCCTCCTGCCGAAGATCGCCCATCTCGTGACTGGCGAGAAAGGCGCCTATCAGTATCTCGGTGCGTCGATCGAAAATTTTCCCACCGGAGAAAAGATGTGTGCCTTGCTCGAGGCGAATGCCTTTGAACAAGCCATCGCGGAGCCACTTTCCGGCGGAATCGTCACCCTCTATCGCGCCGACTGTAGCCGGGGGGCGCTGACCCCGACTGACCCATTGAAGCGATGACCGGAAAGAGAACGCCATTTCGTTGAGAAAAGGCTTGACTGTTCTTCCTCGTTTCTGTTCTTCTCGCCAACGAACCTCAATACCCGAAAGGAACACTCAATGAACCCGACCAGCGACTGCCCAACGGTTCAACGGTTCAACGGTTCAACGTGTTCTCAAGAGCCTTAGTCTCTACCTTGGCACCATCGGCGGGTGCGCGTTCAATATAGGGAGGATTGGAATGGGGTTACTGATCCGTCTCTGACAATCGCCTACGACGTGAGACTTTCTGCGAGAAACTAGGGGGCACATGCCCCTCCCCGTAAACAAATTTTGAGGAACACCAATGCAAAACAAAAGGCAAGCTCACGACAACGTGACAAAGGTAATGTGCAAGCAGACCCTAGAAAAACGCACCAAGTGTCTCCTGAGAGCTCTCTTAGGGCTACATTTGGCGATACTCGCTGGAGGTTTTCCAAATGGATATGCGGACAGCGGCACGTGGCTTCTTGACCCAGTGGATAATAATTGGAACACGCCGGCCAACTGGTCGTCTAACACTGTCCCGGGCCCATTCGATACGGCCACCTTCGACGTCTCTAACACCACGAATATTTCCATTTCGGCTAACAGCACGGTCTTTGGGATGACCTTCAACTCAGGCGCAAGTGCCTACACCTTCACCGCCCCGCCTAATATTTCGCTTGGAATTAGGGATGGTGGAATTATGAATCTCTCTGGCGTCGAGCAAAACTTCATTGCACAAACAGACGACGCGGGACGGTGGGGATTCTTCACCATGAGTGGCTCTTCCGGCGCGAGCGCTGGCGACCGGGTAACCTTCACCCAAGAAGGTGCCCGCGCTTCCGGCGCCGCCGGCGGGTTAGTCGATTTTTCCGGTTTTGGAACAAATGCCGGTACAGCGACGTTCCACAATCTCGGTGGAACCGTAAGCGGGGCTGCGGGAGGCGTAGTTGGATTCTCCTTTGATACCAACGCGGCAGAGAGCACGATTATCAATGAAGCCGGGCAGGTTCGTGGCGCCGAAGGGGGCTCGACTATATTTCAGGTTAACAACCCGAGTGCGGCCAATGCGACCATTATCGCTCATGGTGGCGCAGTCAGCGGGGCCGGCGGCGGGTTGATCTCCTTCTACAATAGCTCGCTGGCAGGCAACTCAACCTTGATCGCCAACGGCGGGGTGAACGGCGGAGCGGGCGGTTCCATCGTCTTTTTCCAAACCACAGACGGCGGAACGGCGCGGGTGGAACTGTTCGGGAACGGCAATCTCGACCTGCGCGAGCATTTTTCGCAGCCGCCGATGACCTTTGGCTCACTGGAAGGGGACGGGGTTGTCTTCCTCAGTCAGCATAGCCTGACGCTTGGAGGGAATGGGTTGAGCACAACTTTCTCCGGAGTCATCCAGGGCAATGGATCATTGATCAAGACCGGCACCGGAACT